>Ga0082212_10013149_pt1 | contig 10370 bp, 8 predicted proteins | sample TergutNt197P3_FD_71548 | JGI IMG/M metagenome (GOLD analysis project Ga0082212, IMG submission 71548) | Neocapritermes taracua P3 segment gut microbial communities from Petit-Saut dam, French Guiana - Nt197 P3 | ecosystem: Host-associated > Arthropoda: Insects > Digestive system > Gut ...
AAGTCAAAAAGAAACCTAAAAGCGAACGAAAAAAGAAACAAAGCAAAATAAAATACCCATACAACAATAGAAAAAATTTTTAACAAAAAAATCAAGACAAAATCCTTAAGTTGACAGAGTTGATATTCAAAGTTGAAATGTAAAAAATTTAGGGTTTGATTGTTTCATTTATAGATTGTGAATTTAAAAATAATATAGTGAGTTTAAAGTCTTATGGAAACATGAAATGAATTTTAGTGGATATAATACCTGAACTAAAATTTCCAAATCAATATCCAACTAGCCAAAGATATTGAAATTAGCTCATATTATCAATGATTTTTATTCCTTATTCTTTTATTTTTGTTTTAGCTATTAAGAATACTAAAAAAAAGAAAACACCCTAAGAATCAGAAAAAACATAATTAAAAGTTATTTTCAATTAAATCTTCAACTTTTTCAAAAGTTTTACTTACATTTATATTATGGACTTTTTTCCCAATCCAATCATTCTTAATACTTTTTGAAGCCTCTTCGAGTTCTTTTGAACGAACTCCATGGTTGATTGAAATTAATGCTTCTGCAAATGCAGCTAACTTATCTGCAACCTCAATTACCTCACCATCAATTGGAGAATATTTATCTTCATTATAGTTTTCGAGTTTCTCAAAGGAAATTGATTTTATTTTATCTTTTTTTATCTTATTATCAAATTCATTTCGAGTAAAATAATCCAATTCATCAGCCCATTTTTTTGGAATTAAAGGCAATATTTTATCTTCCATTTGCTCCTTTTCATATTTTTTTATTAACTCATCTAATCCTTTAACTGATTGTTTAATAGGAGAAATAATATCTTTTGTTAATACTTCTGGTAAATCATGAAACAAACCTGCAAAAAAGTTGTTATAAATTCTTTTATCACAAGGTTTATTTACAGCATCAATTGTGAAAAAATAAGTCATTGCAGCTACAACAAGCATATGGCCAAGAACTGATGTTTCAGGAATTCTTGGAGTATGGGACCATCTTTTTTGAAACCTTAGTTGACCACATAAATCAATAAAGCCATGAATCTTTTTTCCAAGTAAAAACTTCTGAACACCTAATAAATCATAGTGATCCTCAATTTGATTTTCAATATTAGTTTTTGTTTCTTCAATCCTATATATAAAAGGTCCCGCATTGTAAATAATCTTAAACTCCCAATTAGTTGCTAAATAATGAGCAGCTCTAATAATTTTATCCTCAGTAGAATCTTTTTCAGAATCTATATGTTTTCTAAATTTTCTTCCAAAATCTTTATTAAATTTTGATAATTTTAAACCTACTTCCTCTAAAACAAACTTATTGAGATTCTCTTTTTTCTCTTTCATCATTTTATGAAAAACTTGTGGTTTGATATCTGTTAAGACAACTCTATAAAAAAAATCAAATAGAAACTTTTCAATTAATTGAATCCAATCAATTTCAATATTTTTATCATCTTCCTCAGTTTTAGCAAGTACATAAGCGATTATTATTTTATGAGCTTGTTTATCTAATTCAACTAATTCAACTGGACGAATATGGTCATTCCATCTTTGCATATTTGCAGCTTTAAAAAATAATTCAATTATTTCTTCCATTTAAATCATCATCCACTGTATAAACTAATATATATTATTATGAATTGTTAATAATTTTTAAGTAATCATCAATTTGAATAATTAAATACAAAGTATACTCTTTATAATGTGTAATAATATTTATAAATTTTATATTATTTATAATATTAACAATTATAATTTAAATAAAAAAATTTCAAAAGTTATCATTTTATAGGATTATCTAAATTAATAACTCTAAAAACAACAACATCAATATAACGAATTTCTTGATTATGAAACTCATAACTATTAACTAAAGGAAACTTATATGAAAACTTATGAGTTAACTCACCACCAAGAGTCTCATAATACTTTTTCACAAAGCCTTCAGTTTCAGCCATATGAAACGAATAAACAACATTGGATGATTTTAAAGCCAATTCCATAAATATTCTATCAGCACCCTTTTCAACTCTTGATTGAGCCCCAAAAGGAGGATTAGTAATAGCAGTGTCAAAATTCAAGTTAAATTGTTCAAAATTTGAATCAATATATTCAGAAGAAATATCATAAATATCTTTAAGGAAAAAATTAGTGTTTGAAATATTCATATCTTCAACAGTTTTATTAACTAATTCTATGGAAGAAGAATCAATATCAAAACCTGTAACTGACTTAGCTCCAAGGAAAATTGAGGATAATCCAAGAATTCCTGTACCACACCCTAAATCAAGAATTGATTTATTAGTTATGTCTCCAAGAGATTTTGCATTCCATAATAAATCAGCAGCTATTGGTGCAGGAGTTGAATACTGTTCTAAATCAATTTTAGGTGATTCAAACTTAGGAATATTCTCAATAGCTATTTCAAGATGTTTTTTCTTAGTTATATTCATTATTTACCTTAATATTGATTTATTATTATAATTATAATTGTTATTATTTTTATTAATATAATTATTATTTTTATTATTATAATTATTATTTTTTTTATTATATATTATTTTTATTAATTATTATTAATAACATTAATAATAATGTGACTTTCATTTTAATTAAATTTGTATTTTTATATATTTTTAAATCTTAATATTTTATAGATTTATTATAATTTAAATAAAACCTTTAAAAATATTTGTAAAATCTTTAATAATATATATAATATAATAAAAAATTCTTTTATAGTATCTTAAATTCTTTTATAATTTAAATAAATTTATTCCAATTCATAGAGATAATTTTTTTATAAATTTATTATTTTTAAAATTAATAATTATTAATTTAATAAATTTTATGAAAATATTTTAAATATAATTATATAATAAATCCCATAATCATAAGTATTTTTAAATAAAAAACCTAATTAAAAAATTATTTATAATATATTATAATATATTATATTATATATTAATTATAATATTTAAAATAAATAAGTTAATGATAATTATTTAAAATAGTAAGTTAATGATAATTTTTAAAAATAAATAAGTTAATGATAATTATTTAAAATAAATAAGTTAATGATAATTTTTAAAAAAAAATATAAAAAAATATAAAAAATAATAAAATATTTTTATAATTAAATTAATTCAAAAAAAATTCAAAAAATACAAGAGGACCTAAATGTTTGATAAAATATTAATTGCTAATAGAGGTGAAATAGCAATAAGAATAATGAGAGCTTGTCGAGAGTTAGATGTTAAAAGCGTTGCTATTTACTCCGATGCTGATAAAACTTCTCTTTACACTAATTACGCTGATGAAAGATATGCATTGGGCAATCCTTCTCCTTCACAGAGTTATCTAAATATTGATAAAATAATAGACATAGCTACCCAATCTGGAGCAGAAGCTATACATCCAGGATATGGATTTTTAGCTGAAAACTCAGAACTTGGAAAACAATGCGAAAAAAATGGAATTGTCCTTATTGGACCAAATGGGAAAGTTATTGAATCTATGGGAGATAAAATTACCTCAAAAAAACTTATGAGAAAAGCAGGAGTTCCTGTAATTGAAGGGACTGATACTGGAGTAACTGATATTGATGAAGCTATAGAAATTGCTGATTCTATTGGTTATCCTGTTATTGTAAAAGCTTCAGCTGGTGGTGGAGGAATAGGGATGCGTACTGTTTATGAAAGAGATGAATTAGTACGAGCTATTGAATCCACACAATCTGTAGCTTCTACAAACTTTGGAGACCCAACAGTATTTATTGAAAAATATATTGAAAAACCAAGACATATTGAATTCCAGATTTTAGCTGATGATTGTGGAAATACTATTCATGTAGCTGACAGAGAATGTTCTATTCAACGCCGTCACCAAAAACTTATTGAAGAAGCCCCTTCACCAATTATGACTGATGAGTTAAGGGAAAAGATGGGTGCGAGCGCTATTAAAGCTGCAGAATACATCGATTATACTAGTGCAGGAACTGTTGAATTTTTATATAGTGGAGGAGATTATTACTTCTTAGAGATGAATACTCGTATTCAAGTAGAACATCCTATTACTGAAATTACAACTAACATAGACCTTGTTAAAGAACAGCTAAAAGTAGCTTCTGGTGGGGAACTTAGTTACTGCCAAGAAGATGTAAAAGTTACAGGACATGCCATTGAATGTAGAATAAATGCAGAAAATCCATTAGCGGACTTTGCACCAAATCCTGGTAAAATTACTGGATATCGCTCCCCAGGAGGTCCAGGAGTTCGACTTGACAGTGGTGTCTACATGAACTACACTATTCCAACATTTTATGATTCTATGATTTCTAAGTTAATTGCTTGGGGAAGAGATAGAAATGAAGCTATAGCTAGAATGAAAAGAGCTTTAAGTGAATACATTATTCTTGGAGTTAATACTACAATTCCATTCCATAAAGCTTTAATGAGAAATGAACAGTTTATAAATGGTAAATTACACACACATTTTGTTGATGATCAAAGAAAAGGTATAGAAGAGGAAATGAAAAGAATAACTGAAGAAGATATTGAAAGAATTAATCGTATGCGATCAACTTTCATGCCTGGAAAGAAAGTAGCTGCTATTTCAGCTGCTGTTGGTTCTTATCTCAATACTGCTAAAAAACAACAACTTAAATAAATCATTATTATTTATAAAAAAAATTAATAAAAAAATAAATTCTTATATTTAGAAATATAAAAAATAAATTCTTATATTTAGAAATATAAAAAATAAATTCTTATATTAGAAATATAAAAAATAAATTTTTATATTTAGAAATATAAAAAATAAAATGATTATCAGTAGTGATTATATGAAAAAAAGTATGCAAGAGATTATATCTAAAAATAAAGAGAAAATATCCGAAGAAGCTGCTGAAGGAATTTTTCAAATTGATGAAGTGGAAATTGCAAAATTTCTAAAACAAATTGGAAATTATGAAATTGACTACATCCCAAGTGGGAAAATAAAAGAGAATCTAAATACAAAATATATAGGAAAAAATATTTACAGCTTTCATGAAGTAGAATCAACCAATAGTGTAGCTAAATTTTTAGCTAGGTTTGACTCTCCAGAAGGAACTATAGTTTTATCTGAAATTCAAACAAGAGGAAAAGGAAGAAGTGGTAGAAAATGGGAGTCTCCGCTTGGAGGAATTTGGCTTTCAATAATACTTAAACCAGATATTGATCCTTCAAAAGCATCTATTATAACATTAGCTACTGGAGTAGCTGTAGCAAAAACACTTAGAGGAATGAATATTGATGCTAGGATAAAATGGCCAAATGATATACTTATTAATAATAAAAAAGTTTGTGGAATTCTTACAGAAGCAAATTCTAAATTTAATGCCGTTGATTATGTTATTGTTGGTGTGGGAATCGATACTAAGTTAGATACTGATATTTTAGCTGATGATCTTCGAGAAAAAACAACATCTATTGCTAAAGAAACAAAAGTTACAGTAAGAGAATCTGAAATTATAGCTAATTTCCTTAATGAATTTGAAGAAGTTTATGAATTATTCAAAAATGAAAAATTCGATGAAATACTCTATGATTGGAGAAGAATGTCTCAAACAATAGGTAGTTATGTTGAAATAAAACAACCACTAGGAATATCATTTACAGGAACTGCCGTTGGAATAAACGATCAAGGAGCGTTAATTCTCGAACTTGACAATGGAGAACTAAAAAAAATCATATCTGGAGAATGTATAATCCCTGAAGATGAATTAGATTATACTCACACTCTTGATAATTTTTAATATTCTTGATAATTATATTCTAAATAAATATTTTTTTAATATTTTTCTATTTTTTTATTATTTCTATTCTTTCTTTTTTTAAATTTCTATTCTTTCTAATATTTTATATATAATATTTTATAGATTTCAAGATTATAAAAAAACATCAAAAATATTATTTAATACAAAAAAATAAAACACTTTCCAATATTTATTCAATTTAAAGAAAATAAAACATTCCCAACTATTTATTCAATTAAAAGAAAATAAAACACTTTCCACTATTTATTCAATTAAAAAAAAATAAAACATTCCCAACTATTTATTCAATTAAAAGAAAATAAAACACTTTCCACTATTTATTCAATTAAAAAAAAATAAAACATTCCCAACTATTTATTCAATTAAAAGAAAATAAAACACTTTCAGCTATTTTTTCATCATTTAGAATATTTAAAAGAATTTTAAAAGAGCTTTTTATTTTATTAAAAAGAACATTAAAATCTAAATTATCAGCATCATTTGCAGCTAAATCAAATCTAACTGTAGCTGAAGCACCAGGCATAGAAACTGCCGGAATAGTTACTATATGTTCTTCTTTTAAAAGTAACATAGCCCACAAAAAACAAATGTCTTTATTTGAAAAATTATTATTTATATTTGCATTAATAGATTCTTTTTCTTTAGAATTAATAAAATTACTTTTTTTAGAATTTGAATCATATTTTTTTAATTTAATCAATATTTCATTTTTAAGTTTATCTTCTGAAACCATAACACCAGTAGGAGTTTCTTCAAACATTCCAAAATCAGAAGATAATAGGTTCATTAATTCCTCTTTTTTAGATATTGATTTCTTTAAATCATCTTCACTGTAGTTTTCAAGGCCTTTAACCATAGCTAAAATAGATGGTGGTTGAGCTTCCAAACCAAATTGTTGAGCTTTTGTTTTGATTTCATCAATTAAATCTTGTTTTCCTGCCATTAATCCTCCTCTTGGACCCATCATCAATTTATCAGTACTTGTAACCACTAAATCTGCTCCGAGTTCAATTGCTTTCTTTTGTGAGAAAATAGCAGTTCTAAGTCTTGCACCTGAAGCATCATCAACTAAGACTGGAATGTTTTTATCTTTAGCTAAACCAATAACCGTTTCAAATGATTTTTCATCTAAAACATTATGATCCATTGTAGAACCAGTAATAACAACTAAAGAAACATTTTTTGGAAAATTACTTTTAAATTTATTAATGTCATCAAATTCTAAATAATTAGCTCCAACCAGCTCACAACTCCTAGGAATAGATGGATGTGCTGGAAATTCTGGTAAAAAGTGAAGTACATAACTATATTCTTTTACAATAGCTAATATTGTAGCTAATATCCCAGAACTAGTTCTATTAAATGGAAATATTTTTTCCCCACCAAGATGTTCACGACCAAGAACTTGGAGTTTTTCTTCAAAAATAGCTGGACCAATATAAGTTTCTAGAAGATTTAACTCATCAGCAGTCGCTAAAAACCCACCAGATAAACCTGTTAAATCATATAAAGAATCTCTCCCATTAGTATCAATAATAGATTTAATAACTTTAAGAGATACTTCTCTTTTTTTCATTTCATCTAATGAATCTTTAATTAACATTATATCTGTGTCTTTATCGAACATATTATTATAGTTGATATCTATTGATTATGCTGAAGTTTCCATTCGTTGAAGTCTGTCTCATAATAATACCAATTTGATTCTGGCAACGGTATTTGTCGTTTGAGATCAAAAAACTCTATTTTATTACCCTCAATAGAGTAAGCAATTCCACGACCACAATCTAAATTAGACCATCTTTGAAAATAAATAGTATTATTATCTTTTCCAATAACCTTATACCCTCGGTTTTTTAGATTATTAATTGCATCAATGGCTTTAGTATCTTCAATTTTAACATGATCTCCATCAGCCAACATTTCTCCATTTTTGTTAGGAAGAGGAATATATATGCCCTCATAACCAGAATTTACAAAATAATTTCTAACAATAATCAATAAGTCATAATCGTCATTGAAAATGTTTTCCATTTCTTCTTCACCAATAGGAGGATGTAAAGCTCCCCCTATAATCATACCCCCAACAATTATATGTGAGATATATAAAAATACACTAATGACTATGACTACGAAAAAAACAATACTATTCTTTTTCATATGCATCACTTAAATCCTTCTAGGGATAATGTTTTTATAAAAATAATAAAATAAAATATTTAAAAAAAAATAAATAAAAAGTTAGATAAATTTGGAATACTCCTTATCTATCCATTAGAAAATATATGAAACACATATATTATTCAAGGTGAAAGTTAGATTTAAACACACTTATTAAAACATCTAAATCTTTATCAGAAATAGGTACAGATGTGAAGTTTTCTTCTCCTTCATTATAAGAATATTCAGCATCAATTATTTTACCTTCAGCTGTGGTATAAAATATAATACTATCTCCCTGTTGTTCTGGGTTTTTTGTAGGTAAAAATATCTCTACAGATGCACCTAACTGTTCAAAAAACTTTTCTTTTTCAACTTCATCTTTAGCGACTTTTTTAAATTTTCGTATTCTTGATTTTAATTTCTTTTCTGCAGCTTCTGTAATGTCCGCCATTATATCACCACTATTAATTGACTGTATAATTAAATTTCTCCATAAATATTATTATAAATCTTACTATAATTTTCTTATTTATATAATTTTTGTCTTGATTTTCGTACCTTTAATAAAGGAATCTTCATTTTTCTACTTTTTTAAATAAATAGGATTATTAATATTAATTAAATATAATTAAAGTATTTTTTAATATAATCATTAATAATATTTTCTATTTAAATTTATTAATTTAAATTTATATTATTAAAAATATTATACAATAATTACTATATACTTAATTTTAAATTATTAATTTAAATATATATTATTAAAAATATTATACAATAATTACTATATACTTAATTTTAAATTATTAATTTAAATATATATTTTATAAAATATTATTTTTTAAAAATTATTATTATAATTATATAATATTTAAATTAATATTAAAATTCTATTTTTTTAATATTTTTAATTTTAATATTAGATAAATTATCTAAATTTGATATTATATAATTTTATTTTAGTATATAAATGTTTATAGATATTTCTTATAAAAAGCTTTTAATTCTATAATATATTTTTATTATAAGTTTAATTTAAGAAGAAATAATATATAAATTTAGAATAATATTAAAACTAAAACTAAATGATTAATAATTAAAAATTATTTAAAAATAATTTTAAAATTGTAAAAATAGTTAAAAATAGAAAAAATTAATGAAAAAAATAGAAAAAAATTAAATAAAAAAATAAAAATGAAAAAAATAGAAAAAAATTAAGAAAAATATAAAAATGAAAAAAATAAATAGAAAAATCTTTAAAGAAAATAAAAAAATTAATTATTAATCAGTTTAAGTTGAAAAAGCTTTCAATAACATACGTATCAACAGTATCACCTGCCCAACCAATAGCAACATCTAAATCATTAACTTTAAAATAAGCCCAAGTCATTTCACCATTAAAAGTTTGATCAGAATATTGTTTATAATGAATTATCCTAACATTTTTTCCCAAAATCATTATATTAGTATCATTAGCTATATTATTAGCTGTATATTCATAATTAATTCTACTTAAAGGATTTTTACCCTCAGAATCTGTGGAATTATTAGTTACAAATATAGTAAATGAACCATTTTTTGCTCGAAGTTCTGAAAAATCAGCATAATCAATAAAATCAACAGAATTATTAGCTGTTAAATTCAAATATCCATCAATTCCTTCATAACTCGTATTATTTGTTATATGTGTAAAGTTAGTGTATTCTGTTTTTATAGCGCATTTTAAACCATGAATGATTAATACAGAATAATTTCCTTGAACTGTAATTTCACTTGTTTGATTATCAGTTTTATTGACTGTTGTGCTATTTATATAAGTATCATTTGAAGAATTGTTTAATAGCTGATTTATTGGATTGAAAGCCTCTGGATAAGTAAAATATAGAGCAGGTACTCCTACTATTAATAATACTAAAATTATTAGTAATCCTGGAAGAATTGATCCAGAACTACTTTTTCTAGAATAATAATTATCATTTTCATTAATATCAATGTTATAATCCTCTATAGAATAACTATTTTTTTTATCAGAAATTGTTTCACCTCATAAAATTGGTGATTTAAAACATTAAATCTACTTTGTAATAACTAATATATTAAAATATATAAAAATTAAATGTATCCACATATCTAAATATATCGATATGATTAGATAGTGGTATTTAATTATAATTATTTTTTAAATTTTTATAGATATAATTTAGTAGCAAATTTGGAATAAAAATTATCAAATTAATATATAATAAAAATTTATCAATTTAATTATATATTATTTATATTAAATAATTAAAAATTTATCCAAAAATTAATTATATATTATTTATATTAAATAATTAAAAATTTATCCAAAAATTAATAATATATTATTTAATATTAAA
>Ga0082212_10013150_pt1 | contig 10370 bp, 10 predicted proteins | sample TergutNt197P3_FD_71548 | JGI IMG/M metagenome (GOLD analysis project Ga0082212, IMG submission 71548) | Neocapritermes taracua P3 segment gut microbial communities from Petit-Saut dam, French Guiana - Nt197 P3 | ecosystem: Host-associated > Arthropoda: Insects > Digestive system > Gut ...
TCATTGACGCCGGTAATATTTGGACAATTCAAGACTACGAAGGTCAGGCCGGCGGAAAATTCCGGTTCAATTCTTTTTATAAAGAAATAGCTATCGGTTATGGTTTGGGTTTGCGTTTGGATTTCGATTATTTCCTGATACGTTTCGATGGCGGGGAAAAAGCCTATAATCCGGCGAAACAAGGCAAAGAACGTTGGAGTTTGTTACATCCTAATTTTAATGAGAATTTTGCCTGGCATATTGCGGTGGGGTATCCGTTCTGAATGGCTGTGAATTTAGGGTTTTCTCAGCCAGCAATAAATATTCCAATCGGGTATATCGGCCGAAGCCGCCCTCTCGTATTGAGTATCCAAAACCTCGTTCAATTCCGGAAGATATTTGCGCTGGTCGTCCTTGAGTCGAGTGATAATCATGCGCGGTTTTCCGTTTTCTATATCTTTCATATAGGTTTCGGCCATCATCGTTCCGTATTGTTGAACGGTGACGGGAGGAAATTGATACATATATTTTGAAACACTCTCTCTGCCGGAAAGGATATAGATCCAACAATCGTTGCCAACAACCGTTATTTTATCGGTTTCCTCCGTGTTTTTTTGAATAAATGATACCAGATTTTCTACGGAAGTATGTTTTTTATAGGGTAATGTGGCCGCCGACGTCCTTAAATCATTCACACCTCCACAAACCAGCAATACAATAAAGAAACAGTAAATCCATTTGGACTCGCCGGCAAAATTTTTCTTCATAAAATGATATACTGCTGCATACGGAAAAGCAAATATCGGAACAAACAACAGAAAATAGTGTGCAAACACAAAGCTCCCGATCGAAATCAGAATACCTGTCAAGAGAATGGTGCAAATAAAAAACCACGTTTCCGTTTTATATTGAAGATGCCTGAAACGGATGATTACCCCGGCAAAAAACAAAAATAAAAAAACCTGAAAGGGAGTGCGGGCAACCGGCTCAAACCATAAACGTTTACAAGTACTTAACAAAATGCCGAATAAAGAGATATTATCCGAATAAGCCTTGTTAAAATCCCAAAAACAAAACTTAAAATCGAGCCACGAATCGGTGAATACGAAATAGAGGACAAAAGGCAGGCATACTCCTGTTACTGTAAGCAAACTGATAACGGCAATGGGTATGATTTTTTTAATTTCCTTGAGGTTTAACAACCGGATAAAAACAAAGAGATAGCCTGTTATCCATAACGGAATAAAATTGGGCTTTATCAGAAATGTACAAATAAAACAAAGTGCAATAATTGCAAAAGGATAAATTTTAAGGTTGCGATTCTTAAAAAAGTGCAAAAAATAATACATGGCTATGCTGATAAATAGCATGGCATATTCTTCCGTAGTATTTCCTCTTCCTTCTTCCAAAAAAGTTGAAAACAAAATCAAACAAGTCAATGTGGAGACAAGCGCTATAAATTTGTCAAAATAAAGAGTAAGGGATTTGAAAATAAATATCAGTGAAACAAAAAGCACCACTAACTCGACGAACCAAATACCCGTAGAATTTCCGCCTCCGATGAGTAATCCGACAACCAGAAACAGATAAAATACGGGACCTTTGTGGTCAAAAATTTCCTGATACATAATCTTGCCGTTCAGAATTTGCTCGGCGCAATAGACATAAACGCCGGAATCCGAATTGGTAAGTTTGTGGGCAAAAGGCGCTAAGGGACTGGTTAATAATACCAAAAGAGCTCCTAAAAACAATATTATATAAGGATAAAAGGTTATCCCTTTTGCAGAAAAGGATTTATTCTTCATTTTTCAAATTCTTATTTATCATTCTAAAATCGCTCAGCGCTTTCCATCCTATTTTTATGATTCGTTTGAAATTAATGGAGTTAACCCCACCTTGACGCGGTTTAAAAGTAATGGGATACCATTTACAACGCTCATTCCACTTCACGGCAATCGCGCTGATAGCAACATTACAAAGGAAAAAATCAGTCGGAACCACTTGCATCACTGCTTGCAACCGCTTTGTGTTCATTAATCGGAAAGGGGTATTGGCATCCTGCACATACACGCCAAACATCAATCGAACGACAAACCGCAGAACTCGCGTAACAAAAACGCGATTTGCACCGTCTTCCCTCGTGCTGCGGTCGCCGATTTGAAAATCATATTGCGTGCGGTTTTCCCACAATTGCCAAAATTCATCGGGATTGGTTTGCCCATCGCTATCCGTTTGAAAAATATATCCGGCGCCGGCTTCTATCGCTTTCCGGTATAAATACAGCACGGTGGCTCCGTGACCGGAATTAGGCTTGTCCAAGGGTTCAAAATCAGGATAACTTTCGGTAAGACGCTGCATGATTTCAAATGTTTTGTCTTTACTTCCATCGTTAGCAATCAACAACTTACATTTTGCACCTTCTTGCTGGTTGATTTTTGCTACCACATCATACCATTGATTCACCACACTCTCAATGTTCGCTTCTTCGTTATAAGCGGGCATTACAATATATAAAACATCATTTTCCATGTCTAAAACTAATATATTTATTCAACAAAAATTGGATTAACGCAACAATTATTACCGTACAAGCTTTTGAAACAAGTTCGTTTAATGCTATTTTTTCTACGAATATAAACAACAGTCCCGAACTGATAGCCAAACCGATAATCCCTATCACATAAAAAGAGAAAAAACGAAGCAAGGTCTTGTTTTTTATTTGAAAAGTGAAATGCCGGTTCAGAAAAAAACTGGCAAAAATACCACAATGCACACTGATTACATTGGCATATAAATAAGGCATTTTTACCATATTCACCAACAACCAATAGATCACAAAATCAAGCCCCGCACAGCAACAGCCAATAATGCCGTACTTGATTAACTGTTTGTTTTTTAGCAACAAATTATAAAGAAATTTTATCATAACAATATTTGAGTAATGTCTAATGCTTTTCGAATCGTTTTATCCATATCATAATAGGCATAATCGGCTAAACGTCCGCCAAAAACAACATGGGTTTGCCTGTCTGCTTCTTGCCGGTATTGCGCAAACAGGCGGTTATTTTTTTCGTCATTGACCGGATAATAGGCTTCTTTATGTTCGTCCCAAGTTTGCGGATATTCCCGTGTGATAACGGTTTTTTCCTGCTTGCCGAACTCAAAATGCTTATGTTCGATAATCCGCGTATAGGGCGTTTCAAAATCGGTATAGTTAACAACGGCATTTCCTTGATAATCAGGAATATTTAATGTTTCATTTTCAAACATCAAACTGCGATATTCCAATTTTCCAAAACAATAATTGAAATATTCGTCGATCATTCCCGTATAAACCACCGTATCAGCCATGGAAGAAAAGAGTTCCCGATTGTCCTGAAAATTGACATTCAGTTGAACATCCGCTTTTTCCAATAATTTGTTAATAAGCACATTATAACCACCCACAGGAATACCTTGATAAATATCGTTGAAATAATTGTTGTCGAAAGTAAACCGCAAGGGGATTCGTTTGATGATAAATGCCGGCAGTTCGGTAGCTTTCCTTCCCCATTGTTTTTCGGTGTATCCTTTTATCAGTTTTTCGTAAATGGTTTTTCCCACCAATGTCAAGGCTTGTTCTTCCAAATTTTCAGGCGCTGTAATGTGTGAAAATTGGGCTTTTTCGTCATCTATCTTGCATTGGGCTTCTTCGGGCGTTTTTACTTTCCACAATTGATAAAAAGTGTTCATATTGAAAGGCAAATTATACAATTCTCCCTTGTAATTGGCAATGGGCGAATTGGTATAGCGGTTAAATTCTACCAAACCGCTCACATAATTCCACACTTCCCGATCGCCGGTATGAAAAATATGCGCACCGTATTTATGAACATTAATTCCTTCTGTATCTTCGCAATAAACATTTCCGCCGGTATGAGGACGCTTGTCTATCACCAAACATTTTTTGTCTTTCAACCCACTTTGATGGGCAAATACCGCTCCGAACAAACCGGAACCAACGATGAGATAATCGTATTTTTTCACGAATTATACGAATATGAAAGTTAACAAATCAATCATTATCAAAACAATCCTATTTAAATTGTCAATCGGCAACAAATATACATAAAAAATCGGATTATTCACCGACAAATGATTTTTTTTCATTGGCTATCACTTAATTTTTACTACTTTTGTAAAATCATTTTCGATAAATCATGTTTTACGACCTCCTAAAACAACTCATTACTATCCCTTCCTTCAGCCGGAAAGAGAAAGAAGCCGCCGATTTGTTAGAGTCTTATCTCATCGACCGGCAATTATGTCCTCATCGGAAGGGTAATAATATCTGGCTTTGTTCTCCCGCTTGGGATATTAACAAACCCACTATTTTGCTTAATTCACATATTGATACGGTGAAACCGGTGGCCGGCTGGAGCCAAGACCCTTTTTTAGCCTTGGAAAAGGACGGAAAACTGTATGGTTTGGGAAGTAACGACGCCGGTGCCTCATTGGTCTCTTTGCTTCAGGTATTTATACAGCTTACAGCCAAAGAACAACCCAATAATTTTATTTTTTTAGCTTCCTGCGAGGAAGAAGTTTCCGGGAAAGGCGGCATCGAATCCGTTCTGCCGGAATTGCCGGACATTGCCTTGGCGATAGTCGGCGAACCAACCGGAATGCAACCGGCGATTGCCGAGCGGGGTTTGATGGTGTTGGACGGTATCGTTCGGGGAAAATCGGGACATGCCGCACGCGACGAAGGCGAAAACGCCATTTACAAAACCTTACCGGTTATCGAATGGTTTCAAAACTTGCATTTTCCGTTGGAAAGCGCCTTGCTGGGTCCGGTAAAGACTACGGTCACTATGATTCAAGCCGGTACGCAGCACAATGTCATTCCCAATACCTGCCAATTTACGGTGGATGTTCGCAGCAACGAATTATACAGCAACGAACAATTGTTTGAATATATCGCCGGGCATTGCGGATGCGAAATTCAAGCGCGTTCTTTCCGGTTAAATTCATCGAGGATAAGTCCGGAGCATCCCGTGGTGCAAAGAGCGGAAGCGCTGGGTTTAAAAGTCTTTGGCTCTCCAACTCTGTCTGATCAGGCGCTGATGCCTTTCCCATCTTTGAAAATAGGGCCGGGAAATTCTGCCCGATCTCATGCGGCCGATGAGTTTGTTTATCTTTCTGAGATAGAGGGGGCTGTTGAAACTTATCGTAAACTTTTAGACTTATTAGACTTATGAAAATCAATTTTTTAAAACAAGCAGAGATTGATAAAGAAAAATACGACCAATGTATTATGAGCGCACCCAACGGCGTTATCTATGCCATGTCGTGGTACTTGGATACAGCGGCGCCCGGTTGGCAATTGCTGGCAACGCCCGATTATTCGTTTGTGATGCCGATTCCTAAAAATCACAAATTCGGAATAACTTATATAATACAACCTTTGATGTGTCAGCAATTGGGTATTTTTTCGCCGGAGCGCATTTCTGAAGAAACTTACCGGCATTTTATAAAAAAACTTCCGGCTGTTTATTGCATCTTACAGTTAAATTCCGGTAATTTATTCGGTCAAAAAGAATTGCGACCGAATTATGTTTTAGATATCCGTCCGGATTATAAAACAGTTCAAAGCGCTTATCATACCAACACACGAACTGATTTGAAGAAAGCCACCAAAGCCGGTTTGACTATCGACGCCCAAACGGATTATGCGGCAATCATCGAATTAACGAAACAGCAATCGCCGTTTTATACCGGTAAAATGCTGGATATTGCCACCCGATTAGCAGAAAAAGCGCAGGAAAACGACAGTCTGTTGGTGCGTTGTGTGCGAGATGAAAGTACTTCCGAATTACTATCTGCCGTTCTTTTTTTTCGATGGAAAAACCGCTTGTATTATTTGTTGCCCGTTTCCACAACGAAAGGTAAAAAAATGAGCGCTATGCGTTTCCTGCTCGACCGGTTCATTACCGAATTTGCAGGACAGGATTATTGGCTCGATTTTGAGGGTTCAGCTGCTCCATCTGTTGCCCAATTTTATCAAAATTTTGGAGCGGTACCGGAATGGTATCCGGTTTTCAGAAAGGGGAACTTTCGCATTTTAAGGCATTAACAGTAAAATAGAATCCTGCGCATTTTGGCGTAGCGTATTATAAGGAAAAATCGTATATTTGCATCAAAATATAAAACAATTAATCGTACACAGTTATGTTCAATGGCAGAAAGTTACCTGTTGGTATTCAGAGTTTTGAAGATTTGCGGACTAACGGATATCTGTATGTGGATAAAACCGCTTATATCTACCGTTTGGCAACCACGGGGAAACCTTATTTTTTGGGTCGTCCCCGGCGTTTCGGCAAAAGCCTTTTGCTCTCCACCTTGAGAGCCTATTTTCTCGGTAAAAAAGAACTTTTCGAAGGTTTGGCGATTGCCGATTTAGAAAAGGAGTGGATAGAATATCCTGTGTTCCATTTGGATATGAACGTGGAAAGTTATTTGAATGTTGGGTCGTTGCATTCAGCATTAAATTTCAATCTAAAGTTGTTGGAAGCAAAATGGGGGAAAGACAGTAACGAAGAAACACCTGCCATCCGCTTCCAAAGTCTTATACATCGCGCATACAAACAAACCGGTCGCAAGGTCGTGGTCTTGATCGACGAATACGATAAACCGCTGCTGGGTTTGAAAGATGACCTGATGGACGTAGATAACGAAATCCGTAAAGTCTTGAAAGGCTTTTACGGCGTTCTGAAGAGCGCCGATGAATACCTGCGATTTGTATTTCTGACCGGTGTGACCAAATTTGCAAAAGTTAGTGTGTTCAGCGATTTAAACCATTTGATGGATATCAGTTTAGACAAAAACTATGCCGGCATCTGCGGTATTTCCGAAACGGAACTTACGGATTTTTTCGAACCGGAAATCAATGCTTTGGCTGATGAACTCGGCAAAACTTACGATGAGATGCTCGGTGAACTGAAAAAACGTTACGACGGTTATCATTTTGCAAAAAGAAGCGAGGGAATGTATAATCCTTTCAGTCTGTTGAATACTTTTGCGTCGATGGAATTACGTAATTACTGGTTTGCCACCGGTACGCCGACTTTTCTTGTTCGAATGTTAAAAAACATGGATTTTGATGTACCGAGTTTGGAAAAGGATGTAAAAATTCCTTCTATTGCGATTACCGAATATCGAGTAAGTGGCGATGACCCTGTACCATTGCTGTATCAAACCGGATATTTGACCATTAAAAATTATGACGACCTTCTGGATGAATATATATTGGGTTATCCCAATGACGAAGTTAAATATGGCTTTTTGAATGAATTGCTTCCTGTTTATATGAATAACTGAGTAACTGAATCATGAATAAGCCGTTAGCGGAACGAATGCGCCCTCAATCTTTGGACGATTATGTCGGTCAAAAGCAATTGGTGGGTCCGGGTAGTGTGCTTCGCAAAATGATTGATGCGGGACATGTGCCTTCGTTTATTCTTTGGGGACCGCCCGGAGTCGGAAAAACCACTTTGGCGAAAATCATATCCAAGCAGTTGGATATTCCGTTTTTTACATTAAGCGCTATCAATTCCGGCGTAAAAGATGTGCGGGAAGTCATTGATAAAGCACGCAATACGCCTTTTTTCAGTAATGTCCGCCCTATTTTGTTTATCGACGAAATCCACCGTTTCAGCAAATCGCAACAGGATTCGTTATTGGCTGCCGTCGAAAACGGAACCATTACTTTGATGGGCGCTACCACCGAAAATCCTTCTTTTGAAGTAATCAGTCCGCTACTGTCACGTTGTCAGGTCTATGTATTGAAGAGTTTGGAAGACAACGATTTACTCGAACTGATGAACCGTGTATTGAACGAAGATACCGAATTGCGGCAACGAAACATTACCGTAGAAGAAACGGCTGCCCTGTTGCGTTTTGCCGGAGGCGATGCGCGTAAATTGTTGAATATTTTGGAATTGGTTTGTGATGCCACCGTTTCCGCGGGGGAGGTGATTATCACCGATGCTCTGGTCATCCGCTGTTTGCAGGAAAACCCCGTGGCCTACGACAAAGGCGGCGAAATGCACTACGATATTATTTCCGCTTTCATCAAATCCATTCGGGGGAGCGATCCGGATGGCGCTGTTTACTGGCTGGCGCGTATGGTGGCCGGCGGCGAAGACCCCAAATTCATTGCGCGCCGCTTAGTCATTTCCGCATCGGAAGATATCGGTTTGGCAAATCCCAACGCGCTGCTGCTGGCCAATGCCTGTTTCGATGCGATCAACAAAATCGGATGGCCCGAAGGACGCATCGTTCTTGCGGAAACCACTGTCTATCTGGCTACAAGCCCCAAAAGCAATTCGGCCTACATGGCTATCGAAAATGCTTTGGCCGAAGTCGGGCAATCGGGCAATCTGCCGGTGCCGCTGCATCTGCGCAATGCGCCTACCAAATTGATGAAAAATCTCGGCTACGGCAAAGATTATAAATACGCCCACAGTTACGAAGGAAATTTTGTAGAACAGGAATTTCTTCCTAAAGCTATCAAAGGCAAACAGTTCTGGTTTGCTCAAAACAACCCGCAGGAATTAAAGATACAGGAACATCTGAAAAATCTTTGGAAAAAAGATTCAAATTCTACAAAAAAACAGTAACTTCGTGCTCTCAAAATAATACATTTCTTAAATAAGTAGAAAAAAATGAAAAAGTACAATTTTAATGCAGGTCCTTCTATTTTACCACAGGACACAGTAGATAACACGATTCAGGCAATCAAAGATTTCGCAGGAACCGGTTTGGGCTTGATGGAAGTAAGTCATCGTTCCAAAGAATTTCAAGCGGTAACCGACGAAGCCGCTGCGCTGTTCAAGGAGTTATTAAACATTCCCGAAGACTATTCGGTGCTGTTTTTGGGCGGAGGCGCAAGTCTGCAATTCTGTATGGTGCCTTACAATTTATTGGAAAAGAAAGCCGCTTACCTCAACACCGGCACTTGGGCGAACAAAGCCCTGAAAGAAGCGAAACTGTTCGGCGAAGTAGTGGAAGTGGCCTCGTCCAAAGAAGCCAATTATACGTATATTCCGAAAGATTATACCATTCCGGCCGATGCGGATTATTTCCACATCACAACGAATAATACCATTTTCGGAACGGAACTGCATACCGACCTCGATTCGCCGGTAATGTTAGTCGCCGATATGTCGTCCGACATCTTTTCCCGTCCGGTGGACATATCCAAATACGGATTGATTTACGGAGGCGCTCAAAAAAATCTGGCTCCTGCAGGCGTTACTTTTGTGATTGTAAAAAACGATATTTTGGGAAAAATGAGTCGTCCCATTCCCACCATGTTGGACTACCGGACACACATCAAAGAAGGTTCCATGTTCAACACGCCGCCGGTAGTGCCGATTTATGCCGCACTGCAAACCCTGAAATGGTTGAAAGCTTTAGGTGGCGTAGAAGAAATGTACCGCATCAATCAGGCGAAAGCCGCTCTGCTGTACAACGAAATCGACCGCAACAAACTGTTCCGCGGAACAGCCGCCGTAGAAGACCGCTCGCTGATGAATATCTGCTTCGTAATGAACGACGAATACCAAGCGTTGGAAGACGATTTCTATAAATTCGCCGCCGGCAAAGGCATGGTCGGGATTAAAGGACATCGTTCCGTAGGCGGTTTCCGGGCTTCTACCTACAATGCACTTCCGACAGAGGCAGTGGAAGCTTTAATTAATACTATGCAAGAATTCGAAAAAAAATAATTCATAACTTATAATTCATAATTCAAAAAAAACATGCAAACAATAGACAACTTCAATTTTGCAGGGCAAAAAGCATTTGTACGGGTAGATTTCAACGTACCTTTGGATGGAAATTTTAATATTACGGACGACACGCGCATCCGGGCAGCTATTCCTACTTTAAAGAAAATTCTGGCCGACGGCGGCAGCGTGATTATCGGTTCGCACTTGGGACGCCCCGAAGGAGTGAATGCCAAATATTCGTTGCAACACATTCTTCCGCGCATTTCCGAATTGTTGGAAATGGATGTGGAATTTGCCAACGATTGTTTGGGACAGGAAGCGATAGAAAAATCCGCCGCACTGCAACCCGGACAAGCGCTGGTTTTGGAAAATCTCCGTTTTTATGCCGCCGAAGAAGGCAAACCGCGGGGTTTGGCCGACGATGCGAGCGACGAAGAAAAAGCAGCAGCCAAAAAGTCGGAAAAAGCCAATCAGAAGGAAATGGCGAAGCAATTGGCTTCATACTGCACGGTGTATGTGAATGATGCTTTCGGAACGGCTCACCGTGCCCATGCTTCGACGGCACTGATGGCCGATTATTTCGACACCGATCACAAACTGTTTGGTTATCTGATGCAAAAT
>Ga0082212_10013151_pt1 | contig 10370 bp, 7 predicted proteins | sample TergutNt197P3_FD_71548 | JGI IMG/M metagenome (GOLD analysis project Ga0082212, IMG submission 71548) | Neocapritermes taracua P3 segment gut microbial communities from Petit-Saut dam, French Guiana - Nt197 P3 | ecosystem: Host-associated > Arthropoda: Insects > Digestive system > Gut ...
AACTTGGTTACCCACCCTGACGGTACATTAAAACCGCTGGGCAATAATGAGCTTGTACCGCTGATTAATATCATTTTTTGGGTTTTCCGTGCTATTATTTCTTCAACAAGCGCGCCATTATTTTTGAACTTTGAATTGCTGTTTCGTAATTGTGTAACCCATTTGTCTAACACAGTAGCGTCAATGCAGCCGGCGGAATAATCTATCATTCTGGAAGCCTGTATATCATGACCCCAATGACATGTTCCTGCCCTGATCATTATTGTCAGCGAATTAGTGCGTTCGTCTTTTATCATTTCAAGAGCACTGTTCTCGTCTAGCCTGATATTTTTTGTTCCTCCCAAAACTGTATCCCCTGAAAGAAGAATCCTCATGCCATGCGCTGTTGACAGGTAATCACCTGCTACAAGATCAAACTTTCCGTTTTTTCTAAACCCTGCGCTTAGCTCGGAATAACTACGGTTTTTTACATCTTTGTTTGCTAAGTTATAAGGCTGTCCGCGGGGGCTTCCGGTAGTTTCTATAAAATAAATTTGCAAAGATATCATGTCGGAGAACCCTGCATTAGCTGGACCGCCGGCGGAAACCTTTGGACCTTCAACATTGGTATAATACTGCCCAAAGGCGCTTGCCCCGACAATTGCGAGGAATAGTATGCTCGTTAATACTTTCTTCATAGTAGAACCCCTTGCTTTAATGTATTTGCAGAACCTGTTTTGGACGGTTTTCTGTCATTGATATAATAATATATTAACATAGAAATGTATAATGGGCAAACACCTAGCATTACGTTTCGCTGAATTGCAGCCTGTAGAGCCCCGCATACAGGCCGTTTTGCGCAATTAACTCATCATGCTTGCCTTCCTCTACAAGGACGCCCCCTGACAGGACAAGGATGCGGTCTGCATGCCGTATGGTAGAAAGCCTGTGAGCGATTACAATGGAAGTCCGGCCGGAAAGGACACGCTGTATCCCAAGCTGGATAAGCCGTTCGGTTTCCGTATCTATGGAACTGGTAGCTTCGTCCAGTATTACCATTGCAGGATTGTGGGCAATTACCCGTGCAAAACTTAAAAGCTGCCTCTGGCCGGAAGAAATATTTGCCGCCCCTTCGGAAAGAATCGTGTCGTAGCCTTGAGGAAGCGCCTGGATAAATTCATCTGCATGGACGGCTTTTGCCGCTTCGACAATTGCGTCGCGCTCCAAAGGCAGCCCAAGCGAAATATTTTCCGCCACGGAACCGGAAAACAGGAACACTTCCTGAAGCACCGGCAGCACGGAACGGCGCAATTCGGCAAGCGGTATTTTTTCTATGGGGATTCCGTCCAGGGTAATTGTCCCACGCTGTATGTCCCAGAGCCGGGCGAGTACATTGGTAATGGTTGTTTTCCCTGCGCCAGTATATCCCACAATGGCTGCCATTTCGCCGGGCTTAACGGTAAAACTTAAATCCTTAAGGACTTCTTCCCCTTCCTTATAGGCAAACGAAACATGATCAAATTTAACTTCGCCCGCAACTTCGTTTTCGATACGGTGATTTCCCACGTCGGGAATTTTTTCGTTGGTGTCCATCAGCGCAAAAACCCGCTCGCCCCCTGCCATGGCCGATTGCAGCAGGGTATATTTTTCGGCGATGTCCATTACGGGGGAATAAAAAAGGGCGACAAGGTTGATAAAGGCGATAAGAACCCCCAGGGAAAGTGACAGGTTGAGTACAAGGTTTGCACCCACGGCAATTACCGCGGCGGTGGTAAGCGTGGAAAGGAAATCAATAATCGGCCTGAATGTTGCATACACATACATTTCCGCCATGTTGGCTTTTAGGAATTCTTCATCCCGTTTGCCGAATTCCCTTTCGCTCCGCTTTTCCCCCAAAAATAGCTGCACCACCTGAACCCCAGAAAGCCGTTCCGACAGGTACGAGTTGACCCTGGAAGAAGCGGTACGCTGCTGCCGGAACGCATCCCTTGCCTTGACCCTGGAAAAGGCGGTAACCACCAGCACCGGGGGCAGGGTGCAGAGTGCAACAGCCGCCAGCTTGGGGGAAAGGATAAACAGCGTAATTAATGCGCCTGCCATAACGGAAAAATCTTTCATAAAGGCAATTAACACGCTGGTAAAAAATTCATTTATTGTTTCTACATCGCCTGTGAGCCTGGTTACGATCCTTCCCACCGGATGCCGCGAAAGGAAAGCTGTAGACTGCGAGCCGGTTTTTTTAAACAGTTCCAGCCGCATGTCCTTCATTACCTTTTGAGCAATGAGTGTCGAAGTCCATGTCTGGATAAATGTAAAAACAAAAATTCCGGCAAGGAGTGCAAAGATTACCAGTATCGTCTTTGTTATTAACGAAAGATCCCGGAAACGGATAATGCCTTTTTCTTCCGGCGACAGCAAGGCAAGGTCTTCTATTTTTATCGCAGCTGCGTTATGTCCCCTGACAAAACGTTCCGGGTATTTTTCCATTACAGAAATAACCTGATTGCTGCCGGCAGGGAACGAAAACGCATACCACTGGCCGTTTTCCAGCACACCATTTGTTTTTAATACTTCTTCGTCGCGGCCGGAAATACGGAGCTTTTCATCCATGGGGACAAAACAATACTCCCCTATTTCCAAAACCCCCTGGACAGCGGTAAGTTCATTCAAAACCTTTTGCGTTTCCGCACCAAGCGCAGACCGGTTGTTTAACCTGAGGGGAAGAAAGCGCGACATTATCGCCCGGTCGATTAGCCTCTGTTGAAGCACCGGCACAACAAGTTCACCAAGTGTGGAAAAAATCAACGCAAACAAACACAGGAGTGCAAGGAACCTGTACGGCTTTAAATAAGACATTATCCTGGCGGTAAGTTTGGAATCGTATTCCTTTACCACTTCTTCGGTTTCAAAATAGTCTGTTTCAGCCACGATCTTTCCTTAACTCTGCAATTTCGCCAAGGCGCTGGAGCTCCGCCATGCGTGCAAAGAATTTGCCCGATGCAAGTAGCTCTTCCGGCGTCCCCAGTTCGCTGATTGCCCCTTCGTCAAGAACAGCAACCATCCCGGCGCTGCTGAGGGTAGAAACCCGGTGGGAAATAATTATCGTTGTTTTTGCCGATGCCCTGCCATGGCGCTGTTCCAAAACACCGGTAAGGATGCGTCTTTCCGTTTCGGCATCCACTGCCGAAAAAGCGTCGTCCAGTACCAGGATTTCCGGCGCAGACAATATCGCACGGGCAATTGCAACACGCTGTTTCTGCCCGCCCGAAAGTGTTAACCCCCGTTCACCGATAAGCGTTTCCCAGCCTGCTGAAAAAGAAGCAAGGTCGCCGTCAAGGGCGGAAAGGTCGGCGGCTTGAGTCAGCGTCGCATCATCAATATCTATATCATCCTTACTGCCATAGGCAATGTTGTTTTTTATTGAATCAGAAAAAAGATAACTGTCCTGGGGGCTTACCCCAAACAGGCGGCGCAATTCCTTCAGCTCCAGCTCCCGTACATCAACTCCCTTTACAAAAACAGAAGCCGGCGGAGGGTCTACCATTCGAACCAGTGTTTTTATCAACGTGGATTTTCCCGATCCCGTCCTGCCCAAAATTCCAAAAACCGTGCCGGAAGGAATTGCCAGAGAAATATTGTTTAATACCGTTATGGATTTTTCTTCTGCTGTGTACGCAAAGGAAAGGTTTTTAATTTCGATAAGAGGATCGTGTTTTTGCTGCGTGCTTTGCGGTATTGCCGGGCTTTTAATGGATGGTTCGCTGTGAAGCAGTTCGTTAATCCTTCCCATGCTTGCCGCCCCGCGCTGGATCATGTTTACCATAAACCCCGCGCCCATAAGCGGCCAAATCAACATTTGAAGATAGCTGAACAGGGCAACCAGTTCGCCAGTTGTTAAATACCCCAGAACTACACGCCTCCCCCCAACCAAAAGCAGGATGATTGTGGTAAGCCCTGCAAAAAAACTTACAAGTGGGAAAAAAGTGCCGTAGATTTTTATTAAGTCCATATTGGCATCCCGGTAGTCGTCGTTGGTTTTTCCGAATTTTTTGGTAAACCACCATTCCTTAACAAAAGACTTGACAACCCGTATCCCTGCAAATGTTTCCTGTACCGTATCGCTCATTGCCGAATATGTTTCGTTGGCACGGTAAAAGCGGCGCCCCATTGCCCTGCCGAAAAGGAGCATCATAAGTGTAATAAACGGCAGGGGGATAATGCAGAAAGCGGCTGTTCGTGCATCCTGTATAAAAATGATAATAAGTATTGCCGTTGCCATGATTGTGCCGTCTACCAGGGTAACAAGCCCCCAGCCCAGCGCCATGCGGATACCGCTAATATCATTAATTGCCCTTGCCATAAGGTCGCCGATTTTATGTTTTTGGTAAAAATCGTAGGACAGGGTTATAAGGTGGGAAAAAAGATTGTCCCGTAATTCAGTTTCTATTTTACGTGATGCCCCATGGATAAAATAACGCCACAGGAAACGTCCCGATGCAACAAGGAGCATTATTCCCAGCATATAGAGGCATGGGCGGATTATATCAAACAGAATAAAGTTCCCGGTTACAATGCGGTCTACCGCAACACGGATAAACTGGGGGATCAGCGCCTGCGCCGCATCGACAATAATCAAACAAATAAAACCCCACACATAGGGCATGCGGTATCTTTTTAAATAGGGGAATAGGGTTTTAAATTCTTTTAAACCCGGGCGCCGGTTTTCTTTCACGCCTTTTTCTGGGATTCCATGCGTTTGATATCGGTATCAAGCTTGGCCGACCAGATTTCCAGTTTCTTTTTTGCCGTTTCCGCATCGTCCCTGTCGCCCAGCAGCACATGAAGCCGCCGGAGGGACCCAAGGAAATTAATCCCCTGCTTAAAGTCATCTATGCGATTGGTGGACAATTCATATTTTTCCCGGTACCTGTCTGCAGCCTGGTTCAGGAGCTTTTTTATCATCCGCAGGTGGTGAACGGTGGGTTCATAATTGGGAGAGCGGGGGTCGGTATTGGCAACCGCATTTTTCAGGTCGATGATATTTTTTGCAACCGCCGCAAAGCGGCCTTCCAGTTCCACAAAAGACCACCGCCATTTGGTATTGTCGCCATAGGCATTTTCCAGCAGCTCAATTGCAAGTCCCATTTTTCTTACCAGGTGATAACGGCGAGCGGCATCCAAAGAAGCAATTTCTTCCAGTTTTTCTTCATAATCGGAATAGGGCGCATCCACATAATTGCTTACAACCTCTTCGAGGTAAATAACGCTTTTATACAGTGATTTACGTCCGTCGTTAAGGGCATTTTCTTCTTTTATTTTTAGGCGCATCTGGGAAACAAGGCTAATTATGATCTGATATGACGCAAGGTTCAGCATTTCGTCCACAAGGGTAAGGCGCTTAATGGCGGCGCCTTCGTGTTCCTTTTGAATCGACATAAGGATCGTTTTTTCCTTTGCGCTGATTTCTACAATTTTATCGCGGTATGGTTTTATCTTTTCCTGGTAGTACTTTCTTTCCTCAATGGAAATTTTAGCCATTCTGCCGCCCCTTCCCATATTTTGACAATAAATCACCGGCATGTGCAAGTGCCGCGCCCCCCACCGAATCGCCGGAAAGCATTCGGGCAATTTCTTCCTGCCGCCCCTTCCCCGAGAGCATCCGTACCGTTGTTTGGGTACGTCCCCCGGCGTCCTTTTTTTCGACAAGGATATGGTTGTCTGCCCTGACGGCAATGCTTGCAAGGTGGGTAATACAGAAAATCTGCTTAATTTCGCCCATTTTTCCCAGGTATTCCCCGACCGCCAGCGCCACTTCCCCGCCTATACCGGTATCTATTTCATCAAAAACAAGGGTTTCTATGGCGTCCGATTCGGCCAGCACGGCTTTAATTGCCAGCATAACCCTGGAAAGTTCGCCCCCCGAAGCAATCCGGGCAAGTTCCTTAAGCGGCTCTCCGGCATTAGCAGAAAAGAGGAATTCCACGTCGTCGGCGCCCCATGGGCCGCAAATCAGGTTCCCCCCCGGGCCCCTCCCCTTGGATGCGGTGTTAACCGAAAATTGCGCCTTAGGCATGCCAAGCCGTTTAAGGATTGCATTTATCTGCACACCCAATTGTTGGGCGGCAGCGCTGCGCCGTGCGCTCAATTCGGCGGCCTGTGCAGCCATGGCTTTTTCCAAAGCGCTAATCTCGGCGGCAAGGCGGTCGCGGTTTTCTTCGGATTGGGAAAGGGCTTCTATTTCCTGTTCCGCCCTGGTTTTGTAGGCCAGTATCGCCTCCTCGCTGCCCAGTTCCTTTTCACCTTCTTCTGGTTTGTCGTATTTTTTCTTAAGCTTAAAGAGAAGCCCCAGCCTCTCTTCGACTTCTTCCAGCCGCCCCGGCTCATACGAAAGGCTGTCCCTGTAACTCCGCAGCTCGCCGGAAAGATCTTCCGCCTCAAAATAAAGGTCATCCATGCGTTTGCAGAACGAAACAAGGCTCTCGTCCATCGAAGAAGCTGTCTCAAGTGAACTGCGGGCTTTCCTTGCCAGGTTCAGCACTGAGGCTTCACCTTCAAAAAGCAGCGATGTAACGTTTCCCGCCTCTCTGCTGAGTTTTTCAAAAGAGGCAAGCCGCTGCGCTTCCGCTTCCAGTTCCCGGGTTTCGCCTGGTTTTGGGGCGGCCCTGGTTATTTCGTCTATTGCATAGCGCAAAAGTTCTATCCGCTCTTCCCTGTTCCGCTCCGAGCTTAAGGAAAGCTCCAGCGCTTTTTTCTTGTCTGCCAGCGAAGTAAAAAGATCGTGAAACGCGGCAACCTCTTTTTCGATTCCTGCAAAGCGGTCGAGGCAGCGGCGGTGCATATCCCTGCGCATAAGTGATTCATGATCATGCTGGCCGTGAAGGTCAAAAAGAAGCGCCATTAATTCCGAAAGGTCGTTGCGTGTAAGGGGGATATTTTGTACATAGATGGAAGTCCTGCCCGATGCCTTAATGATACGGCGGACTACAATGGTATGATCGTCGGCGGGTATATCCCTGCCGGCAAGCCATTCCAGTGCGTCGGCATTGTTTTTGTCGATGCGGATTACTGCGGAAACACCCGCCTCATCGCAGCCTGTACGGATTACATCGGCATCGGCCTTTCCGCCCAGCAGAAAACTTAAGCCCCCGACAATGATCGATTTTCCGGCGCCGGTTTCCCCTGTTAGTATGTTAAGTCCATTTTCGAAGGATATGGAAAGGTTGTCGATAAGGGCATAGTTACGGATCGAAAGTTCTTCAAGCAAGCTGCTTCCCTCCCGACCATTCAAGTTTTGTTTTTAAGGCGCGGTAAAACGCCCAGCGATCAGAAGCAATAAGCTGCAGTACATTTTCCGAACGCCGGATATTGATCCGGTCGTCGCTTTGTAAGGGGCAGGTGATCTGTCCGTCTATTGTTAAGATAACATCGCTTCGCTGTTCCTTTTCTACCAGGGTAATGATCCGTTCATCGGAATGGACAACGATGGGCCTGTTTGCAAGGGTAAAAGGGCAGATGGGATTAATAATTACCGCATCCATTTCCGGATCGATAATCGGCCCCCCGGCAGCAACCGAATAACCGGTTGATCCCGTTGGGGTAGCAACGATAAGCCCGTCGGCCCTGAAATGGCCAAGTTCAATTCTATTTCCGTTGGAGGTTTCCAGTTCCAGTTGCAGCTTAACCAGTTTTGCAATACCTGCGGCGGAAACAACCGCATCATTCAGGGCGCAGCCCTGAAAAACAGTAACACCCCCGCGGTCAACCGTTACATCCAGCATTAGCCGCCGGGAAACTACAGCCTTTCCCTGCTCCCACAGGTCAAACGTTTCTTCCCACTGGGAAGGGGCTACCGCCGCAATAAAACCCAAAGTACCCAGGTTTACCGGCATCAGCGGTACGCCCAGCGGGGCCATGGCACGCGAAGCAAAGAGTACTGTCCCATCCCCTCCCAAACTAATGCTTAGGTCTGTCTTTTCGGGATTGCAATTTTCTGTTTTTTCTTCAAAACAAAAAACCTGTGTCGTATACGAGCGGCCTGCAAGGCTGTTGCAGATATCTTCCGCCAAACGTTTTGCCGCCGGTTTATTGTTATTGACAAATATAAATACTTTTTTTTGCATTTATATACTTTTATTTTCCTTTTTATTGTTCAGGGAAGCGTCATTATTAATTTTGCCACCCGGTCTGCAGCCTGGGCGCCAAGCCGCGGATACAGTGGAAAAAGCACGGTACGCAAAGCCAATGATGAAGCGCACGGGCATTGTGCAGAAGGTATAGCCCCGCTTCCTGCAAGGCTTGCGTCAAAAGCTTCTTCTACTATTATTTCTTTCTTTTTTGCGTAGGTCTTTACATCCTTTGCACCGCTTTCCAGCACCAGGGAAAAAGCATAATTGTTGTATTCCAGCCCTTCCGCTTCCCTGAACCTTTTGTGCCTGCTTTGAAGGCTTGAACGGACATACGCCTGCGCAAGTTCCCGCCGCCGCGCCAGGTTTTTTTCACATTCGCGGAACTGAACCGCAGCCATGGCGGCATTAAGGTCGGGAAGCAGGTATTCGGGGGGCAGCTCACCCAGCGAACGAAGCATGGCCGCATCCCTGCGGTTTCCCGCAAACAGCAAGGCGCCGCCCCCCGCGGTGATCATGTCTTTTTCTTCCAGCCCCAGAATCGACAACGTCCCGAACGAGCCTGCTTTTTTATCACCCAAAACCGTCCCGGCACTTTGGGAACAATCTTCGATTAGGGGGATGCCCAGCTCGGAAAGCATTTCCGCTTCCGGAAGATAACCCAGGGAATGATGAAAAATAATACACAGCGGTTTTGCCGCCATAAGGGCGTGAATTTTTTCTTCTGCCATAAGGGGGGCATCATTGGCGGTATCGCAGTACAGGGGGACAAGGCCCAGGCCGCGTATAACCCGGTCATAGTAAAGCGGGGAAAGGGCGGAGACAATTACTCCCCTTCCTTTGGGAACTGTTTCGCCGCCTGCTTCTTCGGGACTGCCGGGAGAAATATTTTTCGCCAACAAAAGGGCTTCCAGCGCTAATTGCAGGGCAAAAACGGGGCTGCGCAGGGCAAGACAATAATCAAAACCAAAAAAATCTTTGGCCGTATGGATTAAAAACTGGGTATGTTCACCGGGCCCTACCCGGTCTTCTACCATTGTTGTTAGCACTGCATCCATCTCCTTCCTTCGTATGGTTGGAGAATAGACTTCTATTTTCATGAGATAACACTATCATATTTTGAGGGATAAAACTAGCAGAAAAATTTAACGCCGCAGCTCAACAATTTTCTGTAATTCGCGTGGATTAAAGAGGTCCCTGATATTAAGGATGATTAAATACCCCCCTTCTTCCTGCCGCACGACTCCCTGTATATATTCCGCCCCTATACCGGTTAGCATCTGCGGCGGGGGCTGGATATGTTCCTTTTCTATGGTAACCACGCGGGAAATCCTGTCGATAATTATGCCCAGCTTCATTTTTTCTACTTCTATGATGATAAAGCCCGACAACAACTCATCTTCTTCGGAAGTAAAAGCTTTTTTCAGGTGAAAGCGCTTATGCAGGTTGATAATCGGGATAATTTCCCCGCGAAGGTTAAAAATTCCTTCTACATAGGAAGGGGCGTTGGGAAGCACCCGTATTTCCTGAACCCTGACTATTTCCTTGACATCCATTATGTTAATTGCATAAAGTTCTTCACCAAGCTGAAAGGTGACTAATTGGCTCTGTTCGGACATTTTTACACCTCTATTTTTTATAGTATCACATATATTGTTATATATCAAGGGCTAAAAAAAGGGGCTAAAACATAAAAAAGCCTAGCAACTGCCGCAAAAAGCAGGGCTTTTTGCTTTTGGTGTTTGCCATCAAGTTTCTTGTTGTTCCCAAATTAGCGGGGCAAACACCACTTAGCCCCGCTTAGACCAATTTATGTTTTAACCCCCTTTTGGGGGCTAAAACATAAAAAAGCCTAGCGACTATCTACTCTCCCGCGTCTTAGAGGCGCAGTACCATCGACGTTAGAGGGCTTGACTTCCGAGTTCGGAAAGGGATCGGGTATGGCACCTCCACCATAATCACTAGGCATATTAAACCATTTCAAGGTAAGGGAATGGGGGTATGTTCTGTGGACAATAATATGGTCAAGCCTCACGGTAGATTAGTAGCGGTCGGCTGAACATGTTACCATGCGTAAACCTCCGCCCTATCAACCAGGTAGTCTTCCTGGTACCTTTAGGGGGGTTAGACCCCCAGGGATGGTTAATCTTGAGGCGGGCTTCCCGCTTAGATGCCTTCAGCGGTTATCCCTTCCGAACGTAGCTACCCAGCACGTGCCCTTGGCAGGACAACTGGTACACCAGCGGTTCGTCCATTTCGGTCCTCTCG
>Ga0082212_10013152_pt1 | contig 10370 bp, 10 predicted proteins | sample TergutNt197P3_FD_71548 | JGI IMG/M metagenome (GOLD analysis project Ga0082212, IMG submission 71548) | Neocapritermes taracua P3 segment gut microbial communities from Petit-Saut dam, French Guiana - Nt197 P3 | ecosystem: Host-associated > Arthropoda: Insects > Digestive system > Gut ...
TCCCTCGACAAAATGCTCATTTACCTATATGTAAACTCCGCTTTTGTCTCGGTCGCAAGCCTTGATTTCGGGGTTTTCGGAGGTTGCCTAAAATTGAATTTGATGAACGATATTTATAGGCGTGATTTCCCAAGGCTTCACCCTCGGTTGTTATGCCTTGCCCTTACAGGGCGGCCATATATTTGTATTCCCCTACCCAGGGCGACGGCGCTTTGCGCCTTTGCCCTGGGCTGTTATGCGTCGGCCTTTCAGACCGCAGAATTAGCACACAATAGAACACGCGTATTATTAATATTTCTCTTGATATCAACATGTTAGGCGGTATATACTGTGCGAGTATGTACGATATAATGCGTCTGAATATGATGTTTTATGAGGTACAGAATGAGGAACAGTAAAGGAGCCACCCATCATGCCCAAAAAAGCTAAAGAACTATCCGCCATTGCCATATCCAAATTAAAACACGAAGGACGCCACGCCGTAGGCGGCGTCGATGGTCTATATTTCCGAATTGTCGGAAATTCGCGAGCATGGGTTTTACGCGTGGCCGTTGGAACTCGAACTAACAGCAACGGTGAAACCGTCGTTCATCGCCGCGACATGGGATTAGGAAGCTATCCTGAAATATCCCTGGCTGAAGCGCGCGACATCGCCCGCGAACGCCGCAAACAGATCAGAAACGGCATTGACCCGCTTGAACAGAAAAAGCATGACAAAGAAGCTCTGCGCATTCAACAGCAAAAGGCAAAAACATTCCGCGAGTGCGCCGAGATTGTTATTGAAAACAAGTCGCGGGAATTTAGTATTCGACAACACGCATACTGGCGGACATCTCTTGAACTACACGTATTTCCCATGCTTGGCGAACGCATCGTCGGAACGATTACCCGTACCGATGTAGCCGCCGTGCTTGAACCGATTTGGAGAACAAAGAATAAAACGGCAAGATCGCTTCGTGGGCGCATTGAAGCGGTGTTAGATTACGCAAAAGCGATGGAATATCGCGACGGTGAAAACCCGGCCGCTTGGAAAGGCGTAATTGAGCCTATACTTGGCCGGGTAAAGCAAGTAGAAAAACCGCATCCCGCGTTACATTATGATGAAATCGGCGCGTTTATGGCCGAGTTGCGCAAAATCGACGCTCTTCCGGCACGTATGTTGGAATTTATTATTCTGACCGCCGCGCGAGACGGAGAGGTGTTTGGCGCGACATGGGAAGAAATCGACATGCAAGCGAAGATTTGGACAATACCGGCGGAGCGCATGAAAGCGAGAAAAACACACCGTGTGCCGTTGACGGATGAAGCAATAAAGATTCTGGAATCTCTGCCCCGTATAACGGGAACACGATACCTTTTCCCAGCTTTACGAGGCGGCAGGATGTCACATGCGCCGCTTGCCAGGTTAATCAAAGGAATGCACGAGTCCGCCGTTAGCGCGGGTGGGAAGGGATATATAGACCCAAAGCAGAACTGTGTCATAACCACACACGGCTTCCGCTCAACGTTTCGGGATTGGGCGGCGGAGACCACGGCTCATCCGCGTGAAGTATGCGAACACGCGCTTGCTCACAAATTGCTAGACAAGGTTGAGGAGGCATACCAGCGCGGTGATCTTCTGGTAAAACGCGCCCGGTTGATGACCGATTGGGCGCAATACTGCGGGGCAATACAACCGCCTATAATGTAATGAAAAATTAAATGCAAAAAAACGACATTTCTTAAGGCAACCTCCGAAAACCCCGAAATCAAGGCTTGCGACCGAGACAAAAGCGGAGTTTTCACCAGGTAAATGAGCATTTTGTCGAGGGAGCGTAACGCAGAGTTCGGGGTTTTCTGAGGTTGCCTTAAAAATAATTTGTCACATTTACCCCCTTTTTTTGACTCTATATATGTATGGCAAAGTAAATCAGATTTATTACGAGCATTATTCATGTCCCAATGTCGCCTTTGGCGGCATACGACCTGGGATGCTCCGATGCTGCTTAAGTTCTGGATAGCCGCATATCGTGATGGAAATTCTGCGGATTTCGTGAAATGGGAACCCTACCCATTCCCCAAAATCCGCAGACGCAATACCTCCAAAAAAATCTTGGAGGCTTGCGTAACCGCACAAAATCTGCACCAGAACCGCATCACAGTGCAGATATGATGCAGTTATGGTGTAATTCTGGTGTCATTTTAATGCGGTCATGGTGCGGATTATGTGCAGCTTTAGTGTCTATTGAAATAGCCCGTGGAGGTAGCATTCATGGCTTATAATACGTATCGTTCCTGTCTGATTCCTTATGAAAATGAAATCGTAGCTTTGCGCCGCAAAAAGCCGCCGGTTCCATATTCCAAAATCGCGGAATTACTATGCGAGAAATACCAGATTAAGGTTCGTACCACGACAATTATCAGATTCCTGCAAGTTCGCGCTAAAGGAAGCAAGCCCTGTAAATACGCATGGGATATTGAACCTGTAAACGCGAATAATCCGACCGCTACAGAAGTTCCTGCTTCGCAGAACCCGCCTTCTGTGCAAACAACAAAGCCAGCGATCACGGAGAAACCAAAACCAGCGGTTGCGCTTCATCCTGAAGAAAGAACTTTTGATTTTCCATTCAGTGAAACTTACAACCTGCACCGCGTATCGCCGGAAGAAGCGGCGGCGAGGCTCAAAAAACTCGAAGAAAAGGAGAAAAGATTATTGTAAGGCAGTATTTACAGGGGATTTATGAAGGCATCTAACGTGGGTGTAGGAAAAACCCAATGAAATTCATCAAAAACCTAAAATTATTTTGATGCCCCTCTTGGCAGGGTTCACAGTTTCCTTCCTGTGGGAATTTTAATACCTCCACGCTCCACAGGTAGGCGATCCGATTTCCGCCGTTGCATTCCATGCTCTCCTTGCCGTCTTTTTCATAGTTCCTAAAAGAGTTTTTCGGGCGGGGCATTTTTTTCCTGCATTCATTGTCCCATCCTTTGTTTTCATGGTATCCTTGCATTATGTTCCATGATAATTTTGAACGAATAACGCAAAATCCCGCCGTGATGGGCGGAAAGCCCTGTATTCGCGGTATGCGGGTAACGGTGGGCATGATCGTAGGGCAGATTGGCGCGGGCGTGAGCGTCGACGAACTTCTTTCAGACTATCCCTACCTTGAGCGGGAAGATATTATGGAAGCGTTGCGGTATGCCGCTGTTCTTGCTCAAACGAGCTTTCAAAGGAGCATAACTATGAAGAATGATACAACAGTAGACGCTTTAATGTGTGGAATGGACAAAGAAACCGCAGCTCTTATGGGTGGCAAAGGAGACTTGTTTGTGTTTGATGACTATACAGCAACCGACGCATATTCGCTAGGATATGACGACCTTGGAAGCTATTTATTGATTGAAGGAGACAACCGAGGTGATCCGCCGCAAGGGCCCATGGAAAGGCGTGGAAGATGTCGAGTTCGCTACTCTGTAATGGGTTGATTGGTTCAATAATCGCAGGCTTCTCGAACCTATCGGAAATGTCCCTCCGGCTGAGTTCGCTACTCTGTAATGGGTTGATTGGTTCAATAATCGCAGGCTTCTCGAACCTATCGGAAATGTCCCTCCGGCTGAGTTCGAAATGAAATACTTTGAAATGTCTGAAAAAGCGGCGGCATGAAGAAATACGAACTTAACGCCTATGGAAAAGTGGAAAAGCCCCGCGAAAAACGGCGGGACTTTCCCACTTTCCCACAGGCTCTACTGATATATTTTTTTAAACGTGAAATGGTTCGGCTATTGTAGCATGACTCAAATAATAACCTCTCTGGAAAACCCGGCGCGGTTCAAACTAATGGAAGACAAGTTTGAAGATAATAGAATTAAAGCTATACCCATTATGAAAGGGAAGAATTACAAAAAACGTTTGCTCAAGTAGAGCGGCTTATTAACGTTAGTACGGTATGAATACGGCGAGGCCGTCCCGACACCCGCGTAAAACGCCTGTTCCAACAAATCAGCTACCAGACAGGACAGGCGTTAGCCCTGTCTGATAGGAAAATTCCTTTTAGAAAACCTTTGCAATTGTACCGAATTCCGGCATAAAATCAATTTTTAGTGTAGTGGCGACGGGTTCAGGCAATTTTCGGAACTGATAAAGTTGACATAATGGATATTATCAGAAGTTCGTTATTGGAGACCGGATAAAAAAAGCAGCTTGTTCTTCCTATCCGTAAATGATTTTATAGGGATACATAATTATGAAACTTTTAGTATGCGACGTTGAGGGGACAATATTTCGCCCACACAAAATCAAAAGTACCCAGCACGCATCATATATCTGGACGGCAATCGCGGAATCGCTTGGAAAAGAAGCTGAAAGCGAAGAAATCAATACACAGAGAAAATGGCATAACGGAGATTATGGTTCGAGGCGGGACGGGCGGGCGTACATAAATTGGGTAAACGCTAGCATTGGTATTCATATTGAGCACGGATTGGATGAAAAAACTTTTAGACATTTGATTGACACGGCTCCTTATATTGACGGCGTCGTCGATTTTTTCGCACGCCTTGACCATAACAAATATATACCAATATTGATTTCCGGCGGAATCCAGAACCTGAATGAAAAAGCCTGTCGAGATCTTAACATTGCCTCTGATGATTCTTTTGCCGCCTGCAAATATTTTTTCAACAAAAAAGGATTAATCGACAAGGATTTAACTTTTTCTAATACGTGTGATTTTTACGGGAAACAAGAACTTGTAAAAATTGCACTTCGCAAATACGGGTTAGGCAATACGGACTGGGTATTTGTCGGCGACGGTATCAATGACGTCAGTGTTGCTGAATGGGCATCCGAGAAATCTGTCGTTTCGATAGGCATTTCACCTGTTGACGCGTTTAAAGAAGTAGCGACTCATTCATTTGACAGTTTCAGTCTCATGATGGCGGACAGAGAACTTATGAAAAGTCTGGATTTCTTTTCCGATGAATCTGTTGTTCCCCTTACGCACAATCAGTCAAACAATACGATGGAAGCCGCACGTATAAAAGTAGATAAACAGGTGGGCAAACTGAACCTTGAAGCATTAGAGGCGCGGGCGTTCAGGCGATTGTCTCGCGTTGTCAAACATGAAAAATCCTCAGAAGCAAGAAAATTTAAGGGGATACAACAACTGCTTGAACAAGGCGAACTTTGCTTTGCGCTTATAAGCAACGAGCTTGGACAAGCGCCTATTGTGTCTGCCTTACTGCAACCGTTTTCAAATGCAGCGGAGATTATGATTTATGTATGTCTGGCGCTGACTGATAAGGATTATTTGGAAAAATTACTCCAAAAAGATTTCTCTTTACGCAACCACCGGAAACGTATTGAAAACTTGGCTTTAAGCGCGGTTATGTATGAGTATTTCAATAACAGGAATATTTCAGCGCATACTTCCCAAAAAATACCGACTGATGCCGCACAGACTTTTATTCGCCGTACATATGAGATTATTCAAAGACTTGAATTGATTATTAATCCAGATATTTAGGAAAACGCTGAACAATTCAGCGATTCCTTATAAATCTTTTATTTTTAGTTAAAATTCAAAAATCTGAATCAGTTTTGTCTCGAATTTCATCAAAATGATTGAAATTCTTCTTAAAATACCTCAAAAATCAGGTTTTCGAGGGGCTCTTAACCCCGTGTGCCCTTTTCAGGACACACTTCGGCCTTATACGGGTAATTGGCGACGCGCCAACACCAGATTTGAAAGACCGAATAATGTAAATAACTGAGCCTCATTCTTCGCAAGTCCCTTACCATAAGAAATTGATGCTCGACTTTTGAACGTATGCTCGCTTTTGCTCTTTCAAGTTCTTCAAGCGCGGCGCGTACGGTATCATCAGCTATTTTCTTTACCTTGCCGCGCTTGGCCGCGATATGCCATTCAATTTTTTTGTTGCCGGCATTTTCCGGCCGTTTCTCAACTTCGATATATCCCGCGTCGCCCATCCCATGCTTTTCATCGCCATGTAACAACTTATGCGCCTGCGTTACATCCGATACATTACCCGGCGTTGCGACGACCGTATGCACCAAACCGCTTTCCATATCTACACCGATATGCGCTTTCATACCAAAATACCACTGGTTGCCCTTCTTGCTCTGATGCATTTCAGGATCGCGTGACTTATCCTTGTTTTTAGTCGATGACGGCGCGGCTATCATTGTCGCGTCTACTATCGTACCCTCGCGTATGAAAAGCCCTTTCGCCGCAAGATATTCGTTGATCTTCTCAAATATCGCTTTCGATTCAACTCAGGCGTCGTTGTTCCAAATGCTTCTATGTCATATTCTCCATCTTCACGGCGCGGTCCGCATACGTATCCGCTCGTCATGCCAAATCAATTCCTGCTACATTCCGTCGTGTCTCTTCAAATACCGGTATCGATGCCTTTTCCATTTTCCTGTCCTTTCGTTCCCATGCGACCCGGTTGACTATAGCTAAAAATCTTGCCAGGGGGAGTGCTCGCGCCTCACCAATGATGATTATGTCTCGCCGGTGCCAGTCTACGGTTGGGGCACTATCGCTCCAGTGTATAGTGGGCCATAACTGTCGCACGTAAATCACATTTTACAGGAAAATCTTCGATATATGTAAAGTTACCTCATGGATGGTTCACAGACCCCGGTGAGGCGGCTACGGTCTAATATGGAATGTGGAATGCGAGGGCCGCAAGGAATCGAACCACTGGCGCATATAGCGCCCGATTTCAATTTCCACAAGGAAAAAATAATTCCGATTTTTTATTGAAAGCGCGGCGTCTGTTCATTCACTCTGGAAAATGTAGCGGATCGAAATCGCCGGAAACCCGCTCCAGTCGCGGAGTGTAGCGGCCAAACTGCGTACAATTTTTTTAACCCTCGGTGCTATACAAAATGCGTCCGCAGTTCCGAAGATTAACCGGTTGCCCTTTTATCCCTTTCCGTGAAGAAAATCGTTGTCCTCGCGCACGTTTTTTCTGATAAAATAATTTTTTCATTATGACGCGACAGACGCCCGCGCCGGGATTTTTGTACGCAATAATACACAAAAATCCTCTGTAATATATCAAATGCTATGAGGAACATTATGAGGTACGGAATAATATTATTACCCGTAACATATTGATATTATTAACAATGTCCACGGCCTTTCAGGCCGTCAAAATGTACAAACTTCAGATGCGCGCCTTTGGCGCGCTTCATTTGAAGGATGCGGGCTTCGCCCGCGATTAATCATTACACGACCGGCGGGGACGCCAGCGCTCCCATGGCTTGCGCTCCCATGGCCGGCGCTCCCATGTCATGCGCTCCCAGGTAGGTTTTGCAATTAACCCGGCGGACATGGTATACTGTCGTATCAAAATGAAATGAACAAAGGTTTTCAATAAACCATGAAAGGCTTAAGGAGATTAGCGTCATGAAAAGATTTTTGTCCCTGTCCACGTCAGTATTGGTCATTGCTATTTCGCTCACGCTCCTCGCGGCCGGATGCAAGAAAAACACGACACCTGCCTATACTCCGATTTCCCGGGCAGGCGTTACCGATACGACAACAAAACGTCCGGCGTCAACCGAACCTACGGTAACGATCAGGGCTAATCCCACTTCCATTGAAAGAGGGCAGTCCACAACCATTACATGGGAAACAACCAACGCGGCCGAAGTAACCATTGACAATGGCATCGGTACGGTTGAAGCCTCCGGAAGCCGGACTGTCAGACCGTTGGAATCCACTACATACAGGATACGGGCGACAAACAACGTGGCCGTTGCCTCTGCGGAAGTGCGCGTAACCATCACGTATGCCGACTCCGTCACGCTGCCGCCGTCGTCGCTTATCAGCGACTTTTCGTTCTTCGATACCAACATACGGGATATCTTCTTTGACCTTGACGATTACTCCATACGCGGCGATGCCAGGGCGATTTTACAGGCAAACGCGCGTTATATGGCGGAACGTACGAACATCCTCATAACAATCGAAGGACATTGCGACGAACGCGGTTCCGATAGATACAATCTTGTACTCGGAGACCGGCGCGCCAATGCCGCGCGCGATTACCTTATTTCGCTGGGCGTCGCGGCAAACCGCATTGAAACCATTTCTTACGGCGAAGAACGCCCGTTCTGCGAGGAACGCACCGAAGAGTGCTGGCAATTAAACCGCCGCGCAAGTTTTGTAATGCGATAATTACTGGAAAGTGAGAAATAATAATATGAAAACAAAAATCTGTTTCTGTATTCTGCTCGCCGCGTTTGCTGCCATTCCATCGGCTCAGGCGGGATGGAAGGAAGAAGTTGTAAGGCTTCAAAGCGAAATCAGGGCTATTCAGGCGGACGTTTCGGAATCCAACATGAAAACCAGCGAACGCCTTGACGGAATATACAGCCTGGTCATCCAGTTAAACGAGGAACTCGCCAGATCCAACAGCGCTCTGACACGACTGGGCGCAACGTTCAATAACCGGACGGAGGACGCACGGGGACAGGAAATGTCACTGCTTTCTGAAATCCGTGATCTTTCGCAAAAAATCGACGACCTTTCCATCGGATATTCCGTGCTGGCGCAGCAATTCAATGATTATAGAGCGCAGTCCACAATGCGGGCCGGAGGCGGATCCAGCCTTTCATCCGAAACCATGTTCAATCAGGCTATGCGTGATTACACGCAGGGAGATTTTGAAATGGCGGTTGAAGGTTTTTCGGCTTATGTTGACACATATCCCGGCGGTGAACCAGCGGCAAGGGCGCTGCTTTATACCGGCGAATCCTACTCCAGCCTGAACAGGCTGAGAGATGCCGTCGATGCGTATACGCGCCTGGTCAATGGTTATCCGTCGGCCGCTGTCATTCCACCCGCTCTTTACAAACGCGCGAAGATTGAAATGGCGCTGCAGGAACGTGAGGACGCAATCGCGGATTTCAGAGATATTGTCGAAAGGTTCCCGAACGCTCCTGAAGCCGATCTTGCGCGGGTGGAACTCCAGTTGCTGGAAAGCGCGCCAAAGCCGAAAAGCGCGCCAAAAGCTCAGACTCCCGCAAAAAAAACGGGACGATGATAAAGGATTAATGTAGGGGCGGTTCGCGAACCGCCCTCGTTCGTTTCACGAATATGAACCATTGTGTTTTTTGAATCAGGGCGGTTCGCGAACCGCCCCTACACGAAAAATATTATAAAATAACAACAAGGAAACATATGAGTTCTCTTAACAAGGTACTGCTGATTGGAAATCTGGGAAAAGATCCCGAAATACGCTACACACAGAACGGCCAGGCCGTGGCAACGTTCAGTCTGGCAACCAGCGATAACTGGACGGATCAGGCAGGAAACAGGCAGGAGCGCACGGAATGGCACAGAATAGTCGCGTGGGGAAAACTGGCTGATCTTTGCCAGCGTTTTCTTGCCAAAGGACGGCAGGTTTACATAGAAGGGCGCATACAGAGCCGCGAATATACGGATCAAAGCGGAGCAAAAAGGAACACTACCGAAATTATCGCCTCAAGTATCGTTTTTCTGGGCAGCCGCGCCGCGCAGGGCGGAAGTTACGACGGCCCGCCGGCTTATGGAACATCGCCCCAACCGCCCGCCGCGCCTTCGTCTTATGGAAAGCCCTATGATTCTGAAAGCTATCCTTCCGGCCCGGCTGATATTGATCAATCCTTTGGCGACGCCGGTATAACCGACAGCGATATTCCTTTTTAGTTTTGAGATGAACCTCCCGGTATTGGCTAACGCCAATACCGGGAGGTTCATTATTCGGGCTGATTGTAAGAACTTGCTAGTTGCTTTTAATATAAGCGGTTATATTCCAGGCTAATCTTCCAACGGTGGTGTTTGCGCTTTTTTGTCTTCCGGCAGAGATTCTGAAATCTTGTGAGCGAAACGCAGGAAGCACTGAAGCGTGCTTTCAGTTCCCCACTGCCTTGCCGTCTCTTCGTCCGCCGGTTCGTCTTCCATCATATCAAGCATGTGAAGGAGATGTTCAGGCTCTGACCTGTTCAGGCGGCAGTCCATTGCCAGACAATGTTCAGCAGTCTGGCATGCTTCGTCCTCGACAAATACATTACGGACAAACGCGCGACGGACAGGATCCTGTCCGATATACATGTGCCGAACTTTCCCGGAATAGCCGCAGACGGCGACCGAGAAATCCTGTCCGGAAGAAAGCTGGTAATCAATCCATTCTGTTGCGTATCTTGGCATATAAATCCTCTGTCCCGGGAGCGCGGGCGTCCCCGCCGGCGTACAATAGGCAACCTCCGAAAACCCCGAACTCTGCGTTACGCTCCCTCGACAAAATGCTCATTTACCTAATGTAAACTCCGCTTTTGTCTCGGTCGCAAGCCTTGATTTCGGGGTTTTCGGAGG
>Ga0082212_10013153_pt1 | contig 10368 bp, 10 predicted proteins | sample TergutNt197P3_FD_71548 | JGI IMG/M metagenome (GOLD analysis project Ga0082212, IMG submission 71548) | Neocapritermes taracua P3 segment gut microbial communities from Petit-Saut dam, French Guiana - Nt197 P3 | ecosystem: Host-associated > Arthropoda: Insects > Digestive system > Gut ...
AAAAACATATAATTGAATTTGATGAGCGATATTTATGGATGTGATTGCCTTGCCCCTTACAGGGCGGCTGTATTTTTTTATTCCAGTACCCAGGGCGACGGCTTCGCCTTTGCCCTGGGCTGATATGCTACGGCCTTTCAGGCCGTCTAAAATGTACAAACTCCAGGGGCGCGATTTATCGCGCCACATTTTATTTACTTGTACGCCGGCGAGGACGCCCGCGCTCCCAGGGACGCTCCTAGGTCAGACCAATTTTGCTTTCAGCGTTTTCATCGGCAATTTGGTAATGTGGGCTATCTTTTCAAGGCTGTAACCGTCGGCAAACATAGCAAGCGCGACTTCTAACTTGCCTATCTCTATTCCTTTCTTTACTGCTTCTTTTCCCATCTCAATTCCTCGCGCCATCCCCTCCGCCATGCCTTTCGCCATGCCTTTCGCCATGCCTTTCGCCATGCCTTTCTCGATACCTTCCTCAATGGCTTCCTCGCGCCATACTTCTTTTGCTTCTTCAAGATTAAATTCAGTAAAAAGCATGTTGCGTACCTCCAAGCCATTATTTTTCAGGTATTAAGGATTCTTTCGTTGTGACCTTTGTTGATATTGATTACCCGTTCGCGAACCGCTTAATTGAAGCGCTCCTTTGTCGCGCTACATTTTATTTACTTGTACGCCGGCGAGGACGCCCGCGCTCCCAGGGCGCTCCCAGGTCAATGTGATAATGAAGCTCCGGTTTAATTGGACCGGCATTGTTAAAGAAACGTTTCGTCCTTACCACCTCGATTTCTTCAACTTATTTTCATTTGTTTTTATTTATTCAGGCTTTCCCTGAGTTTAGACGTAGAGATTTTCTTTGTGTATGGAAAATACACTAAATCCGCCCCCATTTCGTTGAGCTTCTTTTCCATTTCATCATCTCCGCCCCAGTCATCGCCTGTGAACATGGCGTCAAAACGGTACTTTTCGCATGCGGCTGTTCGCGGGATGAGTTCCGGCGTGGTAACGTCAACCTCATCCACATAACTTATCGCCTTCACTATAGCCATCCGATCGGCAAGAGGTATGACAGGCAGCCGCCCCTTTCTTTGCAAAATCAATTCATCTGAAAGCACTCCGGCAACCAGATAATCGCACTGCTCTTTAGCCCGCCTGAGTAAATTTAAATGCCCTATGTGAAACAGGTCAAACGAACCGGAAACGTATCCTTTACCGTAAGGTTTGCATGCCCTGGAATAAGAAATATTCAGCGCTTTCTTTATTTGCGGAAATTTTGTGCCGCTTATTATGTGCTCTATGGTGTGGTGATAGTAGACCGTCGCGGGAGTACCAGAGAGAATTGCTTTTATTTCCGATACGGCGCTTTCCGTCTTCGGGAAAACAAGAATAAGGTCATCCGCCGACAGCGATTCAAAATCAGGAATAGTTGCATTATATCCATCACCTTTTTCGTCCCACAACTCAGTCGGATAATATGCCGTGCCTGCAAGCTGCGGCAAAATATATTTTGCCATTGTGCCAAGCGCGCCATATCCGATAACGCGCCGCCATTTTGCTCCTCCAGACATTATCAAAGCCTGTGAAAGCGACGCAAAAAACGCCTTATAACCTTGTTCGGTAAACCTGGTCGCCGTTAGGTTTATTTCAGTGTTATACAGTTTGTTAAATTCCGCGATGGTCTGTTCCGCCAATTGTCTGCCGCGGCGTTTGATAATCTGCGGCAACTGCGCCAACAGCTCGAAATAATATATCAATTTCGAAATTGACCGATAGTTATGCTTTTCGTTTTCGCTGATATTCAGCCGCGAAATTGACCATTCATACAGGTAATCATAGTCGTCGTAATAGTCTTTTGCTTTTTCAAAACCGTCAAAACCATACAGGTCGCTCGCATAGACGTTGTATCTGTACAGCGCTTCATCGAAATATTTTAGCTTGCCGCCGAAAGCCATAAGCGGCACGGCTATGAGCGGTTCGTACACTCTGCGATGTTCCGCGCAAAAATTTTCAATCATTCCGCATTTTTTTAGATAACTCACCCGCGTCAGATATATCCATACAGTCGTTGTCATCTCGCGAAAAATATATCTGGTCAGCATATTATCCGTACCCGGCGAAAACGGGTTCCGGGATGGTTTTGGGTGTTCGAGTATCGTACCGTCTATTTTTTCAACTGCTCTGAGATTACAGGCCGCCCATTGATAATCGTCGTGTTTGTCAAGAAAACCCGCCATTTTGGAGACGTATTGGGGTTCAATTTCATCATCCGCGTCAACAAGGCAAAAATAATCGCCGGTCATATTGACAAGCCCCGTATGTACCGCCTTGCAGCAGCCGCCGTTATCCTGGTTAATTAGTTTGACTTCATAGCCTCGGTCGGAAAGCTTAGGCAGGTATTCTGTAATAACATCGCGCGTCCCGTCTGTTGAGCCGTCGTTGACGAGGATCAGTTCGATATTGTCCCACTCCTGCGCAAGTACGCTGTCGAGCATGGCGCCGATGTAGGGTTCCTTGTTGTAACAGGGAACAACCATGCTAACCTTACCCTGCATTATCTTTACTCCTGCATTCCTGTATTGAAAAGCCCGTCCAGGAAAACGAAATAATCCCTTACGCCCATTCCTTCTAGCTGCTTCTCAATTTCGTTATACCAGATGCTTGTGATAATCACACGGCTGTTTTCATCAAGCAAACCCGGCAACTCTGCCGGATTTCGAACGGGAATCCCATATGCCGCCGTTCCCCATCTCGCGCTGTCGTTGTCAAACGTACATACGGTCTGCTCGCGTAAATTGAAATCTTTCAGCCAGATTCGCAAACTGTCACCCGCTCCAAACAGGTATATCTTCCTGCCTTTTACGGCACTCAGCCAGCCTGTAAATTTTTTTACATATTCAGAATAATCACGTTCCGTATCGTAAAACCAGTAATGCGGGGAAACTCTTTCGGCGCCGCTCGGCCAGTTCCAATATCTATAAGTCAATGTTAATACTTTACGGTATTCCCGAGGCGCGTTTATTTGCAGATGTTCAAATTGCAGCTTCAGCGGGGCGCCGAACAGGTTTTTTGGATACGCCGTTCCTGAAGATGAAGTGTAATAACCGGAATCATAAATCTCGTTTAACGGCAAAATATCTATACAAATGCCGTGATGGCCTCCGCTCCGCAGACTTTCGCGTAATGGCTTATGAAAAGCGGTTGTGCCGTTTTTGCGGATTTGTACACAATGAGACCGTCCTTCATCAAAAGGCGTTTGCAGGAAATATCGATTGTCAAACCACTCTTTGTGATTGCACAGTTTCAGATAATCTTCATACGGCATTGCAACGTCAATATCGTCGTCCCATAGCAGAAACCCGCCGTCGCGCGCCGCGCCAAGAAGAGTTCCGAACATGGCATACCAGGTCAGGTTTTGACGTTCGCACACATTCATATACTCTTCCAGAATCTCAAGCTCTGTTTTTCGCAGTTTCAGCAATTCATCCATTTACAAGCTCCTCAAGCGTTATGACATAGCGGGAATATCTAAATTTTGTATCATTGCCGGTTTTCCAGTCATTTCAAACAGCGCAACCAATGAACCGCCATCTCCGTAATAAGCGTCCGATATGGCGATCGCCCTGTGTATATCCGGCGTATCGTCGTAAATACCGAACCCCTGCTGCCTGTATTCCGACACAATACTCTCATATTCTTCCAAAAACTGCGGACGCATGGCTTGATATATCGCCCCGCTTAACGGATGCGGACGCCAAAGCAGCACGACTCTGTCATCGCCGCGAAAATACTCCAGTACGCTGCGGATTTTTTGGAGATATTTCTCATCTCCTTTTAAAATCGACCTCAGTGTAGTGTTATAAAGAATGACTTTTTTTCGGGCGCCGGCATGCCCGTCGATCAGTTCGCGCCACTCGTCTGGTATTTTGCAATCCTCAGGTTTTGTGTTAAGTACCTTATCGAACTTCGGCGAACCAAGAGCGATAAATTTCTCCTCGGCGTTCCCGAATTGTCCGGCGCAGCCAAAGGCTTCCTCGGCGTTTTTAAACTCGCTGATATACGTTTGCCTGACTTTTTCAGATTGGACTATGACCCTGTCGGCGTACAGTACTCCAGGTAAAACGCATAAATCTTTATCCATATCATCAATAACGCAAAAATAAGGAATATATACGAGCATTTTTGTAAACTCTTTAAGCCGCTTCGAGTAAAAGTCGGGATGTACGCTTGTGGAATAGTTATATTCATCATAAGGGTTATGCACGTAGATAACATCCGGACGCCTGTTTTCAAAATCATATGACTGCCAGTCGACAACCGGGACGTATTCGGGATATTGATTGCCTTCATAATACATCTGGCCGAGCGTTCCGTTGTTTGGATCCTTATCGTAATACGGTATCGGGATAACATAAACGTCACATTGCGGATCTTCCACGGCGGCAAGCCATACGCTCTCTAACGAATCCCACATGGCCGCTTTATAAGGTAAAAACACTATCTCCATCTTATCCGGCCTTAATTCGGCTTTTACGCTGTTATCAAGATTTTTCATCGCGCTTCACCATTCAATTTTCCATCAACCCCGCCGCATTATAAGAAAGGTGGCGATAAAATCTAAAATATCATTTCCGCGCCGCTGCGGTATGAAAATTTTTCCGAATTCGGGTTTTCGAGCCACGCCGCAAGGGTTAAACCGTTTATGTCCTTATCCGTCATCAGCGGGGCGCCCGCAAGCATCGCGTCAAGCTCCTGTTTCAGTTCGGGATCGCACAGCGACCAGTCTATGTCGCATGCAAGCGGTGAAATGCCGGCTTCGCAGCCGGGACTATATTGACCTGTGCAGAAATACTCAATCTGCGCTTCCTCCGGGTAATAGTTGCCGTGCGCGAAACCGATTGGAACCCAAATCCATTCTCCGAAGTCAGATCCTTTCGTGGCATGCATGTCATAGCAGATGGCCTTCCCGAATGTCGGAGATTTTTTGCGGATATCCAGTACGATATCGACCATGTGCCCCCACAGAGTGCGTACCAGTTTGCCCATACATGGGTTCCACTGAAAATGCATGCCGCGTACGGTTCCCGCTTTAGACCAGCTTTCATTGCATTGGCTGAATTCGGCATTCCGCAGGCCGCCGATATCATCGCGCCCCTCAAAATCGCTTTTGCGGAAATGCTCGCCAAAAAAGCCCCTGTGGTCGCCAAATCTTCCGTAGCGAATAACCTTAACGTCAGGAATTGCCAGTGATTTCACTTCAATAATTTTCATAATTGCTTTCCCTTTTAAGATAACCCGGATATTTGACTCATATTTATACAATATGTCAAGGCTGCCGTGTCCCTGGGAGCGCGGGCGTCCTCGCCGGCGTATAATAAAAAAAAGACGCGCGGCTAAGGCGCGCTTCAATATTTGGAAGGCGCGCCTTCGGCACGATCATTATTAATTATACGCCGGCGAAGACGCCCGCGCTCCCAGGGACAGGGCTGAACCGCCCAAAGAAATATCCAGATTTTCCTGTAGGAAAAATCTATGCTTTTGGCGTAGGATATGAAGCATCCGGGTAAGAAAAATATCCGGCGTGTATTAGGTATATAGATGTAAGAAAAGGTTTTTGCAAACCCCCTGGGAGCGCGGCCTTCTAGCCCGCAATTCTATAAAAAATGCGGACAGGATGTCCGCGTTCCCAGCAAAACCGGAGGTTTTGCAAGAACCTCAGAATAGGAGACTATTTATGTCAACAGCGTTGGTGATCGCTATTGCATATTTCGCAGTACTAAGCGCGGGAGTCAGCCTCTGGGCGCGCAAGCGCGTAAAGTCGGGAAAAGACTTTGTAACGGGCGGCGGGTCGCTGCCCTGGCCGCTGGTCATGGCTGGATTTGTACTTGCGCCGCTGGGCGCCGGACACACGCTCTCACTATGGGAAAGCTCAGCCGGCATGGGAGCTGCCGTTCTATGGTGGGGCATCATGTCCGGCGGCATTATGGTGCCGCTGTTCCTCCTCTGGTTCGGCCCATGGTTCCGCAGGCTCAACGTCCAAACCTTTCCGGAAGGAATGGGGAAGTTATTCGGCGAAAAGATAGGCTGGGTTATCTCGGCGGTTTTCCCAGCGCAACTGCTGGGAATATGCATAGCGGAGGTGATGGCTACAGCGACGGCCTTTTACGCGCTCAGCGGCGGTTCCATCGCTTTTGCTCCGTGGTGCATATTGCTGGCTGTTGCTTTTACCATCCTCTACATTTTCGTCGGCGGCCTTATGCAGGCAGCCTGGATGAATCTCTGCAACGCCTTTGTGCTTATCGGCGGATCGTTTATCGCGGTGTTTTACACAGGCGGCTGGCTTTCCAGGAGCGGACACGGCGGCTGGGACGGCATAGCGGAACACTACGCGCAGGCGGGAACAGCGTGGAAAACGAGTCTTATGAATTTTTCGCCGGAAGTCATTTTCAGCCTGATTTTCCCCTGCCTGATTCTCACCGTATTTATGCAGAGCGCCTCGCAGGTGCAAAATCAGCCAATGCTGATGGCGCGGTCCGAGTCGGATATTCGCCGCGGAGTTTTCTGCGCCTCTTTTATTAACAGTTTCGCGGCCTACCCCTGGGTTATTTTGGGATTGGTGGGCATGGCTATGCCCGTGATCGCGGCAAAAGCCGACGCGGCACAAATATCGGTGCCCGAGTTCGCGCTGATGGCGTTCCCGCCATGGCTTATAGGCCTGCTTATGACCGCGCTCCTTGCGGCAACGCTCTCGACTACCGGCGGACTGATTCTCGGAGCATCGCATATCATTGTTAACGACATTTTTAAGCGCGCGGTTAATCCCAATATGAGCGATAGGACGTTTTTAATCCTGACCCGCGTAATGATTATAGCCTGCGCGCTGATGGTCGTTATTCCTGCCCTGCGCAGACCCGGAATAATGCCGCTTCTTTACTGGATTTTCTCTTTCGCGGTTCCGGTTTTCGGCGTTTATCTTATCGGGATGCTTTGGAAGATAAACAAAATAGCCGCATGGACGACGCTGCTGGCGGGTTATTTCGCCAATTTTTTCTGGACGTTCGCGCAGCCGGACTGGCTGCCGTCATATTTAAGCCTGAACGTATATCCGACGATTTTCGCCACACTATTTTTCGGCATTGTCATGAACCTGATTCTTCCCGGCAAGCCCGGTTATCTGAGACAGTGGAAAGCTCAAAAGAGTGAAACGCCGGTGTAGCTTATTTTTATAAGGAGATAATGAAATGCCCTGGGCATATAAAATTTTACTGATACAGTTCGGAGCCACGATGGGCGGAGCGCTGGTTTTTTACATAATCTGGCGGCTCGCGCACCGCGGGAAAAAATGGTAAAGGAGAAATATTTTCATGTTAACGCTTGATGTCGGAGTCGCTTATTACCTTTGCGGAATCATGGTGGTTTTAGGCCTGATTACCGTCGCCGGGGTTATTTTGCGCCGGTAAACAAAATGGATTGACCGATTCGTCCAGCCCGGATATTTAAGGCAACCTCCGAAAACCCCGAAATCAAGGCTTGCGACCGAGACAAAAGCGGAGTTTACATTAGGTAAATGAGCATTTTGTCGAGGGAGCGTAACGCAGAGTTCGGGGTTTTCGGAGGTTGCCTTAACGATTCTACTGCGGGGGCGCAATATTGGGCGGTTCGCGAACCGCCCCTACGATGGAAAGAGATCGTATATTTCTTTGCGTTTTTCGTCGACAATCTGCATTCCTTCAGATTTTAGACGCGCAAAATGCGTGCAGTATTTGCGCGCATCCCCGCCAATGCATGATTCAACGCAATAGAGATCGGTATCGGTACAATTGGCGCATTCTCCCATTGATATACACACCTTGGGAACCGTTATCCTGCAGACGCCGCATATGGCGTAAAGATCGGCTGAAGCGGTAAATTCCGTGCAGTTTTGCCGATCTTCGGTTTTTTCAACAAATCCGTGGATTTTACATCCCATGAAAATGTGCGGTTTCCCGTCCCGGTTTGTCTCGATATCGGCGAGGCTTTCGTCTATCCAGTTGACGCAGTTTTTACAATGATTCATGGCCGCCTCTAAAAACTCCAAACTCTGCGTTACGCTCCCTCGACAAAAAGCTCATTTACCTCTAATGTAAACTCCGCTTTTGTCTCGGTCGCAAGCCTTGATTTTGGAGTTTTTAGAGACGGCCACATGTTGAAAGTCACCTGCGACGCGGCGCCGCAACGCCGATCAGATCAAGGAATTCCCTATTGTTTTCCAGGGGCGCGAAATCCGGATCGTTTTTGGCGTGGATAAGACTATCTCTGTTTAGCTCCACCGCCTTCCGCAGATTATCAACCGCCGACGGGACATCACCCTTCAACGCCAGAGATGCCGAGAGTGAATAATAGATATAATCGGCGCGAGGATATATTTCAAGCGACTGCCGGAAATATGCGATGGCCTTGTCGTAATTTGTCCTGTTATGTTCCATAACGCCCATGGCATATGTCTGGTTTTGAGCCGCCGCAGGCGTCTTTTTCTGACGGGCTTCACCGCGTCTGCAAATATCGAGATAACTGCGCGCGCTCGCTGTAATCTCCGTTTCATTTTTATACTTTTCAATCAGTGATTGCAGTTCCGCAACGGCTTTTTTGAAATCTTTCCGGTTAATTAATTCGATTCCCTTTCCCAGTTGCGCCAACGCTGAATCAGTCGTTTTAGTCCGTCGAAGCAATTGCGATGGAGCGTCTTCATTCGAACCCGGCTGTGCGTTTTTAGTTGTCGGTACAGATACAATTCGCGCGGGTTTTTCATCAACCGCCGATTTACGCCGGGCAGCCTCCTTTTTCCCTGAATTATCAGTCGGCTTTTTTGATGAAGTCCTGGAAACCGGGCCTGCCGGCTGTTTCTTTGAAACCGCGGGCGAAACTGCGGGCGGCTTCTTTTCAGATTTTTTTTCTTTAACAGTGGCAGTGCGTTTGTGAAGTGTTTCCGTTCGGGCTTTTTCCTTAGAGCGGGTGGTTTTACTCATATCCTGGTATATATTTCCGTTTCTGGGACGTTTTAGTCGATTAGATTGTTAATATTGTTTGTCTCCCGGCTGATTTGCCGTAGAAAAGATATATTATAATATTAATACCCGCATAAGTCAACCTTGACATGGGAGCGCCGGCCATGGGAGCGCGTGCCATGGGAGCGCCGGCGTCCTCGCCGGTCGTGTAATAAATAAAACGGGGCGCGATAAATCGCGCCCCTACTTATGAAGCGCGCCATTGGCGCGCATTTATTATTTACACGACCGGCGAGGACGCCTGCGCTCCCATGTCAAGCGCTCCCATGTCAATTTCGCTTTGGAGCAACCGATACGCGTCGCGGCGTGAGATGCCGCGCTCGCGGGCGGCGGCTTTCAGCGCTTCATTGCGCGATAATCCGCTTTTTTCCATCTCTTTGGCGAGATGTTCACGAATTGATTCGGGAAAAACAGACGCATTGGCGCCCTTCCCTCCCGCGTTCCCGATGATAATCGTGATTTCTCCGCGAATTTCCGATCGCGCCATCAGCGTTTCAAGAATTTCGTCAAGCGTCCCGCATAGAAATTCCTCATGGATTTTTGTAATCTCACGCGCCAGCGCGGCTTGTCTTGACCCCAGGATATCCGCCATATCTTTCAGGGATTTAATCAGACGATGGGGGGCTTCGTAAAAAATCATAGTTGCCGGAATGACGGCAAGTTCTTCCAGCCGCTGGCGGCGCTGCGAGGCGCGGGATGGAAGAAACCCGGCAAAGAAAAAACAGCCGGAAGGCAGACCGGAAGCTGCAAGAGCCGCGACAGCAGCCGAAGGTCCCGGTATGGGAATTACGGCAATTCCTTCCCTTCGGCAAGCCGATACTATTTTATATCCCGGATCTGAAATCAGGGGCGTCCCGGCATCGCCGACCAGCGCGATGTTTTTGCCTTCGCGCAGCATTCGTACCAACTCGGGAACACGGCTCTCTTCGTTAAATTCGTGACAGCTTTTCCGCGGAGTTGTAATTCCATAGCGCGTCAGGAGTTTTGCCGTATGTCTCGTGTCTTCGCACGCAATAAGATCCGCTTCCTTTAAAACACGCAGAGCGCGAAGCGTGATGTCTTCAAGGTTCCCGATAGGCGTGGCGACAAGATAAAGAAAACCTGTTGATAATTTTGGATTTTGGATTTTGGATTTTGGATTGATTGTTGACGATTCGGAATTTTCTAAATCTTTCACAGTCATGACCAGGTCATCATTCATCAATTTTTCATGGCAACCTCCGAAAACCCCGAACTCTGCGTTACGCTCCCTCGACAAAATGCTCATTTACCTAATGTAAACTCCGCTTTTGTCTCGGTCGCAAGCCTTGATTTCGGGGTTTTCGGAGGTTGC
>Ga0082212_10013154_pt1 | contig 10368 bp, 6 predicted proteins | sample TergutNt197P3_FD_71548 | JGI IMG/M metagenome (GOLD analysis project Ga0082212, IMG submission 71548) | Neocapritermes taracua P3 segment gut microbial communities from Petit-Saut dam, French Guiana - Nt197 P3 | ecosystem: Host-associated > Arthropoda: Insects > Digestive system > Gut ...
ACAGTGCGCCCTTCGCTGTCTTCCCCATCTTTTCGCCGTCGGAGTTGAGCAGGAGAGTCATGGTCATGACGTGCGCGTCTTCGGACAACTTGCGGCGGATAAGCTCCGTACCTGCCAGGATATTCGACCACTGGTCGTCACCGCCAAGCTGCATGTTGCATCCATAACGCTGAAAAAGCTCGTAAAAATCATATGCTTGCATGATCATGTAGTTGAACTCCAGGAATGTCAGCCCCTTCTCCATGCGGCTTTTATAGCACTCCGCAGTCAGCATTCGGTTCACGGAGAAATGCCTTCCGACGTCCCGAAGGAACTCAAGGTAGTTCAGTTTCCGCAGCCAGTCCGCGTTGTTTGCCATAATGGCCTTGCCGTCTGAAAAGTCGATAAAACGCGACATTTGGCGCTTGAAGCATTCTGCGTTGCTGTCGATCGTCTCCATTGTCATCATCGAACGCAAGTCCTGCCTGCCTGACGGGTCGCCGACCATCGTCGTGCCGCCGCCTATCAGGACGATAGGTGTGTTGCCCGCCATCTGCAGACGCTTCATCAGGCACAGCACCATAAAGTGCCCTGCGGTCAAGCTGTCCGCTGTCGGGTCAAAGCCGATGTAGAACACCGCTTTCCCGTTGTTGATGAGGTTGGGCACCTCGACCTCGTCCGATATCTGCGCGACCAAGCCGCGCGCGACCAGTTCATCAAATAGTTTCATATTCTCCTCCTGAAAAATAAAATACCTCTGTCCCAAATAGGACAGAGGGCGAACTATCGCGGTACCACCTCTGGTTCTCCGCAGCCTTGCGGCAACGGACTCATAGGGTACATCACGATACCCCTGTGCTGTAACGCGCACACGCGGCGCGACTTACGCGGCCGACTTTCTCAGTCGGCTTTCAGCCGGCGGCTCCGGAAATGTATTCAAAACGTTTAACCCGGGAGTCTGAGAGCGCTTACTTTGTGCTCCCTTTTCTTGGATTGCGATACCAAATCTGCTGCAACCCTCGCCCGCGACTCCTTGCGCCTCTCACCATCCGGCTGCTCTCTTTCGGGCATACGCGCTTCTACTTGTTTTCCATCAAAGCCTTTGTCTGCGAAATACTAACACACTACCATAGTGATGTCAACAGCCTTTGTCAAATTCTGTCAAACTCTTTGTGCTGTGGCTACCGTTCCAAAAAATCAGTTTCCCGAATGCCCTCTGAGCAGCAACAGGTGTTGCGCAATACGAGCAATGTGAAGTATAATGACGGATATGCTGATTTTGATTGGAGCATGTCGATGGGAAAGAGGGTAATTGTCATCGGCGGAGGTCCCGCCGGGTATGCTGCGGCCATCAGAGCGGCGCAGCTTGGGGCTGACGTCGTACTGGCCGAAGAGAAGCACTTGGGCGGGACATGCCTGAGTGTAGGCTGCGTGCCTGCAAAAACGCTGTTGCATTCAACTGAGTTCTATCGAAAGGCTGCCGCGAACGCTGTTCCCGGCGTCAGCATCGCAGGGGCGGCATTTGACTGGGCTGCTGCAATCAAGCATAAAGAAACAGTCGTCAAACAGTTAACAAGCGGCGTCGCGGCGCTTCTTAAACATAATGGAGTGGTCGTATTTGAAAATAAGGCTGTGCCGCTGTCTTCGAAGCAAGTAAAAATCGGGGAAGAGACGCTGCAGGCAGACGCTATAATTCTCGCGCCCGGCTCGGTGAACACGCCGCTAAAATTCCCGGGTGCCGATGATCCGGGGGTCATTGATAGCACAGGCGCGCTCGCGCTCAGCAGTGCGCCGGAGTCGATTGCCATTGTCGGAGGCGGAGTTATTGGCGTCGAGTTTGCTGAGATGATGAGCGCACTGGGCTCTAAAGTCACGATAATCGAGCTTGCGTCTCAGCTTTTGCCAAACACAGACGCAGAAATTGCTGAGTATATGAAAGCCAATCTCGAATCGATAGGCGTCATCGTCCATACGAACGCGGAGCTGCTTGATGCAAAGCGGTCGTCGAGCGGGTTGAAAATCAGCTTTGCTGCAGACGGGAAAAAGCAGAGCATTTTCGTTGAAAAACTGCTTGTAGCAGTCGGGCGCAGCTCAAATACCGGTGGGTTGGGGCTTGATCGGTTGGGAATACACTTAACTCGAGGTTCTATAGATACTGATGAACATTTTCAAACAAACATTCCGGGCATATATGCCGTCGGCGACTGCAACGGAAAAATGATGCTCGCCCATGCGGCTATGGCGCAGGGGGAGACGGCTGCGGAGCATATCATGGGAGTGGAATCTCAAATAAATAATAAGCTGATACCGGCATGCATTTACACATCTCCGGAAGTGGCATATGTCGGACAGACAGAGGATGATGTAATAACAAGCGGTACAGAGTATCGGGTTGGGCGGTTCAGCCTTGCAGGCAACGCGAAGTCAATAATCGAAAATACCGACGGGTTCGTGAAGATTATTTCGGATATTAAACTTGGCGAGATACTCGGTGTGCATATTGTAGGGCCTTATGCAACGGAGCTTATTGCGGGGGCAGCCCTGTGCATGAACATGGAAGGCACGGTCGATGATATCATCGGTTCTATACACGCGCATCCCACCGTCGGCGAGTCTGTCCGCGAAGCTGCGATGGCAGCGTTCGGCAAACCTATCCATGGCATTTAACGTGAATGCGGGAGGTCATGCTTAATGAAGCAACTAAAAGACGAAAACAAGGAACTGCTGCTCTCCCTGTATCGGACTATGGTCCGTATACGCGAGTTCGAAGAAACAGCCGCAAAGCTGTTTTTGGACGGGAAGCTTGTGGGTTTTTTACATCTTTACAGCGGTGAGGAGGCGGTCGCCGCGGGTGTCTGCGCTTGCCTGCGCGACGACGATTGCGTAACCAGCACCCACAGGGGGCACGGCCATTGCATCGCCAAAGGCGCCGATATCAACCGCATGATGGCGGAACTGTACGGTAAAGTCGACGGATATTCAAAAGGAAAAGGCGGTTCGATGCATATCGCCGATATCTCAAAAGGGATAATCGGCGCTAACGGGATCGTTGGCGCCAGTATTCCTATAGCAGTCGGCGTTGCATACGCGCAAAAGTACAGGAAGCAGGATACTGTCTCGATCGCCTTTTTCGGCGACGGCGCTTCGAACCGCGGAACTTTTCACGAGGGCCTGAACATGGCTGCGGCTTTGAATCTGCCTGCCATATTTGTTTGTGAAAACAATCAGTTCGGTATGTCGACGCCCTTCTCATATCACTCGAAGAACAAAACCATATCACAGCGATCGGCCGCCTATGATATGCCGGGCATACGGGTGGACGGCAACGACCCTGTAGCCGTTCGCGACGCGGCTGCCGAAGCAGTCTCCCGCGCCCGCGAAGGAAACGGGCCGACGCTGATCGAGTGCCTCACATGGAGGCACCACGGGCATTTTATCGGGGATTCCGCCGCATACAAAACCCCGTCCGACGAAGCGTTGTGGCGCAGCAAGGATCCGATCCCGGCTTTTGAAAAGCGTTTACTGGACGAAAGCGTAGCCGCGCCGGAAGAACTTGAGCGCATCAAAACCGAAACGGCAGACGTGATCGCGGAGTCGATACGCTACGCAGAGCAAAGCCCTTTCCCGGAAATCGAAGTAATGTACGAAGACCTGGTGTTTTAAGGAGTTGTAAAATGTCAAGAATCATTACATATACGCAAGCTATCCGGGAGGCGCAGGATATTGAAATGGAACGCGATCCTAATGTCTTCATTTGCGGCGAGGACATCGGCGTTTTTGGTTCGGCTTTCGGTCAAACCTCCAAACTGCTGGAGAAATACGGTCCGATGCGCGTGCTGGACACGCCGCTGAGCGAGACCGCGATCACAAGCCTCGGCGTCGGCGCGGCGGCTGTGGGACTGCGGCCCATCGTTGTACATGATTTCATGGATTTCATGGGCGTATGCATGGACGAAGTACTCAATCAAGTGTCCAAACTCGCGTGGATGACAGGCGGACAGACTAAGCTGTCGATGGTCATACGCGCGCAGGCCGGCGCCGGCATAAGCGCGGCGGCTCAGCATTCGCAAAGCATAGAGTCATTCTTCGCGCACATGCCCGGAATGAAGGTCGTGGCGTCGTCGAACCCCGCCGATATGAAGGGCCTCCTGGAATCGGCGATCAGGGACGACAATCCGGTATTCGTTATGGAAAACAAGACCCTTCTCGGCATGGAAGGCGACGTGCCCGAGGGTGAATACCTTGTGCCGATCGGCAAAGCCAGCGTCCCGCGCAAAGGTACGGACGTCACTATAGTATCATACAGCATGATGGTAAACAAATGCCTGAACGCGGCGGAGACTCTGGCCGCGGAAGGCATAAACGCGGAAGTCGTTGACATCCGGAGCCTGATCCCGCTGGATAAGGACACGATTTTCAGTTCGCTCGCCAAAACGAACAGGCTGGTCATCGTTCACGAGGCTATAGGGTGCGCCGGTTACGGCGCCGAGATCGCGGCGGTCGTCGCCGAAGAGGCGCTCGACTACCTCGACGCCCCGATCATACGCGTCGCCGCGCCGTTTACGCATTGCCCCTTCTCCCCGCCGTTGGAAGGAGAATACGTACCGAATGAAGAAAAAATAATCCGCGCGGTAAAGTCATTACTTTAGTTGAGGGGGCACTGAATTGGCAACTGAAATACTTATGCCGAAACTCGGCCTTACAATGAAAACGGGAACAATAGTGAGTTGGTTCAAGAGCGAGGGCGACAGCCTTGCCCCAAAAGAGCCTGTGCTTGAGATCGAAACAGAGAAACTCAGCTATAATATCGAATCTCCGGCCGGAGGCATACTGTTGAAAAAGCTTGCTGAAGTCGGCGAAAAGTACCCTGTGGCGGCCGTGCTAGGCTACGTCGGTCAACCCGATGAGAAAGTCACAGGTCCGCAGCCGGACGGCGGCGTCTCCCTGACGGCCGTTTCTGACGGCGCGGAGATTTCGCGGCCGCCGCCTGCTTTTTCCGAAAGCGCCGCTCCGGTCACGGGGACCCGTGTTTTCATCTCTCCGCTGGCAAAAAAGCTGGCTGCCGAAATGGGGATAGATTACGCCCGTATAAAGGGCACCGGCCCGAACGGGCGGATAGTCAAGGCGGATATCACAGCGTATTCCGGGCAACGCGCAGCGCCGCCCGTGGCCGTGGCTTCAGTCCCGGCTGCGCCTGTGCCGGCGCGCACCGAAAGCGCCTCCGCGGTTCCTGCGGCAGCGGGGACGATCATCCCGTATGCGGGGCTCCGCCGCGCCGTGGGCGAAACCATGATGGGCGCATGGTCAACTATCCCGATGGTGACTCATCAGGTCCGCGCCGACGCCGGTACGCTGATGGAATACCGCGCTATGGTCAACGCGGGCGTCGTCGATAAACTCGAACGCGTTACGATAGGCGAACTTCTGATCAAGCTGACGGCAGCAGCGCTGGCCGCTATGCCGGTCATGAACTCTTCGCTGACCGCCGGCGGCATCGTCCTCCATGAACATGTCAATGTCGGCATGGCGACGGCGATGGACGACGGTCTTATCGTACCGGTTTTACATGACGCCGACAAGCAGGGCCTTCTCACGCTGAGCAGGAAAGCCAAGGCTTTGGCGGTAAGCGCGAGGTCCGGGACGCTGACCCCGGATGAAGTGTACGGCGGGACGTTTACAGTCTCAAATCTTGGCGGTTATGCCTCGGTCGATTATTTTACCCCGATAATCAATCCGCCGCAGGCTGCGATACTCGGGATAGGTCGCGTGGTCGATTCTGTCGTCACCGCGGACGGTGTAATAAAAACACGCCCGACAGTCGGGCTGTCGATCACTTACGATCATCGTATTGTCGACGGCGCCACTGCGGCCGATTTTATCAGGTCGCTTATGAAACTAATGGAAAGCCCTGCAAGGGCAGCCCCGGCGATCGATTGACCGGTCGCTGTTCCGGAGGATATTATGGATTTTTGGCATAATGGCGTGCTGACGCCCGATATTGACAAGACTATCGGTTTCTTATGTGCTGTTTCCGGCGGTTCGCGTGAGAAATGGACGATCATGGAAATCGAATTCCCGCAGTCGGACATGACCGTGGGAAACGGAGGAAAACTACGCGCTGCGTTCGGGCGCGTCGGCGGCGTCGTGATCGAACTGCTTCAGCCGCTCGACGACGTTTCATACCATGCGCAGGCTCTGAGGGAGCGCGGCCCGGGGTTCCACCACAACGCGTATATATGCGAAAACGATATGGACAAAACCGTCGGGGCGCTCGTCGGTTCCGGCGGGCGGGTCATATGGGATATGCGGCACGGCGACGAGCACGCGTGTTATGTACAAGCCGACGGCGGGACCGCAGTCCTTGAGATAATCAACTGCTGTCCTTTCATCCCTGAGGAATGAACAAACCGGTCAGCCTGTCCAGGAAACCTTGCTGAGACGTTTGTACCGATGCGCCTTTTTCAACAGATGGTATGTTTATACCATCTGTTTTAAATACGAACTGCACGAATACGGTGCAGTCGTTTTTTTCTGATGTGAAAGATACAGGGTCAAACCCGGCGCCGGCGTAGTCGCTTGCTATTGCGTCTGCCATCGCTTCGATCTGCCCGGGCATGCCGGCAGTTTCGTCTGCGAGGCGCACTGTCCCGCTGTACAACTCCCCTGCTCCCGCGGCCATCTCCAAAGCCCCTCTGCCAAGCCCGGCGATCCCTTCGTCAAGTTGCGCATATCCGTCCGCCGCGTCTGACACGCCCTGCATGAACATGACCAGCCCGCCGTGAAACTCCCCGTAGTTTCGCGACAGTTCGCTCAACCCTCCGGTGAGCTGCTCAAGCTGCCCCGTAATATCGTAATCCTCCAGAACTCCGCCGATCTGTGAGGATATTTCCCCCAGCAGCTGCGCCGAAACGTCGATCACCGCGGAAAGCGACTCCAGTGTTCCGCTTACCGATGCGAGTACAGGCTTTACCTGATCATATGTTTCCCGGACGGTCACTGACGCGGTATAGCTTTCTATAAGTATGTCGAGCAGCGCGCGTTCTTCCCCGCCGGCATTGACGTAGAGGCTGTTCAGTTCTTCTGCGCTGATTTGCTTTTCGCCCGTCTTATAACCAACATCCGCGACAGCCTGATCCAGTGCGGCGTACGCCTGCTCATACCCGCTTTTCAGCTTTTTCATCCCGTCCGAAGCCTGTTCCAGCCCGTCGGCCAGCGCCGTCAGGAAATCCGGAAGCCTTATCAGCATACTTAGGTCCGGCATACCGCCGGTATCCGTCACCGAGGATGCGATGAGCGACAGCGCGCTGTTGATCTGCTCCGACGCGTCGCTGATAAGCGCGGAGTTAGCGCTTAACTGCCGCATTCCGGTAATGAACCCTGAGGAACCCGACCTCAACAGCGCCGTGCCGTCCGACATTTCATAAATCCCGTCGTTGAGCAGGCCGACTCCGTCTTTCAGTTCCGTAATGGCGGCGGTGAGCAAGGTGAAATCATCCAGCATATCGGTTATGTCGGGAATGTCGAAACTCATCGAAAACGGCATCGCGGTGATGTCGATCCCCGTCATCGTGAAATCCCTCACGTCCGCTGTTACCGTAACGACGGCGTCCTGCTTCGGCAGGACTGTAAAGACAAGCATACGGCTTTTCCCGGCGTTTGCCTGCACTGCGCCGTCCGCTTTGATCCCGGAGCATTTGTCGCTGTCGAGGGTGATGGTTATCTGTTGCATATAGTTATTATAGTATACGTCGTTTACGGCGCCGTTCCCGGCCGAGGCCACCCGTATTTCCAGCCTCCCGGATCTGCCCGCAAGATGCTCCGGCGCTATCGGCTCCCCGTCGAGAATGTATTCTATCCAGTAGGTCCACGGCAGGTCATTTTCAGCAAGATTCCCCTGATAGTAAAAGTTTTCGCTCATAGTCCGCACGGTCACCGTTCCGTCCCCGAGTTCGAGCGGCTGCAGGTCCGTCAGGTTGAGCACCGACGAGTAGCCGCCGTGATCCGTTATGATTCCGCCGCTGTCGAGCGAGAAATGGTTGACAACGTAAACTCCGCGTACGCTTCCGTTTTCAGACAGGCGGGCATATACGACTTCATCTTTGTCTCTGATCGTCGCCGGCGCTTCCGGCGCCCCTGCCTGTCCGCCGCCGGCATCCGCATCCGCCGCCGGTCCCGACGCCACTATACCGGCCGGGCTCAGGATGATAATAAACGCAAGCAGCGCGACAGAGACTCGCTTCAGTTTTTTCATTGATCATGCGCCTCCAAGGTGTCTGATAGTACCTTACGGACTATTTGATTAGTGCTGTTCTCTGTAAAACCCCGCCTTAAGCGTGGTCTTTTCTATCACTCTGTCAAGCAGCGTCAGCATCGTGGGCAGGAACACCAGCACCATAGCCATTGACAGAAGCGTCCCGCGCCCGAGCAGCATCCCGATATCCGCGATCAGAGGATTTGAAGAAGTACCCGCCAGCGTAAACCCCGCCATTGCCATAGTCACAGCGGATACGAGAATGGACCCGAACGAACTGCCGAGAGCCGCGCGTACCGCGTCCTTTTTCGGCATTGTCAGGCGGTTTCGTTTGTAGGTCACCGTCAATAGTATCGCATAGTCGACGGTGGCGCCAAGCTGGACGGTATTCAACACCAGATATCCCACATAGTTTATTGACGTGCCGGTAAAATACGGGATCGACAGGTTGATCCAAATAGCCGCTTCAATAGTAAATAATAGCAGGAGCGGGAGTACCGCCGATCTGAATGTAATTAGGAGTACAATAAAAATAGCGATTATTGCGATAAAATTTGTCGAGACGTTGTCCTTGCGAACGACTGTTTTTATATCATACAGGTTGGCGCTCTGCCCCGCGGAGTAGACGCCTTCCGAATAGTACCCGGCTGCAGCCGCGTTTATTTCCTCGACGGTGGCGAAAGCGGCTTCGCCCTCCTGTAAAGTGTCTGAATATACAATAAGCCGGGCAAAATTCTCCGAGTAAAACTGATCCGTGACCGACTTGTCAAGAAATTCCGCCGGGATACCGGAACCGACTGTCCGGGCGTATGACATCACGGAAGTGACATGCGTTAATTTCACCAGATCTTCGCTCAGTAAAGCTTCTTTGACAACGTCCCCTTTCGGGACAAGCAGCACCATGACCGTAGATCTCGATTCTTCAGTTCCTTCCCCGTTCTGTCCTGTCATCTCGTCGAACGCCGCCTGATAGCCATAAAGGAAATCTGTCCGCGACTGCCCCAGAAAGCACGGGACGATGATCACGGCGATGATGACGATCGCGGGGCCCGCGATCCTTCGAAGGACGTTGTGAGCGTTCGAAAATGACGGCATGAACTCCCGGTGGCCGGTCTTGTCAATGGCTTTATACACGCACATCGTAAGCGCCGGCAGGAATACCATCACTGAAATAAAGCTGAAGGCTATTCCTTTGGCAAGGCTGAGTCCCAGGTCCGCCCCGAGCCGGAAATCCATGAACAGCAGCGCCATAAACCCAAAAAGCGTCGTCGACGCGCTTGCGGCAACAGTAGGCAGGCTCTCCTTGACGGCTTCACGCATGGCGGCGTCGACGCCTGCGCCTGTCTTGCGGTGCCTTCCAAAGCTGTGCAGCAGGAAAATAGCGTAATCAAGGGACACGGCAAGCTGGAGGATAGGCGTCACAGCGTTCGTCAGAAAACTGACCCCGCCGAAAAAAGCGTTCGTCCCCATGTTGATGACGACCGACATACCTATGGCGGTCAGGAAGAGCAGCGGCTCGACCCATGAAGTAGTCGAAAGGATCAGTATCACCAGGATCATCGGCAGCAGAAGGATCATGCAGTTGAGGACTTCCGTTCCGGCCGCGGTCTGGACAAATTCTATTTCCGCCGCGTCGCCCGTTACCGTCCCGTCGCCGCCGAGCAGGGCCTTTATCTCATGGACCCCCTCTTTTTCATACCCTTTTGGCACTACTACAGAGTAACTCGCGTTCCTGTCTTTATAGAACCCCTCAACGGATGAACGGTCCTCCATTTCCAGCGGCCGGCGCAGGTCCGTCATGTCGTCGAGCCACATTACTTCGCTGACATGTTCAAGTTCGTACAGCTTGTTTTTAAAAACCAGCGCCTCCATAAGCGAAACGTCCCATAACGTCACGTTCGCGTTTGGAAGAGCGCCGGTGAATTCATCATTGAGGAGTTTCAACGCTTTTGTAGACTGCGCGTCGGACGGCAGGTATTCCACCATATCGTACTTGACTGTTACCGCCGGAAAAAGTAATGCGCATATTATCGCCGCCGCGACGAATATTATCAGTACCGCTTTTCTGCGGCGGATTATGGCTCCCGCCAGTCGATCCATGAAAGCTGCCCCTTTGGAGATTTGATAATATATTTGTT
>Ga0082212_10013155_pt1 | contig 10367 bp, 8 predicted proteins | sample TergutNt197P3_FD_71548 | JGI IMG/M metagenome (GOLD analysis project Ga0082212, IMG submission 71548) | Neocapritermes taracua P3 segment gut microbial communities from Petit-Saut dam, French Guiana - Nt197 P3 | ecosystem: Host-associated > Arthropoda: Insects > Digestive system > Gut ...
TATAAACTGCGCGGAAAGACGCACCGCTGTTTCCACAACTTCATCGCTGTAGCAGACATGGTGATACGCTTCGTATCTGGATTTAAGCCCTTTAACAATGTTAATCGCCATTTCTTCCGAAGGCTCATTTATATCAATTTTTTGGAAGCGGCGGGAAAGAGCGCGGTCTTTTTCAAAAAACTTATTGTACTCCTCATGAGTTGTAGAGCCGATACAGCGCAGTCTGCCGGAAGTAAGCGCGGGCTTTAACAGATTGGAAGCGTCTAACGCACTTCCCGAAACTGAGCCGGCTCCCACAAGGGTATGAATCTCATCAATAAAAAGAATTGCTTTTTCTTTTTTAAGCATTTCTTCGATAACGCGCTTGATCCTCTCCTCAAAATCGCCGCGGTACTTTGTTCCTGCAACAAGAGCGCCCATATCAAGAGAAAAAATACTAAAGCCTTTAATTGCAGGCGGCACTTCGCCCGCTACAATTCTCTGGGCAAGACCTTCGGTGACGGCTGTTTTTCCCACGCCGGAATCTCCCACATGGATGGGGTTATTTTTCAATCTGCGGCAGAGCACCTGCACCGTGCGATCCAGTTCTTCTTCCCTGCCAATAACGGGATCAAGTTTATGCTCGCGGGCAAGGGCTGTTAAATCTATCGCATAACGTTCAAGAGCGCTTCTTTTGTTTGACTTTGACCTTTGGCTGTCGTTTTGATCGTCATCATGAATGCCGGCGTATCGACCGCCTTGATCGCTTTTCCCCGAACTTACAAAATTATCATTTCCAAAACTATGGGACAACACATCCAGCAGCGCAAGCCGTTTCACTCCCGCTTTACGAAGATAATAAGCGCTGTAACAGCGTTCTTCATCAAAAAGAGACACAAGAATATCCGCTACATCGATCATTTGTTTTTGCGCGGATCTGCAATGCAAAAGTGCGCGTTCGATTATGCTGTGAAAGCCGACTGTTTTGGCAGGCTCTCCGGTTGTTGTGACGGGCAGTTTTTGTTCAAAATAATTTTCCATTCCGCGCTTAAGCATGTCCAAATCCGCGCCGCAGGAGAACAGCACATTCTGAACTTCATCAAAAGCCAGAGCCGCGAATAAAATATGTTCGGGAGTAAGATACTCATGGTTTCGCATTTTTGCTTCGTTGTATGCCGCATCAATAATCGCCTGTACATGACCGGATATTTTCATTTAAAACCTCAATATAATTATACTGCAAAAATCAATTTCTATCTATCTGTCAAGCAGGTTCTACGATGCAGCGAAGCGGAAATTCATTCGTCTTTGCCGCAGAATGCACCTGCTCGGTTTTGGTAGCGGCGATATCCCATGTATAAGTTCCAACAATGCCTCTTCCTTTTCTGTGAACATCCATCATAATCCGTGTTGCATCCGCAATGCTTTTGTGAAAAATCACCATCAATACCTCAACCACAAATTCCATCGTTGTAAAATGATCGTTAAGGAGAATAACTCTGAATTCGTCAGGCTCTTTATGCTTTTCGGCGGACTTGGAAGAAGGTCTATCCTTGATTCGCGGTTCCATATTTGATTCCATTTTACGTAATTAAAGAATAGTTGTAAAGTTGTTAAGCATGGATTATTCTTAACTTACCCGATATGGCTGAAAATTCTAAGGCATTAATTGTTCAAGGCGACAGAACACTGCTTTTGGATGTCCACTGCGAAACTGCGGAAGCGGCGCGGCAGGCAATTATTCCTTTTGCTGAACTGGAAAAATCTCCCGAACATATCCACACATACAGAATAACGCCGCTGTCGCTCTGGAATGCGGCAAGCGCAGGTTATAAGCCTGAAGACATCGTTAATGCATTGAAAGAATTCAGCCGCTACGAAGTGCCTTCAGGAATTACGGAAGAATTTTCTCTTCTTATGTCGCGTTACGGGAAAATTCGCATGACGGCAGATGACAGCCAGAAAGACAGACTTCTGCTTTCCATCAGCGATGAATCAATCCGTCTTGAAATTGGCGAGCAAAAATCGCTTGCCAGGTATCTTGAAAAAACAGAAAACGGTTTTTCGCTTGCGCTGCTTGACAGGGGAACAGTCAAGCGCGAATTGATACGAATTGGGTATCCCGTGCATGATGAAGCGCCGTTAATCGAAGGCGAAAAACTTGAAATAAAATTGAGGGAAACCTGTCTTTCCGGCAGACCTTTTAACCTTAGGGATTATCAGATAACGGCGGCGAATTCTGTTACAGGTTCGGGAAAACCCGGGTCAGGTTACGGAGTTGTAGTCCTTCCATGCGGATCGGGAAAAACAATTGTCGGAATGTTAATTATGTCTATGCTAAAAACCAACACATTAATTTTAACGACAAACATTGCGGCGGTTCATCAATGGATAGACGAATTGCTGGACAAAACGGAATTAACCGGCGAGCAAATAGCGGAATATTCAGGCGAGTCCAAATCTGTCGCTCCCGTGACTGTCGCAACTTATCAGATAATCACATGGAGACCGCGTATCCCAAAGGATACGAGCGTCCAAAAGGACGCGGACGTTCAAAAAGACGTGCGCGAAAAAAGCGATTTTCCACACTTTCGGCTTTTTCATGAAAGAAAGTGGGGGCTTGTCATTTACGATGAAGTTCATCTGCTTCCTGCGCCGGTATTTCGCGTAACAGCAGAGCTTCAGGCGATAAGGCGGCTTGGGCTTACTGCGACATTAATCCGCGAAGACGGAGAAGAAGACGCGGTTTTCAGCCTTGTCGGTCCGAAACGCTGTGATGTGCCATGGAAAGACCTTGAAAACAAAGGCTGGATTGCAGAGGCTGTCTGCACGGAAATAAGGCTGGATTTGCCGGAAAATCTGAAAATAAAATATGCAACTGCGCCGCCAAGGGAAAAGTACCGTTTAGCAAGCGAAAATCCGTTAAAAGAAAATGTTGTGCTTCAATTAATTGAAAATCATCCTGAAGACAGAATATTGGTAATAGGGCAGTATTTATCTCAGCTCAATTCTCTTTCGAAACTTTTAAACGCGCCGCTTGTTACGGGAAAAACACCTAACGCCGAAAGAGAAAATGTCTATAACAGTTTTAGGCGCGGCGAAGTTCATGTTATCGTTGTCTCCAGAGTTGCCAACTTCGCCCTCGACCTTCCAGATGCAAGCATGGCGATACAGGTGTCAGGCACATTCGGTTCAAGGCAGGAAGAAGCCCAGCGGCTTGGGCGGATTTTAAGACCCAAGGAACGCAACGCATGGTTTTTTTCGCTTGTTTCCCACTACACCGTAGAAGAAACATTCGCCGCAAACCGCAAGAAATTTTTAAATGAGCAGGGATATAAATATTCAATTCAAAAGTGGGCAAATTAAAATGGCAGACAATGTTTTCCGTCCTGTTGACTTTTGGAAATCGGCAGTTATGACAATGCCGGACACTTCGTTTTTTGAATTGATGCGAAGCGTATTTGGCAAAATTAAAACTCCTTTTAACAAGCAGCAGTTAATAAATGATCTGGAAACTTTTTTGTTACGTGAAGATATACAGAAAACAATCGCCGGTTATATCGATCAAAATGATATAAAAATAATCGCAGCTATCGCCGTTCTTAATGAACCTTCCGCCGAAAAACTTGAAGCCTTTTTTGAAGGAGAATTAAATTGCGCGCAGCTTCAGGACATAATCGTAAATCTTGAAGAACGCTTTATCCTGTACCGTTTCAGCGATGAAAGCCCCAATCCTAAAGGAAGCATACATCCAAAAATAAAATTTCATCGCCTTGCGCTTAATCCGGCGCTGGAACAAACGCTGCTTCCTTTTACGGAAGATACAGCTCCTCTTTTTCCGCAAACGCCCGTTAAAACTGAAATCAGCCGCCATTTTTCCACAGGCACGATGATAAATGATCGAATTTTGGCAGGTCTTTTTTCTTTTGTTTCGCGCAATGAACCGTTTTATAAATCGGAAGGCGTTATTCGCAAAAAAATTATTGAAATGGGAAAAATTTGTTTTCCTGATACCGACCTGCATTTTTTACTTGGAACTTTGCAGGTGCTGGGTTTGTTTTATGTTGACAAAGACAATCTTGTCCCCGACAAAAAACATTTTGATGATTTTAGCGCGCTTTCATCAAGAGAAAGAAGCGAATACTGCGCTTCAGCTTTAATAGCTTATAACGACATAAACTCTACGGCAGATATTCTGCCTCCGCTTTTCCGAAACAGGATTCGGGAAACATCAAATTTTATTCACTGTTTTTTGGATTTGCTTGAGGCGGACTTTCTTTACCCTAAACAATTTCTAAAAAGATTGATTGAGATTCTAAAACAAAAAAAAGACACCGCAATTACAAGCGATAAATTGATTGAAGTTTTGGAAGAAACCGGTCTTTTAATAACGGAATCTCAGAAATACAAACGCATATCAGACATTCAAACCGTTAATAGCGAAAGCCCTCTTATTGCGATTGATTCCGGGTCTTCCGTTATTGTCTATCCGGAGATTAACTTTGCCGATGCGCTCGCTCTTGCTGCAATCATGAACATTCAGGAAGCTCGCATCTTGAAAGATACGTGCATCCTAAAGGATCAAAAGACAGCGGGCGAAGTTATCCGTTTTGAAATTGACAAAGATTCAATTATCAAGGCGTTTGACAAAAATATAAAAGCGGATGAAATTATCGATCTGTTAAAACGCCTTTCGTGTAACAGAGTCGATGATGCGTTAATCTGGAATTTAAAAGATTGGGAAAAACGCTACAGTGAAGTTTCGTTAAAGAAAGGCGTTGTTCTTACGCTGTCAGAAGACAAACGCTATCTTGTCAAAACCATGCCTCTTGAAGACTTGATCAGCGAAACGCTTGCGCCGGGAGTTTATCTTCTGCCTGAGAGCGCCGCAGACAAAGCGGCTGACGCTCTGCAAGCTGCCGGAATTGACATAATTGCGCGCAGTAATGAAAAACCTGTTTCCGGCGTACCGGCAAATAAATATTTTTCCGCGCTTCCTTCGGAACATACGCATTCGCCGGCAGCGAGAAATATTCTGCCGGTTTCTTTTTCCAAACCGTTAAAAAGAAAAAACGAAGCCAACTCCGCCGCTTTAATCGAAAATTTTCAAGAAAAGTTAAAAAAACTCTCCATGAGCGAAACCGGAAGGACTGAACTTTCCGCCAGAATTAACAGGCGCTTGATCCTCTGCGAATCCCAGATTGAAGAAGCGAATATCCGTTACGAGAAACTAGAAGCGCGCCACATGGATTATGCCGGAAAGCAAAACATCGCAAAACAGGCAGTAGCGCAAAAGTCGCCGGTAGAAATTGTCTGGCGAAACGAAGGAAAAGAAAAAAGCCTGCTTTGCATTCCTGCCGCGCTTGAAAAAGAAAACTCGCAGCAAAAAGGCGGCGGAGAACTCGTCCTTGTTGTTAATTCCGCAGACGCGCACTTTACGGAAAGCGTGCAAATGCAAAACGAAGATGGATTTATCCGAATACCGCTTGCTAAGATCAGTCTTTTACGCAGAATAAAGAAATCGATTTTTGAGGCTTGAATATGGCGCTTTTACTTGAATAAATTAAATTTCCCAAACTTGTAGAGTTTGCCGTTGGAGCGTTCGTTTATTTCATCAACTTTTTTATACACAAAATCTGCAAATGCCGATTCGTTTCCTGTGTCGGAATTTGAAAAGCCAACAGTTATATACTGCTCGCTGTTAGCGGCGGCAAGCAGTCCGTCACTCATTGCGCGAAAGGACGCAAGCGCTGAAGGTCCAAGAACATCTGCAATATCATCTTTTCCCGTATTCCCTGCGTTGTTGTAAACAAGAGCCAGGACTCCGCGTTTGCGGCTTGTAAAAATAGCAGCTAATTCTTTAACAAGAAAAAACCATCCTTTTATATGATCGTTTATCATTACCTCTATATCAGACAATGGAAGCTCCGCCGCGTTACTGCGTATTGAAGGAGGTGAGCAGACAAGGATTGCTTCATCAATATGCTCCAGCCGGTTCTCTGCTCCAAGGACAACAGTCCTTGCGGAAAGCGGGCTTGAAGGATTCCAGCTTAAAGAGAGGCGTTTTTCACTTTCCTGAATGATATTTTTCGGCGCACCGGAAAGCCTGTTCGGTATTAACGCGACAGCATACTGTTCTACGCGGTTTAGCGTTTCCGCTTCTATCGCACGGCTTAACGCAGACTCGTTTCCCGCAATGAAAATACCTCTTGTCATGTATATATTTTACTAACAGACATCCTTTCTGGCAACAGGCAAAAATTATTCTAATTATGTGGTATATTCAGTTAATGAGTATTGTAAGAGCCGCAATGATTGGCGATGTGGTTGGAGAACCGGGACTAAAAGCCCTTGAAAATTCTCTGCCTGCATTAATAAAAGAAGCTGACATTGACTTTGTAATTGTAAATGGTGAAAATGCCGCCGATGGTTTTGGGATGACTGCAGGCGATTACAATCGTATTATTGCGGCAGGCGCGGATGTAATTACATCGGGGAACCATGTTTGGGAAAAACGGGATTTTTGGACTATTTTGGAAAATAAAAAAAACATGCTACGCCCTGCAAATTACCCAAGCGGCGCTCCGGGTTCAGGTTTTACTATTATTCAAAAAAACAACATTAACTGGCTGGTAATTAATCTTCAGGGACGTGAATTGATAGGCTCGCTTGACTGTCCTTTTCAATGTATAGAAAATATTCTAAACAGCCAAGCTGAAACAAACGCAATAATACTTGTCGATTTTCATGCCGAATCAAGCCGTGAAAAAGAATCTCTTGCGTATTACATTGACGGGCGCATTTCATTAATTGCAGGAACACACACGCACATTCAAACCGCCGATGAACGAATCCTGCCCAAAGGCAGCGCGTACATTACAGACCTTGGCATGACAGGTGTTACAAAAAGCGTAATTGGAATGGATCACAAAATCTGTCATGACAGGTTCACTAAACAGGTTCAGTTCCAAATGAAAACTGCTGCAGATGAGGGCGGCGAAATACACGGCGTTACCGCCGAAATTGATTCGGACAGCGGAAAAGCAATTTCAATTAAAAGAATTTAAAAAGATGATCGGCTTATCGGGCTTCCAATATAAATACCTTCTCCAAGATAATCCATCCGTCTGCCTTCAACAAGTATCTGCACATCGGTTACAGTATCAAACTCCGTAACAGTCCAAACAATCTGCCTTAACTGCGCGACATAACCTTCAACGCCGAATGTGTTAAACAAAAAATCTTCGCTGAAACTTATGTAAGCAGTGCTTCCGCGTACGGTTGCGTTTAGTATTCGCGTATTTCTTGGGATAAGGTTTAAAATGCCGCGGTTAATTTCATCGGCTGAAGGACCGGCAAGCATAATATTCAATACATCCATCATGGGCGTTTCAGAGACAGGCATCCTGCGCGTTACTCTGGACTGAAGAATTTGTCCGTCCTTGTCAATTTGGGTAAAGTAAACGGCTCTTTCTCTTGTTTGAACAGGCGCGGGCGGCGGTTGAGTTTGCGTTTGAGACGGCTGTGTCGAAGGCGCAGGTTCCGGCGGCTGTTGAACATTAGTTTGAGTGTCTCGCTCCGCCGGTTTTTCTGTCTCCAGAGTGCGTTCAGCATTATCAATAATGGAAACTATTTGATCGGAAATTACAGGCTGCTCTGGAATTGTTCCCTCACCGGAAATATTTTCTTCTTCCTGAAAATCTTCTTCTGCATTAGGAGAAGTTGTAATGCGCGTCATAAACAAATCAAAATTTTTTTTAATTGTTTGGGCATTTATCATGAAAACAAAAATAATAACAATGGCAAAAACAAGCCAAAAAATAACTATCGCTTGTGATCCTTGAGATTCTTTTTTACTTGCTTGTCTTCTGTATGGTTTTCTTGCCGCCACAAAAACATGATACCAAGTATCGAATTTATTGTATACTGTTACTTATCATGCGTAATAAATTGATCAATGAACTTGCAGTCTGCGGCTTAAACGCCGTACTTGCTGTGGGGCAGTATCATCCCTTAACAATTAACCGGCTGTTCCTGCGTGAAGACAGACTGCAGTCTTTTACACATATTTGCAAACAGCTTGCAGAACGCAAACGCCCTTACAAGATTTGCGCAGACGATGAACTTGAGCGCGTTTGCAAAAGCGTTCATCATCAGGGAGTGGTCGCGATGATTGAAGAGCCGGTAATTGAACCTTTAAGCCTTGAAGACCTTGAGCTTTGGGCAAGCGAGGGGAAGACCGGCATCATTCTTCATTCTGTTGAAAACGATCATAACCTTGGCGCAATAACAAGAGCGGCGGCTTTTTTCGATGTCAGTTTCATTGTGTTAAATGAAACTGACACTGAAACGCGCCTTACAACAAGCGCGTACAGAGTTGCAGAAGGCGGGATGGAACATCTGACTTTCAGGAAGATAAAAAATACAGAGGCTCTTCTAAAAGATGCGCTGGGACAGCTTTTAACAATTGGAACGGACACAAGAGCAAGACAGCGCATCACCGATTTAAAAAGCATTGTAAAAGACGCAAAAAAGAAAGGCATCGCTCTTGTACTTGGCAACGAAGAAACAGGTCTGCCGCAGAATGTAAAAGATCAATGCTCATATCTGCTTCGTATTCCCGGCACGGGAAATATTGACAGCCTGAATGTTTCACAGGCTGCCGCTCTTTTTCTTCACGCTGTTTTTAGCCTGTAGCCTTAACTTGCAGGAGTTATTTTTTCCTTATCGTATCCAAACTTGTTTACCATCAATGCAGGCTGATTGACAGCATCCAGCGTATCGCGCCACATACTGCTTTCAGGATCAATTTTGTTACGATGGGTAATTACGGTCTTTATCGGCAGATGAACAAATTCGTTATTTACAAGCCCGATTATCAATTTGGTTTTTCCTGCCATCGCCGCGTGAGCCGCCGCGTTTCCAAGACGCTCGCAGTAAATTGAATCGTCAGGATCTGCCGGAGCGGAACGAATCGCGTAACTTGGATCGATATATTTTAAATTGATCTCAATTTTCTTTTCTTCAAAATATTTAATAATCCTGCTGCGAATATATGTTCCGACATCAGCCATTTTGATATTTCCGCCGGCATCTGTTTTTTTCTCTTTCAAAAGTAAATCCTGCATTGCGCCCTCAGCAACGACAATAACAGCATGATGCCGCTTCTTAAGCCTTTCTTCCAGATGGCGAAGAAATCCATTATCACCCTCCAGATTGAAAGGCACTTCAGGAACCAAAACGAAATTAACTTCATGGCTTGCGAGTGATGTATGCGCGGCGATAAATCCTGAATCGCGTCCCATAACTTTTACAAGACCTATACCATTAATTGCCGAGACGGCTTCCATGTGGGCTGCCTTCACAACTTCTACTGCTTTAGATACCGCAGTATTAAAACCAAAAGAGCGATCTAAAATGGCAAAATCATTATCAACGGTTTTGGGAATTCCAACCATGGCTATTTTTAAATTCCTTTTGTCAACTTCTGCAGCAATATCCAGCGTACCCCGCTGTGTGCCGTCTCCGCCGATTGTAAAAAGTATGTTCAAATTGAGTCGTTCCATTGTATCAACTATATTTTCTACTTCCCTTCCGCCGCCGCGCGCGCTTCCAAGGAATGTACCGCCAAGCTTATGGATATCGTCAACAAGAGCAGGCGTTAGCTGTATTACGTCAAAATGATGATCGGGTAAAAAACCAAGATAACCATAACGAATACCGGAAATTCTTTTTACGCCGTACCGGTACCAAAGACAGCGAACAACGGCGCGAATAACATCGTTTATTCCAGGGCATAGTCCGCCGCAGCTTACAATACCGGCATGGACATGGGCAGGCGCAAAATAAATATGCTCCCGCGGTCCTGCCATTTGCAAAGCCTGTGATTTTTTTATAGGATGCTGATGCCCAGCCGTTACTATCGTGTCCAGCCTTATAAATTGTTCATCTGTAACATAATTGGCAACCTTGTCTCCCCTTATTTTGGACATTATTATAGGCGATTGAATCGATGGTTTTCCCAGTTCTTCTATTGTAAAAATTAAATCATTATCCATAACAGAAAAATCTCCTTGTTAAATAAATTATATATTTATATTTTACCACATTTATCTTAAAAATTCAATTTATTTCTTCTGATTTTGATTGCAAATTTTTTTATTTTATTATATAACTAATAAATAATTATGTCAATACAAAAGTGAGGTAAAAAATATGTCCGGCGGAATTATCGAACTCGATATACACGGTATGACGAAATATCAAGCCAAAACATATATCGATTACAATTTAAATAAAGCCGGACGTAACGTTTACAAAATTCGGATAATCCACGGTTATCACGGAGGAACGGAATTAAAATCCATGATCCGCGCAGAATACGGACG
>Ga0082212_10013156_pt1 | contig 10367 bp, 6 predicted proteins | sample TergutNt197P3_FD_71548 | JGI IMG/M metagenome (GOLD analysis project Ga0082212, IMG submission 71548) | Neocapritermes taracua P3 segment gut microbial communities from Petit-Saut dam, French Guiana - Nt197 P3 | ecosystem: Host-associated > Arthropoda: Insects > Digestive system > Gut ...
GCGTGATTCGCAAGTTCCGAGTCTTCCTCCGTGCCTTTGTGCCTCCGTGAGAGATGAAGGGAAAGAAAGCCTCCGTGCCTCCGTGAGAGATGAAGGGAAAAAAAGCCTCTTCACCGAGGCGGATAATTTTTTTGAGCAGGCGGCGATTGTGCGCGAGGAGGCGCTGTTTCAGGGGATTGATTTGCTGCTGAAAGGCAGCGTTTTGCCGCCGGCCGTTAAGCGGGCAAATGTCCGGCGTTTTTCCGAAGGCAACATAACCGCCGTCGATCTGGGGCCGCTGGAGGTACGAAAAACCGCCCAGTGGGTGATATTGTCGGGGGGTGTTGCGGGGGGGCGCCCCCGCAGAGGGGGTAGCGGAGAAGCCATTAGCAAGCCTTGAGCTTGCGGCGGCTTCGTAGCGAGGGGGAGGCTTCCCCCTTCCCTGTTGATTATTGCGGCGGGCTTATATACTCTTAAAGATAATGATGTTTAACGATCAAAATGACCAGCGGCAGCCGCCCCGGAACCCTCTGCAGGGGGGCAAGCCGAATAGTCTGGCTTTGTTTTTTTTCCTCGCCATGGCGGGGCTGTTTATCGCGTATTTTTTCCGGGGGACCAATACCGCGCCGAGGGAGATTCGCTACTCGGACTTTGTGAATTATCTTGAGCAGGGGCAGATCGAATCGGTTACCATCAGCGACAATAATACTCTTGATATTATTCTGCGGGGACAGTCCCAGCAGGATCCGGTTCAGCTGAGGACCCGTATTCCGTATCCCGATTCCAATCTGATGACCATGCTGATGGAAAAAAATATTAACATTTCCGGCGCGGCATCGAGGATGAGTCCGTGGCGAATCGCGCTGGATATGCTGCCGTGGATTATTGGTTTTGGTTTTATTTTTTTTATGTTCAGAAATATGCCGGGCGGGGGGAACAGGGTTTTCCAGTTCGGAAAGAGCCGGGCGAAGCGCTATCAGGACGAGGGGAAAAAGGTAAGCTTTACCGATGTGGCGGGGCAAAAGGATGCCAAGTACGAGCTTGAGGAAGTAGTCGCCTTTTTGAAAAATCCCCAGAAATTTACCAAGATGGGGGCAAGGATTCCCAAGGGCGTGCTGCTGGTGGGGATGCCCGGCACGGGAAAAACCCTGATGGCGCGATCGGTCGCCGGTGAAGCGGGGGTCGCGTTCTTCCACATGTCCGGCTCGGATTTTGTCGAGATGTTTGTCGGCGTGGGGGCAAGCCGCGTCCGCGACCTTTTTGAACAGGGCAGGCGCAGCGCTCCCTGCATCATCTTTATTGACGAGCTTGATGCCGTTGGCCGTACGCGGGGCGCGGGCTACGGCGGCGGGCATGACGAGCGCGAGCAGACGCTGAATCAGTTGTTAGTCGAAATGGACGGCTTTGATTCAAAGGACGGGGTGATTATCCTCGCCGCCACGAACCGTCCCGACGTGCTGGACCCCGCCCTGCTGCGGCCCGGCCGCTTCGACCGTCAGGTGGTGGTGGCGATGCCCGACATCAAGGAGCGCGAGGCGATTCTGCAAATTCATTCTGCCAAGATACCGATGTCCGGTGATGTTGATCTTGCCCGCGTTGCCCGCGCCACGCCGGGTATGAGCGGGGCGGACATCGCCAACCTGGTCAACGAGGCTGCCCTGTTTGCCGCCCGCAAGGATAAGGCGGAAGTGCAGATGCACGACTTTGAAGAGGCGCGGGACAAGATTCTCATGGGCGTAGCCCGCAGCACCCTGGTTATATCGGAAAAGGAACGCCGCATGACGGCGATTCACGAGGCCGGTCATGCACTGCTGCACTACTTCCTTAAAAACGCCGACCCGCTGCACAAGGTTACCATCGTTCCCCACGGGCGGGCGCTGGGCATGGCCCTGTCGCTGCCGGTGGAGGACAGCTACAGCCGCACGAAGGGCTGGATTGTGGATCGCATCGCCATTTGCTACGGCGGCTGGCTGGCGGAAAAGCTCTTCTACGACGAGACCACCACCGGCACCAAGCAGGACATTCAGCAGGCGACGGAGATGGCCCGCCACATGGTCTGCGAATGGGGCATGGCGGACGAGATGGGGCCGATTGCCTACGGTCAGGAAGAAGAACCGATTTTCCTGGGCAAGGAAATTGCCCGCCACAAGGATTATTCCGAGGAAACGGCACGGCGCATCGACAAGTCGGTCAAGGAGATTCTCGACCAGGCGCGGCTTGAGGCGGAGCAGATCATCGCTGAGCGCAAGGATGCCCTTGAGGCGCTTGCCGATGCCTTGCTCGCCAGGGAAACCCTGGTAGACGATGAAGTCCGCCAGATACTTGGCCTGGCGCCACTGGCAAGTCCTCAAGCCGAACCAGCATAATTTTTACGGAGGCACGAAGATGCAAAAGCTCCCTATTTTTCTCTTGCTGTTTCTTGCCTCCGGGCTGTTTGCGCAGCAGGGGCTGCCTTTTGACGATTGGATGGAGGCGAGGGGGGATCCCGCCATCGCGGAACGGTACCAGTTATGGATTGAAGACGCGATTGCGGCGCAGCGGTGGTCGCAGGCGCTGGCGGCTTTGGAGCGAGCCGGTGATTTTGCCGAGGCTTCCTCGGACATTTCCTACCTTATGGCAGTTGTTCTATCCCATGAAAATAAAAGCAGGGGATCGATTTTGGGGGCGCTGAACCAGGCGATTATGACCGGCAAATGGACGCGCTACAGCGAGGCCGACGCGCGCTTTATGCAGGTCGGCGAGCTTATCGCCCTGCGCCGCTATTCTGCCGCCCTGGAAAGCCTTGCCGCCCGCGCTGCCGATGTCGGCGACGACGCCGATTCCGCCGTGCTGCGGCTGGAAGCCCTCAAGGGGCTTGCATTCAGCAGCCCTGCCCCGCCGCCGGGAGTTACGGCGCTGCCCATTCCCGCCGAATTCCGCCGCCGCCTGCTGGAAACCATGGATCGCTATCCCCGCGATCCCCGCCCCCTGCGGATTCTGTTTGATTATGCCGGAAAGCGGGCGCCGGCGGGCTATGATTCCGCCCTTATGTCCCTTGCGCTCAGGCGGCTCCCTTTTCTGCTGCCCGCCGACGGCGAACTTGCCTGGATGGCCGCCCCCTTTATCGACGATGTCGCCGAAGCCCGGCGGCTGGTCGGCGGGTACCGCAGCGGCTCGCTGCTGGCAAATGCCCGCGGTTTCAGGCCCGCTCCCGCCTCTATCGTTCCGGCGCTGAATTTGGGGCTTCTGGACGACCTGGACGCGGTAGAGGAACTATTTGCCGCCGACGTGCTGGACAGGAATATAATCATCAGCGTTGGCGAACTGCTCCGCAGCGACGAGGGGAGGGATGCCCTTGTCCGCCGCCTTCATAGTTTTTCCGGAACGATAACCGAAGACGAAGACAAAGACGGCATTCCCGAAAGCCGCGCCGAATACCGGGAGGGGGTTCTCTATTCATACCGCTACGATGCCGATCAGGACGGCTTGGATGAAATGTTCATTATTTTCGGCTCCGGTTCGCCCCGGCAGGCCGAAATTGCCGTTTTACCCGCAGGACCGGCATCCGCAGCCCACTGCCTTATTCATTGGGAGCGCTATCCTTCGGTGGAACGGATCGTATTGGGTAGCGATACCTTCCTGTTTGCCCCGGGGGGATTTCAGTATGCGCCGGTGGGGTTTGATGAATTGTGCGCCACGGAAAGCCATTCCGGGCTTTTATTCCCCCGCCGCAATTCCCTGAGCGCCGGCATTACCCGCCGCATGTTAAGCGCGTTCGCCGTTTCCGTCCATCGTCCCGCAAATGCCGAATTCGCCGGCGGCGTTGAATACCTGTACATAGAAGGGGGCATACCCCACCGCGCCGAAGTTATCGTTGACGGCATGGTTGTTTCCGTTACCGAGTTTGAAAACGGCCGGCCGGTAATTCAGCGCGTAGACCTTAATCGCGACGGCCGCCTGGAAACGATCCGCCAGTTCCGTTTCTTCGACGGCATTCTGCAATCATCGCAAAGCGACTGGAACAACACCGGCATTTATGAATACGGCGAAGAATACCGCGAAGACGGTTCGGTCGATAGAATATGGGAAAGTTTAGAAAAGTAGGAAGTAGGAGTTAGGAAGTAGGAGTTGGGAGTTGGTTCGATATAATAGAGCACACCATGTAGACCTCGTTTACTTCGAACCACGCCCCCGCTCCCTAAACCCTGTGCCTCCGTGCCTCTGTGTGATCTTTCTGGGGATAATGCTCATTTCCTGCGGGACGCTTAATACGCAGGAGGAACGGCTTGCGCCGAGGCGCTCGACGGGCGATATTCGGCTTGATGACATAAGGCGGCAGGTTTCAGAGAATCCTGTGCTGGCAATCGATCTTATCGGCAGTTTCCGCGAGTCGTACAAAGTTGTAGAAGAAGCCGCCGCCGCCGAAGAACTGCAGGCGCTGGAAAAAGAGGCGCAGGGAAATTTGCGGAATTTGCTTGATGAGGCAATCGCCGAAGAACGCTGGGACGACGCCGCTTCCTACTGCCGCTCCTATATCAATGTCGATGCCGAAAGCCAGTACAGCGAGCGGGACATTATTCTGGCCGGGGCGAAGAAAAAGCTTGCCGACGGCAGCAGCCTGGGCGCGTTCCTCGACGCACTGCAGGCACACGAAATGACGGCCCTTTCCTTTGGCGACGCCCTGCTTTTTCTTGAACGGGCGGCTGAACTGAAGCAGCGGCGGGCGGCGGCCTGCTTTCTTGCCGTGGCGCAGCAGGCAGGCGGCGGGGGAACCATACCGGCGGCCATTCGCGAATATGCCCAGGGCGCAGACAGCGTCGCCGACATGATCAAGGGCGTCGCCACGGTCATCGTAGACCGGGGCATCAAGATCGAGCGGGGCAGGGGCTATGCGGACAGGATCCTCGGCTCGGCGTTCTTTGTCGATCCGTCGGGCCTTCTGATAACCAACTACCACGTCATAGCGAGCGAGGTTGACACCAAATACCAGGGCTATTCCCGGATGTATATACGCATGGGGGACAGCACCAGCCCCCGCTATCCGGCGCGGGTAATCGGCTGGGACAAGACCCTGGACCTCGCCCTGATAAAAACCGAGCATACGCCTGAATTTGTTTTTTCCGTGGTCGACAGGGTAGTACCCAGCGTCGGCGACACCGTCCTTGCCATCGGGTCGCCGGGCGGGCTGGAAAAGACCGTTACCTCGGGCATTGTTTCGTCGCTGAGCCGCCGATTCCTCCAGCTGGGGGACGTGTACCAGATAGACGCGGCGGTGAACCCCGGCAATTCCGGCGGCCCGGTCGTGGATACCTCGGGGCGGCTGGTGGGCATCGTTTTTGCCGGCGCGGAGCATTACCAGGGGCTGAATTTCGCCGTTCCCGCCCGCCGCCTTGCCGCCGCCCTGCCCGCCATGATCCAGGGCGGCAAGGCCGCACGCCCCTGGCTTGGCCTGACCCTGAGCGAAACGTCTTCCGGGGCAGAGATTATCTACACCGCTCCGAACACCCCGGCGGCATGGCACCACGTGCCGGAAGGCAGCGTCATCGCCACGCTAAACGGACAGCGGATACAGGCGCAGCACAGCCTTTTGATTCCCGCCCTGCAGGACGCGATTTTTCAGTCCCGCCCCGGCGAACTGGCGGCCCTTGAGACCATTGAGGGCGACGGGGAGGTAAGGCGGCGCCTTGTAATGACCGTCCCCCGCCCGGAGTTCCCCCTTATCGACGCGGCAAAGGTAGACAGCCGCGAACGGCTTGCCGCCCCCCTGTTCGGCCTGATACTGTCGCCCGGCCCGGGAAGGTCGCGTACCTACCAGGTAAAGAAAATCGTCCGCGGCTCAATTGCCGACGAGGCGGGCATTTCCGACCAGGACCCGGTTTCGATCCGGGGTTTCCGCATACTGGAAAAGGAAGGGTACGCCCTGATGGAGATAAACGTAAGAAAGCGCAGCATGGGCTACCTGGAGACTACAATGTCGCTTCCGGCTTTGCTGGATTCACCGGATACGCTGTAAAATTGTAAAAAACCTATGGAAATCATTATCCAAAAATGATATATTAACCTGGTAGAAAGGTATTTTTTTGAAAACGGTAAATAGCTACGATATAGTGTCCGTTGAAGATGCATCCCCAAAACCTCTGGCGCCGCAAACGGCGGCATATCCGGGCAAGACGGGCGCGGCAGAGCCTGCCTGGCTTCCCGAAATGGACTATCTTGCCGATTATACCCATCCCCGAACGGTCAATCCGGCGTTTTGGAGGCCCATAAATTTTATCCGGAGGAACAGGGGCCTGTACAACCTGACCAAGACCTTCCGCGCCATTCAGCGAAACGGCATTTCGGAAATCGGCAGGATGATCAGGGCGAATTTTCGCAGCCAGCAGCCCAAACTTGAAGCGGAAATCCAGTTAAGCAAACACGAACGCATAAACCAGGAAAACGCCGTGTTCACCAGGCCGGTAAAGATCAGCATTATTACCCCTCTGCACAATACGCCGGAACAGCACCTTAAAGAAATGATCGATTCGGTGCGGGCGCAGACGTATAAAAACTGGGAACTGTGCCTTGCCGATGCCAGCGACCGGAACCACAGCTATGTCGAGAGCACCTGCGAAAATTACGTGCAGAGGGACAGCCGGATAAAATACTGCAAAATCGACGAGAAGGCGGGCATATCTGCCAATTCAAACAGGGCAATGGAAATTTCCGATGGGGAGTACATCGCGATCCTCGATCACGATGACATGCTGCACCCGTCTGCCCTCCATGAAGTTATGAAGGCGATTTGCCGCGACGGCGCAGATTTTATTTATTCCGATGAAGCGGCTTTTTCCAATAATCACACGATCTTTTTAAAACACCACAAGCCCGATTATGCATTTGACACCCTGTGTTCGTGCAACTATATCAGCCACTTTACCGTTTTTTCCCGGGCGCTGACTGTCCGTGCCGGCGTGTTCAGAAGCGAATACGACGGCAGCCACGATTACGATCTGATACTGCGCTACACGGACAGCGCTTCCAAAATATGCCATATTCCCCGGCTGCTGTACTTCCGCAGAAGCCAGGAAGAATCCGGCGAGCTATCGATAAACAACAAGCTGCACTCCGCCGCCTCCGCAGAAAAGGCGATAAGGGATCATTTGAACAGCCGCGGGATCGATGCCGATGTCGAGAAAAAATTCGGGCTTCCCGGCTTTTACCGGGTAACCTATGCGCTGACGCAGACCCCCAGGGTATCCATCATCATCCCCAGCAAGGACAATGTTTCCCTTTTGCGAAACTGCCTTTCTTCCATTGTTGAACGGTCGACCTATTCCAACTATGAGATTATCGTTGTAGAGAACAACAGCACGAAAGATTCCACCTTTGCCTATTACGAGGAGATAAAGCGGCATCCGGATATCTCCGTAGTGTACTGGAAGGGAAAGGGGTTCAGCTACAGCGAGATATGCAACTATGGCGCCCGCTTTGCCGAAGGCGAGCATCTGGTGTTTTTAAACAACGATGTGGTGATGATTACGCCTAACTGGATAGAGGAAATGCTGATGTACAGCCAGCGAAGCGACGTGGGAATGGTCGGGATGAAGCTGTACTTTCTTAACGGCTCCGTGCAGCACGCCGGCATGGTTTTGGGGCTGGGCGGCGTGGCGGGGCATGTCTACCTTGGCGCCCATTACGACGACATCGGCTTTATGGGAAAACTCCAGATCGTGCAGAACATGAGCGCCGTTACCGCCGCCTGCATGATGACGAGAAAGTCTGTGTTTGAAGAAGCCGGCTTTTTTGCGCCGGAATTCTGCGATTCGTTTAACGATATTGATCTGTGCCTTAAAATGCGGAATGCCGGCTATCTGATTGTGTGGACGCCCTATGCCGAAGCCTATCATCTGGAGTCGAAATCGCGGGGCTATTATACGGCATCCGGAAGAAAACGTGAAATTAACCATGAGGCAAATTTTTTCAGGGCAAAGTGGGGAAAAGAACTTGCCGCGGGAGACCCGTATTATAACTGCAATTATTCGCTTGAAAGGGCGGATTACAGCCTAAGGTAAAAAAGACACCGCTTGATATTATTGTTTCAGAAAGCGATAATGGTTCAGGCCGCCCTGTCAGCCTGTTTCGGCGGCGGCGGGACGCTTCTTCTTTTCGCATAATACAGGCCGCCGTCTATGGCCGGCTGGCCCTTGTTTGGCCTAATAATGATGATACAAAAAACAACCGCACGTATACAAACCTTTTTCCGGTATCGGGAACTTTTCTTCCAGTTGGTATCCCGGGACATCAAGCTCAAATACCGCCGGAGCGTACTGGGCTATATGTGGAGCATGCTCAACCCCCTGTTAACCATGCTGGTTATGGTTGTCGTCTTTTCCAATTTATTCGCTCGGGGAGTTCCCAACTTTCCTATATTTCTCCTTATCGGGAATTCGCTTTTTTCCTTTATGACCGGCGCGGTATCGCGTTCGCTTAACTCGGTACTGGGAAATGCCGCCTTATTAAAGAAGATATATATCCCCAAATACATATTTACCCTGGCGGCGGTTACCAGTGAATTTGTTACGTTTCTTTTTTCTTTGGGAGCGCTGATTGTTTTAATCTTCGCTACTAAAGTATCCCTTACATGGCGTTTTGTTTTTATCATTATTCCCATTGTGCAGCAGTACATTTTCTGTATCGGCCTGGGGCTGTTTATGGCACAGGCCACCGTCTTTTTCCGGGACATGGTGTACATATGGCAAATCGTTTCCACCGCGTGGCTGTATGTTTCCGCGATTTTCTACCCGGTAAACATTCTGCCGGGATGGCTCTACAACATCGTTACCCACTATAACCCCATGTATTTTTACATAGCGATGTTCCGCAATTTTACACTCAGCGGCCCGAATGTGGGCAGCCTCGACCTGGCTATCCGCGGTGCCATTGCCGCCGTCCTCATGCTGATAATCGGACTGGTAAGCTTTTCGTACAGCAAGAATAAATTTATTTTATATATGTGAGGTAATACTGGAACCTGTTGTTATCCGGGTAGAAAACGCCACGGTACGTTTTAACATGGCCTCGGAAAAAATCGATAACCTAAAAGAGTACTTTGTAAAACTCATCAAGGGCAGGCTCCGATTTCGGGAATTTCTCGCACTTAAGGGGATCAACCTGGAAGTTAAGCGGGGGGAATCCTGGGGCATTGTGGGAAGGAACGGTGCCGGCAAATCTACCCTGCTGCGGCTTATCTGCGGGGTTATCGCCCCGGATACCGGTTCCGTATGGGTGGACGGCGCCATTTCCCCCATTTTGGAACTGGGGGCGGGTTTTGATTCGGAATTAACCGCCGGGGAAAATATCTACCTGGAAGGGGCGATGCTGGGCCACAGCAAGGCTTTTATGCAGGAGCGTTTTGACGAGATAGTGGCGTTTTCCGAACTGGAGAATTTTATGGACATGCCTATAAAAAATTATTCTACCGGTATGAGGGCACGCATGGCCTTTGCCATAGCGACGGCGGTACAGCCCGAAATATTGATAATCGACGAAGTTCTGGCCGTTGGAGACGCTGCCTTTCAGCGAAAGTGCGAAAAGCGGATGCGGGATATGCTGCAGAGCAACGCTACCCTGTTATTGGTATCCCATAGCAGCGGTACGGTAGAAAAATTATGCGACAAAGCCCTCTGGCTGCGCGAGGGCGAGGCGGTAATGGCGGGCAGCGCCAAAGAAGTCTGCGCCGCCTATGCAGATTATTATAAAGAGCAATAATTGATGAAAGGTATAATACTGGCAGGAGGATCCGGTTCTCGTTTGTACCCCCTTACCAAAGCCGTGTCCAAGCAGATACTGCCCCTGTACGACAAGCCGATGATCTATTACCCCCTGAGCGTGCTGATGCTTGCCGGCATCCGGGAGATACTCATTATCTCCACCCCCAGGGACCTCCCCCTTTTTAGGGAACTGTTGGGCGACGGAGCTTGGCTTGGAATGGACTTTCAATACAAGGTGCAGCCAAGTCCCAGGGGCCTTGCCGACGCATTTATCGTGGGGGCCGATTTTATCGGTGATGAAACATGCGCCCTGGTGCTGGGTGATAATATTTTTTACGGGCAGAGCTTTAGCCGCATTCTTGGGGAAGCCCGCAGCCGCGTTGAACAGGATGGCGGGGCGGTCATTTTTGGGTATTACGTTAAAGACCCAACATCTTACGGGGTAGTGGAATTTGACGAAGACAAAAAGGTAATCTCCATCGAAGAAAAGCCCGCCCGTCCCAAAAGCCATTATGCCGTTCCCGGTCTGTACTTTTACGACAATGCCGTGGTAAGAATCGCGCGGGACGTGCAGCCGTCTGCCAGGGGGGAGATCGAAATTACCTCGGTTAACAACGCATACCGCGCACAGGGAAAGCTTTCGGTGGAGACCCTGGG
>Ga0082212_10013157_pt1 | contig 10366 bp, 9 predicted proteins | sample TergutNt197P3_FD_71548 | JGI IMG/M metagenome (GOLD analysis project Ga0082212, IMG submission 71548) | Neocapritermes taracua P3 segment gut microbial communities from Petit-Saut dam, French Guiana - Nt197 P3 | ecosystem: Host-associated > Arthropoda: Insects > Digestive system > Gut ...
CAGGTATCGTTTTTGTCGAATAACCGTATCCGGCGGAGACAAACCTGCCGGATACGGTTTTTCTGAAAAGAAAGGACTATAACCATGATAGATATAACTATTGCCGACATATCGCTGCGCGAATCCGAACAGGTGTACGCTGCGCGGCTGAGCTTTAAAGAAAAACTAGAGACGGCGAAACTGCTGGAAAAACTGCAAATCGACGTTATCGAAACCGCGTCAATTGGCGATTCCCCGGCTGATATGGCCTTTATCAGGACACTGGCCTCAACGCTTGAGTACAGCGCCATCAGCGTACCGGTCACACTGGACAAGCAAGGCGTGGACAGGACGTGGGACGCGCTCTCAAAAGCAAAAAAACCCCGCCTGAATATCGCGATACCGACGTCGACCGTCCAGATGGAATACAAACGCCAGATGAAAGCCGAGTCCGTGTTGCCGCTCGTAGGAGAAATAACCGAATACTGCGCGAAGCTGTGCCCGGACGTAGAATTCACCGCCGTTGACTCGACGCGGAGCGAACCTGAGTTCCTAGCGTCAGTCCTGAAAGCCGCAATCAGCGCCGGCGCCAAAACAATAACCCTGTGCGATTCCGTTGGCGAACTTCTGCCGGATGAACTGGCCGAATTCGTCGCATCGGTCTACGCAACCGTGCCGGAGCTTCAAAACGTCACGCTCTCGCTCCATTGCAAGGATGGGCTTGGGCTCGCCTCTGCCGCAGTGCTGGACGGCGTAAAACACGGGGCGCGGCAGATAAAGGTCTCGTCAGGAGCTGGCTCTGGCACTCTCTCGCTCGAAAAACTCTTAAATATCATAAAAGTGCGCGGCGAGGCGTTGGGGATACGCTGCAACATCAATGCAACCGCCCTCCAACGCACAAGCGCGCAGCTCGCGGCGCTGGCGGGCATAGCAAACGCCGGCCGCGTTTCCGCCGACAGCACAGACGAAAAAGAGAACGGCGCCGGGCTGCCGGAGGATGCCGGAATCGAAGAACTCAGAAGCCATATCACAACGCTCGGTTATGATATATCCGCCGACGACCTTGACCGCGTATACGCGCAATTCAAGGAAATCTCCAGAAACAAAAAAGTAGTGAGCCGCGACATAGAAGCGCTGGTCGCCGAAACGGCAGGACAAGCGCCCCCGACATATCAATTGCGAAACTATGTGATTAACAGCGGCAGCACGATCACAGCCACAGCATTTGTGGAACTCACCAAGGACGGAACGCTGAAAAACGCGTTGTCCGCCGGCGACGGTCCTATAGACGCTGCATTCAAAGCAACGGAGCATATTATCGGCGCCCACTATGAACTGGAAGAATTTCAGATACAATCCGTGACAAGCGGCCGCGAAGCGACCGGCGACGCCCTAATAAAGCTGCGCCACGCAGGAAAACTCTACTCCGGGAGGGGCGTATCGACGGATATCGTCGGCGCCAGCATCCGCGCCTACCTGAGCGCTGTCAACAAAATCGTGTATGAGGAGCGGAATCACCAATGAAGCTGTCATATAAATCAAACGCATGGCCAAACCTGCCCTGGAGCGAACATTGTGATTTGGCGGAAAAAATGGAACTCGACGGGATCGAGCTGTGTTATGTATCGGCCGAAGCCTCAGCCTTGCTCGACGAAACACAGGCCCGGCAGCAGTTTTTGCGCAGATTGAGTGAAAAAATGCTTGAAACCGCTTGTCTCACAGTAGACGTCTCAGACGGCGAAAACGAGCTTGAAAAAGCCCTAAAGGATGTCTCGGCCTGCATTGAACTGGCAAAACATCTGCGCACCCCGTATGTCTGCTTTGATATGCGCTTTGAGACGGACGCCGACGAGGCGCGGCTCGTCTCGCTCGTGGGTGTGCTCCTGCCGAAAGCCGAGGAAGAAGGCGTCACCCTGCTGATAGAAACAACAGGTCTCTACACCGACACAAAAAGGCTGTGCGGCGTCCTCGACCGCTTCGCGAACGACAACCTCGCCGCATTGTGGAACCTTCACCACACATACATCCTCGGCGGCGAAACTGCCGACGACACGATAAGCAACCTCGGCGCATATGTCAGGCTGGTCCACGTATGCGACTCGTTCAAGTCCGGCGGGGAAAACATACGCTGCCTGACCGGGGACGGCGACGTGCCGCTGCGCGACATGCTGCTCGCCCTGCGCTCGATCGACTACAAAGGGCATCTGACGCTTGACATGACCGGCGACAACTCCGGCCTGGACGATGCGGACGTCATACTCCCCCACTATGTCAACGCCATGGACCGCCTCTCCAGAAACCGTGTCAGGACAGAAAAGCATTTTGACAACATGCGCAAAACCGGAAAATACATATGGCCAAAGGACGAACTTTTGGACATAACCTTCTCCCAAATGCTTGACCGGGTCACAGAGGAGTTCCCCGACCAGTACGCCTTCCGGTACACAACGCTTGATTACACGCGCACATACGCCGAATTCCGCGACGACGTCGACGCGTTCGCCCGCACCCTGATAGCGCTTGGCGTAAAACCCGGCGACAAGGTCGCCGTATGGGCGACGAACGTCCCGCAATGGTTCATAGCATTCTGGTCGTCGGTCAGGATAGGCGCGGTGCTGGTCACAATGAACACGGCATATAAAGTCCGCGAAGCGGAATACCTGCTTCGTCAAGCCGACGTCCATACTCTTGTAATGATAGACGGATACAGGGATTCAGACTATGTCTCGGTAATCAAGTCCCTATGTCCCGAGCTTGAGTATTCGTCCCCCGCAAAACCGTTGCACTGCAAACGCCTGCCGTTCCTGCGCCACGTAATAAGCGTGACGTCGAAACAAAAGGGCTGCCTGACATGGGATGAAGCTCTGGAAAAAGGCGCATTAATACCGGTCGAAGAAGTCAACCGCCTTGCCGCCATGACCCGCGCCGGGGATGTATGCAACATGCAATACACATCAGGCACGACCGGTTTCCCCAAAGGCGTCATGCTCACGCACCACAATATCATCAACAACGGCAAATGCATAGGCGACCGCATGGACCTCTCCACCGCCGACCGATTCCTCATACATGTGCCGATGTTCCACTGCTTCGGCATGGTCCTGTCAATGACCGCGTCGATGACGCACGCGACAACGATGTCTCCGCTGCCGTATTTCTCGCCGAAAGCGGCGCTCGCTTGCGTAAAGCAAGAGCGCATAACGGCATGTAACGGCGTCCCGACCATGTTCATCGCCATGCTTGAGCACAAAGACTTCAACCCCGACGATTTCACGCACATGAGGACAGGCATCATGGCCGGCAGCCCATGCCCCATATCCGTCATGCAGGACGTCATAGACAAAATGAACATGTCGGAGATAACCATTGTTTTCGGGCAAACCGAAAGCTCCCCCGGCTGCACGATGAGTTCGACAGACGACCCCGTCGAAGTCCGTGTCGGGACCGTAGGGCGCCCGCTGCCGGGAGTCGAGTGCAAAATAGTCGACCCGGAAACATACGAGGAATTGCCGGACGATATAACCGGGGAATTCGTCGCCCGAGGGTACAACCTCATGAAAGGCTACTACAAAATGCCGGAAGCCACCTCCGCCGCCATAGACAAAGACGGCTGGCTGCACACAGGCGACCTCGCCTGCCGCACCCCCGACGGAAACTTCCGCATAACAGGAAGGCTCAAGGACATGATCATCAGGGGCGGAGAAAACATCTATCCCAAGGAAATAGAGGAATTCCTCTACACGCACCCGAAAATAAAAGACGTCCAAGTCATAGGCGTGCCATCCGAGCAATACGGCGAGGAAATAATGGCCTGCGTTGTCCTAAAAGACGGCGAACCAATGGACGAAAAAGAAGTAAAGGACTACGTATACGCCAACATGGCAAAACACAAAGTCCCAAAATACGTAGATTTCGTAGCCGAATTCCCCATGAACGCCGCCGGTAAAATCCTAAAATACAAAATGCGCGAAGACGCCGTAGAAAAATACAACCTCCAAAAAGCCGCCTCGATAGAAACAGCATAAAACGGTAACCTCTAAATACCCGTCAAGCTATATGACAATAAAAAAGCCATGGCAATACTATACCGTTTTTGGTATAGTATTGCCATGACAAATTATGACGTTATATATGAATATGCTGCTGGTAATTACGGCTTAATAACTACCGATGCTGCAAAAAGACTTGCTATCCCGAATGTGGAGCTGGCAAAGCTTGCTCATCGCGGGCGGCTCAGGCGTATTGGATATAGCGTATATCGTGTTGCTCATTACGTGCCAACAGCATATGATAAATATGCGGAAGCGATAGCGCTGGTTGGCAGCGGGGCGGCAATCTACGGTGAATCTGTGCTGGCTATGCACGGTCTTGTGCTTGTCAATCCCACGTTTATGTATATAGCTACACAAGGCAGGGTGAGGAGAACACTCCCTGCTTATATTAAAATTGTGTTTCCAAAGACTGAGTACTCCGTGACTGAGTACGAGGGAATACCTTCACAGAGCGTATTCGACGCTATATTAGTATGCAAGAACGTAATAATGACAGACCGGCTTGTTGAAGCAACTCGCGATGCAGAGCGGCAAGGTCTTATAACAAGTGTTGAAGCAAGAGCTGCAAGGAAACAACTACAATGAGTGATAAAAAGCCAAACAGCAGAAGGAATCTTGATCTTGCCATAGACCGCCTTTTTGGGGTAAATAGCAATCAGCTTCAGGCTCGGACGCTGATTGCAAATACTGTAATCGGACAGCTTCTGCCAAACGGAGTAGTAAAAGGCGGCAGCGCACTGAAATTCAGATACGGCGAAAAGATTACAAGGTTTTCACGAAATTTTGATAATGCAATTTATACATCTGATTATGAAAATGCAGCAGAGATTTTCAAATGCTTGATGGCAAGCCGCTTTTTCGCGCCCGGTTCGGAAGATGTTTCCCCGCTTATCGCGTCACAGAAAAACTAACATCCGATGTTTCCACCGGACGTTTCGTTTGTATAGGGTACTCCTTTGACTATCCATCCGGAACGCCCGGTCTCCCTACGCTCTGGATTATATCACACCTATTTTTTGATTTCAATGATTTTTCCAGATTTATCTATTAAAACTACTTTTTTTATTGAAGATCGTTTCTTAATTTCAATAAGCACCTTTTTCACGATATACTCATAATCAAGTTTTGTCCTGCGCGTGTCAAGGATAATTCTCTTTGACTGTTTTGTAGCAAACTGAAATTGGTTGCCAATCGTAGTTTTAGAATCACCTTTAGGACTTTTAATTTCCCACTGTACACCGAGCATAACAACATCGGCTGACTTCCGCATATAGTCATCAACAGGTATGAGGAACTGCACCGTTGTATGGTAATGACTCGCTAACAACCACGCAGCGTCTACCTCATGCGGCTCAGGCGGGTTCGGATGACCTGCGGGGATTATGACCTGTTCAGGATTTACTTGTCTACCTTTTTTCTTAAACATGAACTATATTATAGCCGAATTTCTGAAAATAGAAACACATTTTTTAAACCCGATCACCAACGGCGGCGGATAGCTATTACCTACTCGCCGCCCTGCGACAGATAATCTCAATTTTTAGAATGACTTGTATTAAAGCCCGAACGGTATTATGCTTATACCCTGCCCATAGTGCCAATTATTGTTGTATATCGCATTATTAGATATCTATATTTGCAGCATTGCGCATTATTCTTGACAATGGGCTGTAATTGTGGTATCTTTTTCAAATATCCATGATTACACAAAACCGGGGTGTCCGCATTGAAACGAAATGTCGAAAAATACCTGAAATGGTGGAAAGAATTGGGCAGCGAGAGGATGCCTTTGCTTCTATATGGGGCGCGTCAGGTGGGCAAAACGTATGTGTTGCGCCAGTTCGGGGCGGACAAATACAGAAATACGGTATACTTGAATTTTGAAACCGAACCCGCTCTGTCGAGCCTGTTCAACGACAGCATAGACCCGAAGAAACTAATCCCTAAAATAGAGAGGTATTATAACACTGCGATATCCCCCGGAAACACTTTGGTTATATTTGATGAAATCCAGGCATGCAACAGGGCGCTTACGTCCCTTAAGTATTTTTGCGAGGACGCGCCAGAGTACGACCTGATAGGCGCGGGGTCGTTGCTCGGAGTGCATGTATCGTCGTCGGATTTTTCATTTCCTGTCGGGAAAGTGTTAACAAAAATACTCTACCCGCTGAATTTCGAGGAGTTTTTGCTCGAAACGGAAAAAGCCGTTTTTACCGACATAATTGAAGAATGCTTCAGAACTAACAAGCAAATAGCACCGGAACTGCACGCAGATCTGCTAAACCTGTACCGTGAGTATTTGCTTGTCGGCGGTATGCCACTTTCCGTGTCTAGCTATTTGAGCAGCGTGAGCGGGCTGAACTATAGGGATATCCAGAAAATAATCCTCGATACTTACACATCCGACATGACAAAATATACGGATAAGTCCCAGAGCATCAAAACGATCAACACATATGAATCCATCGTCCCGCAGCTTGCCAAAGACAATAAAAAATTCCAGTATAAATACATTGCCAAAGGAGCTCGCGCAAGCCTTTTCGGCGAGTCGATAGATTGGCTCATCTCCGCCGGGGTCGTACTAAAATGCGCAAAAACGCACAGGGGCGACATGCCCCCGCGCATTACAGAAGACGTGTCATCATTCAAGCTGTATATGAATGACGTTGGATTATGCAGCTTCAAAGCAGGGCTGATGGAACGTAATTTCGGGACGTTCAACCCCTCTTTTATGGGAGGGGTAGTCGAAAACTATGTCGCGGGTAATCTCGTGAGCAACGGGCATGAACTGCATTACTGGGAATCCGGGTCAATGGCGGAAGTCGATTTCATTGTCATGGTCGACGGCGCCGCTATACCGGTCGAAGTTAAAGCAAGCGAGCATGTACGTTCATACAGCCTTAACTCGTATATAGATAGATACCAACCGCAATACGCCATCAGGGTCTCCGCAAGGAATTTCGGATTTGTCAACAATATTAAATCCGTTCCGCTCTATGCGGCATATCTTATATGATGATGATCGGTTAGTCTGGTGAAAGAAGTTCGTTTCGATCGCAGAACTTGGATAGGAGTGTTTTAATGAGAAAGCAGATATCAGTTATTATCATTTGCTTCTTGTGTTCAATATATACTGCAGGGTGTTCAGGTAAATTAGCATTTACAATAGGGAAGCATACATATATTTTTGGACGTCCGGTGGATTATAGGGAAATGTATGACTATAGCGCCGCTGATGAGCTTGCAGAAACAGAACTGCAGAATTTTATCAGTGAGAATGGTTACTTAGATTACGATATCATCACCACTGAAAGAACAATAAATTTTGGCGCAATATATGGTCCTAAATCAAAGATTGATTTTACAGAACTGAAAGGGTATGTCATTATCGTCTATGAAATTAGCGCATTACACATTAACCAAAATGAGCCCGAAATCTTTAATTGTGGTGCTCTCATCTCTGATGTAAAAGGTATACTTGAAATACGGGACTTCGGTCTGCATATAGATAGTGTAGATATACTAGTTGTTTTCGATTCGTTTTAAATAATGGGAGGATCACATCATGAAAGTATTGCTCATTAACGGAAGCCCTAAAAAGGAGGGCAGCACGTACACGGCGCTAAGCGAGGTTGCGTCGGCGCTGGAAGCAAACGGTGTCGGGACAGAGATTTTCCACATTGGGACGCAGCCGGTGTTCGGTTGCGTGGCTTGCTTGAAGTGCCGCGAAATAGGCAAATGCGCGCTGGAAGGCGATATCTGCAACGAAATGGCGTCTAAGATCATTGAAGCTGACGGTTTGGTCGTTGGTTCGCCGGTATACTACGCCGGGCCCAACGGAGCATTATGCGCGCTGCTTGACAGGGTGTTTTACTCGAATATGGGGAAGTTCAAGTATAAACCGGCGGCATGCGTAGTAGCGTTGCGCCGCGGCGGGGCGTCCGCTGCTTTTGACAGGCTTAACAAGTACTTCACGATATCGCAGATGCCCGTGGTCACTTCGCAGTATTGGAACTCTGTGCATGGGCTCAACGCAGATGAAATCCCCAGGGATCTGGAGGGGTTGCAAGTCATGCGCGTTTTGGGCAACAATATGGCATGGCTAATAAAGAGCATAAAAGCGGGCGGAGAGTTGCCTGTCCAGGAAGAAAGAATTTTCACAAGTTTTATGGGCGGTACTGTTATCTAAATTCGTTTGTAATGTGTTTCATAGTCAAATTCCGGCGCTTCTATTATCGTTCCCCCATCGACAACAAGAGGGAACCACCACTTTTCACTATGCTCCTCAGGCTCGACGAAACTATTCTCGCGTCTGAGTGCGGCTTGTTTATCCACAGAATCGTGCAGCGCCCTGATATCGCCATCCCAACCTGCGAAAAACTCCGGGGAGCTGTCGCGGCGGTTCCAAGGGCAGACTTTAGTGCAGCGCTGGCATATATTCCCGATTTTGTTCGTTATAACGCCCGTCGCGCAACGGACGCCGTCGTGTGGCCACTTCATATAGCCGTTATGCTCAACTTTTTCGCCGTATGAGATTGCCTGCGTCGGGCACTGTTCCGCGCAAATTTTGCAATTGGCGCAATACTCCTGAAGCCCGAAATCTATAGGCTTATCGGCCTCAATCGGCAGATCGGTCAATACCGCCGACACCTTGAATGACGCGCCGACAAACGGGTTGAGCGCGATGCCCAAGCGGCTCTCTTCGCCAAGACCCGACTCTATTACAAGCTGCGGCATAAGCGTCGGGTACTTGTTCACTATCGACGGGTCCGCCCTGTAGCCAAGCCGCCGCAAGTATGACGTCATCACCTGAGCCTGGCCGGCGCAGCGCTGGTACGACTGGAAACTGCACGGGTCGTCGATCCATTCTCGCCCATAGGATTGCCGGGTTATATATAACTGCTTCACGTTTAAAAGGACGATAGCGTACGGATAATCATGCTCGGGTTCCTCGGCGAAGTAAGCGGAATCAGGGACAGGGCAAATCCCTATCATATCCGCGCCTAGGAAGTAACCAAGCGATTTGATATGCCTTGCCAGCACGCGCGGGTCGTCCGGCAACGGCGCTTTAGTGGCTGCGGTCTCAGGCAGCGGGAATTTCGCGATGTGCGCCTGAAATGATGAAAGCGACGAGCACAGCGGGTCGCGGTCAAAGAACATCGTGCCACTTTCCCGCATCTTTTTTCCCGCCTCGGACGATAGAGCCTTGTCCATACCGCTCTCATGCCGCGAGCGCCGCTTTATCTCCCCGACATATTCGGTCGTCGGCTTTTCGACGCGCCGTAGTTTCTCTAATGGGTACGGGCCAAGCTGCGCGTCGTTTTTTAATATATCGCGGTATTTAAAATCCATTTTATGCTCCCCTCGATTCACTTTATTGCAGTTTCATTTTAGCATTTATTAAGCGTGCGGTCAATGCGGCGCCTTTTATAGCGTTAGCGCATAAACAGTGTCAGACCTTTGAGTAGACGGAAGGGATTACTGACTGTGTTACCGGGTATTTTGCCGGCTGCGTTAGTGCGGCAACTCCATCCGCACGTTTGCGTTTGCCACGTTTTTGCAAAACACGCGGCTATGTCCGGATGGCCGGCCGGTTCATCAGGCTATAGCATAGAAAAATCCGGGCGGCGGTTCGTGCTCGTACCGTTGTCCGGATTTCTTGCGGTTATACGCTTTCGGGTTCGGCGGCTTTCGCGTCACAGGGTTCAGCCCGCCCCAGCCTTTCCGTTGCGCGGCGTGGTACTCACGCTGCTTCCGTTTGGACTGCTTGCCAAGCGGGGTAAATTGCTGGCTCAATTCAAACACCTCCATCTAATATATGACTAAAATGTGCAATCAACCGGCAAATGTATAATCAACCGGCAACTGCTTGATTATAACATGGCAACCATTGAAAAACCAGCGATTGCGCGTTACAGTTATATATCAAATTTCTGTTGACGTTCATTTGAACCTGTGGTAGTATTGAATTAAGATACCACGAATTACGCTTCCGGTCCCGCCCTTGGCGGAGGGCCGGACGACGAAAATTAGGGGTAAGCATCATGGGTGGAACGAATGAAAAACAGATACAGGGAGCAGAACAGGCGGGATTCGATTATAGCGACAAGGATTTCACAAAGATAGACATGCTACTGGAAGCGACCGGCGGGCTAAGCCTATCGCAGGTGTGCGCTGTGACAGGGCTTGAAGCCTCCACCATACAGAACTGGGTAAAGCGCGGATGGGTCACGCACCCCAAGGGAAAAAAGTACGAAGAGGTACACATCGCCAGGATAATGATAATCAACGCGCTGAAAGAATGCATCAAACTCGAACACATATCACTACTGATG
>Ga0082212_10013158_pt1 | contig 10366 bp, 9 predicted proteins | sample TergutNt197P3_FD_71548 | JGI IMG/M metagenome (GOLD analysis project Ga0082212, IMG submission 71548) | Neocapritermes taracua P3 segment gut microbial communities from Petit-Saut dam, French Guiana - Nt197 P3 | ecosystem: Host-associated > Arthropoda: Insects > Digestive system > Gut ...
GCCCGGCGTCCAAGACGCTCGGGCTAAACGGGATGTCTGTTTACGAAAAATTTTAACGAAAGAAAGTCCTACCATGCAGCGTACCCTCATTCTATTTAAACCCGACTGCGTCCAGCGTCGCCTCGTCGGCACGCTTTTATCCCGTTTCGAGCAAAAAGGCTTCTGCATCGCCGCCCTGAAGTGGATGCGAATCACGGAAGAACTCGCCGCCCGGCATTACGCCGACCATGTGGAGAAGGATTTTTACCCCCGTCTGCTGGCCTACATCACCAGCGGGCCGGTGGTGGCCGCGGTTCTGGAAGGCCGCGAGGTGATCGCCACCGTGCGGAAACTCACCGGCAGCACCGACGGTCTGAAGGCCGAGCCGGGAACGATCCGCGGCGATTATGCCGTCAGCACCCAACGAAATCTCATCCACGCCTCCGATTCCCAGGCCTCCGCCGAGCGGGAAATCCCGATTTTCTTTGCCGAGCACGAGATTTTTTCGGGCGATTACGCGGATCGGATGATTTTGCTCAGCGATTTGGAACGGTAAGCCGTTAAAAAACCCGTATTTGGCTCGTTTAGCCCGGCGTCCTGAACGCCGGAGAGCGCTGCCGAAAGTTTTTCACCTGGCCGTGCACCGTAAACACCGTGGCGATGGGGTGAAGGGCCGTGTTTTAGCCGAAAACGCAACGTTACACCGGCGTTCAGGACACCGGGCTAAACCCGGCATGGAGCTGAACTGAATTTCCTTGAGTTTTTTGTATTCCCTGCCGAGCGTTTCCAATTCGACGTCCGTTCCTTTTTCCACGATCCGTCCGTCTTTGATGACACAGATGATGTCCGCGTCCAAAATGGTTGCCAGTCGGTGTGCGATCACGAACGTCGTGCGTCCCCGCATCAAATTTTTCAGTGCAGCCTGAATTTTTTGTTCCGACCGGCTGTCCAGCGCGCTGGTGGCCTCGTCCAACAACAGAATCGGCGCGTCTTTCAGGATCGCCCGCGCGATGGCAATCCGTTGTTTCTGTCCTCCGGACAACAAGATGCCGCGTTCACCGACCGGGTTGTCGTATTGACGGGGAAATCCCATGATGAACTCGTGGGCGTTCGCTGCGATGGCTGCTTCCATGATTTGCTCCTGCGTCGCGTTCGGAGTGCCGTATCGGATGTTGTCAGCCAGTGTGCCGTCGAACAGGAAAACATCCTGCGAAACCGTCGCGATATTCCTGCGAAGCGACGCCAGCGTGAAACGGCGGATGTCGATGCCGTTGATGCGGATCATTCCCTGCTGCGGATCGTAAAACCGGTCGAGCAGGTTAAAAATCGTGGACTTTCCTCCACCGCTCGGTCCGACAAAGGCGCAAATCGTTCCCGGCGGAATCATCAGCGACACGTCGTGCAGGACATCGCCGTCCTTGTCGTTGTAGGCAAACGTCACCTGGTCGAGTCGGACTTCCATCGGACCGCGTTGCAGTTCCGCTGCATCGGGTGCGTCAACGATTTCGGACGTTCTGTCGAGAAAGGCAAACAGGTTTTCGGCGGCAATCAGGCCGGTTTGAAGACCTCCGCCGATATTGGTCATGACCTTGGCGGGTTTGTAGATTGCCGCCAGGGCTGTGAGAAACACAAGCAGGCCGCCGGGTTTCATTGCGCCGCTGAGGATGAGCCAACCGCCGGCGATCAAAGCAAAGCACAAGCCGATGGAAATCATCACTTCCAGCAGCGGCGTCTGCAATCCGGTCAGTTTCGTGAACTTGAAGCTCACTTTGATTCGGGTGTCTTCGATCGTATCCATGTTTTTCGATTCGATTTCCTCCGTTCCGAAAGACTGGATGGTTTTGACGCCGAGAATGGATTGATTGATGTGGGAAAGGGACTGTCCCTCGGCACCAAAACTCGTGCGAACCAGGATGCGTTGTTTTCGTATGATGACGAGCAGCGGCACGAGAATGGCCGGACCGAGAAACAGCAGGATGAGCGTCATCTGCGGGGCGTACCACAGCATCAGAGCGATCATCAACACCATCGTGGCGGTGCTTTGAACGATGGTAATCACGCTTTCGGTCACAAGATTAAGGACGGAATTTGCCATTCCGGTGAACTGGAACGTCAGAGGCCCGGTCTGTACGCCGTGAAAGTAAGCCATCGGTTGTTTGACCATGTGCCGATACATGCGCCGCCGCAGGCGGGAGACTCCGAGCAACCCGGCTCTTGCCATGACCAGGGTTTTGGCGTACCCGAATGCGCTTTTCAGGCTGAACGCGGCGACGACCTGAAAACCGGCCAGATAGATGATGTTCATTTGTTGTTCGACAATACCACCATCGACGATTTTCGATACCAGGGTAATTGAGTACGCTTCCGCAGAGGCAGCGATGACCGTACAAATCACCCCGGCTGTCAGCCACGGCCAATAAGGCAGCCCACACTCCCGCCAAACGCGGCCATAAAGAGACCATTTGATTTGAGTCAGGGGGTTGTCGTTTCTGATGAAGGATTTGATCTTTTTTAACATGGGTATTGGGCCGTTTTTTTAAAATCTTTTAAAAGTGTGTCTGGATTCGATTTATTTGCCATAGTTGTCTTTACGATATTTTCTTTTTTGGACACAAGACGGCAAACAATTCCTCTTGATAAAAACAACAAATGCTTTCCATTTTGCGCGGAGCCGGCTGTTTCTCCAACGATATTTCAGTTGGTTTATCAGATCGTGAAAAATGGAACCCGTCTTTTCGCCGGTATAAACAGAGAAAAGTATTTTCAACGAGTCATCATATTCTTTTTTGGTGGACAAATATTTCCGGTTGTGGTATTTTCGATACACATGAAAGACCTGTTTTGCCAATGGACGGATATCCGTCAACAAGCAGGGAGGCGAATCCGATTCACCACAAACACGTTTCATTGCGTCATCATAAAATTCATTGCCGGTTTGGTCAATGTGGTTGTCTCTGCGACGATATGTTGTGTTGGAGGAATACAAAAAAGTCCCGTGCAGAAGAGCTTCAAACAAAATGGCGAGATCACAATTGGGAATGAGTTGAAAATTTTTGGTAATGGGCAGGAATGTTTGAGAACGAAATATGCCGTAAAGCGGAATCCAACTGAAGCCGTAATAAAAAAAACGCCACGCTCTGAAATAAGGATTGGGATTTATGGCATCCTCAAGAAAACACTTTGAATTGGGGAATGTGAACCTTTCTTCATCTCCAAACCGATCAAAGTTGATCGTATCGGCAAAGGCACAAATACAATCCTGATTCGCAACGATGAGTTTTTTCAATTCCTCAACATAACCCTGGGGAATCAAATCGTGACCGCCGAGATGAAAAACGAATTCGGTGGTCACTTTTTCGTAGCATGAGACGATGCTCCTGATGCTTCCGATATTCCGTTCATTTCTGAAGTATCGGACGTGAGGATGCTTTTCCATGTATTCACGACAGATGGCTTCCGTACTGTCCGTCGAAGCATTGTCGCTGATAATTACGCAATCGACCTGAGGGACGACCGAATCCAGCGTCTCGCGCAAAAAACGCTCTTCATTGTAAACCGGAATGACGGCCGTTACCTGTCCTTGATGATAACCTTTGTTCGTCACGACAATATTCCTATTTCCTGTGATATTGTTTTAAAACCTTTTTGATGGTCGGTTCGATTTTTTTTGCCCAAAGCCAATATCCTTTTTCATTCGGATGAGCGCCGTCCGGCATGAGCATCCTTGAAATCGCTCCTTTTCTTGTCAAAAATACCTTCCCTATGTCAAGCATGAAGACCTTATCCCTATTCGCTAAAAGGCGTTGCAGGCGGGAATTGACTTCACTGATACTCATCCGGTATTCTTCACTATTGGGTAGAGTATCGTGAAAAGGAAAAACGCCAATAACAAGGATCGTCATTTCAGGGAATGCATCACTTAAAAGGCCGACAACTTCCAATATCTTTTCGGATATTTCCTCCGGTGTTCCCTGCTTGAGTGTGATATTGTTGGTTCCAATCTGGATCACAGTTAATTTGGGGTTGATTTTATCCAAAGGAAGGTGTTCCAATCGCCAAAGAACTTTTTCGACGGTATCAGCACTGAATCCGAGATTGAGTGTTTTACGATGCGAGTAATAGCGTTTCCAGGCTTGGATTCCAAACAGCTCCCAATTGTGAGTGATGGAATCGCCAATCATCAGCACATCAATATTTCCTTTTTGCATTTGCTCTCTGCATTTCTCGTGTCTGTGGTTCCACCAATTTCCATCAGGACTTTCAGAACATTGCTCTATTATAAAATCGTTCCACATTCCGCAATGTTCAAGCAAGGCCCTGTTGATTTTTTCAACATCAGACATGAATCGTCGGTGAATACAATGGCAACACCAGGCATATCCCTGTTTCAACGGTCTTGTCATTTCTCGCAATATTTTTTTGAAGAAGGCGTATCCCTGTTTCAATGGCCTTATCGTTTCCCGCAATATTTTTTTGAAGATGCTTTTTTTTTCATTTCCGTGTGGCGGGGGGGCGTCCGGGTTTTTCATGCTCTTAAAGAATGCCAATTCCTGGTGCTGTTTTTCGATTTCGCCGTACAACTCTTCAATGATTGTTGCAGAAATTTGCGCGGCTTTTTCGAGATTGAGATGATGAGGCAAAGTCTCTTCCGGATAGGCGGAAACATCATCGCTGAATAACGATTCGCGTCCAAAGTATTCTCCGGCTACGGCATTGTTGGACTCACGGTATTTGTCCAAGATGGCTTGCGACTGGGAACGGTTCAAACGGTAACCGACACTGCCGGATTGTGAAAAAAGTCTTTGTACCATACCGGAAAGATGGTAGCGTGATGGCAGTGATTGATCGCCACGCATGGGAAAATGTAAACCGAGCAAACGCATGAATTCCGTTGTTTCAGAGTCGCTGGAAACTTGTTGAGGCTCAACACGCACCAGACCATTCATGTCGATTTCCGCCACAGATGAAAAATCCGTCAATAAATCATTTTGAATCATATCCTTTCGGTCAAAAATTCGCGGCTTGATGCTTTCCCGTCCAAAAACATTCTTCCACCGCTCCAGCATATTCCAATAATTGTCAAAGTTGCGGCTTTCATCATAAAAATAGGAAGAAACATACTCGTCAAAAGATGCGTCAAATGGAAGAGAGCCTGCATTCATGAGTTGAGAATACCAACTGACAAGCAATTCCGGTTGCCTTCGCAAATAAGCGATGATTGTGTATTCTTGAAAATGAGAGTCAAGATATTCTTTCATGTGTCCAATATTGTCTTGACTCAGTTCACAGAAACATTCAGATGTTAAAATGGTCATCGGCAAAGGGGTTGACAAGTGATGATCAAGTTGTTTCCGACTATCCTTCCTGCTCATTTGGGAGAGACTTTTTCTCGACAGGTGACGCCAGTCATATTTGAAAGTTGTGGGTGGCAATTCTTCATGGTTGGCAAGAACAGACAAAGGTAAGGCGAACACATTGCCGCATCCCCCGGTACTTCCAAAGAGCGGTACAAGGATGCCTCTTGATTTCAATGCGTCGTGATTGCGCAATAAAAACATTTGTATTGTTTTGGAACCGGTCTTTACGGGGCCAATATGAATAATCGCTTTTCGAGCTTCCATGATAATACTTTCCGCATTTTCCAGTGAAAAATTAATGCTTAACGATGACTCCTTGACCTGTCGGAAGCGGTAGAATCGTGGTATTCTTCCGTTTGGCAAATTCGTTAAAAGCTTTCTTTTGTTCTGCGAAAAGCTTAAATCCATAATCATCCAAAACCATCACCCCTCCGGAAACCAATTTCGGCCAAAAATATTCCGCAGCGGCAATTTCAGGAGCGGCACAATTCATGTCGATGGATAGGTAAGCGATTTTCTCCGTGGTGACTTGAGCCAACGTATCCGGGACAATGCCTTTGATGATTTATACACAATCACCAAACGGTTGGAACGTTTTACAAACCGCATCATAACACGGCGAATAGCTGTTCACCAAATGCGGCCCCTGGTTTTTCCATTCTTCCTGGGACAATTGTTCCGCAACGAATCCTTGGTATGTATCCAAAAGCCAAAACGTCTTCCCCAGCGTGGTGAATGGAATATATTCAAAGATCATTCTCGAATAATAACCGCGATTCACACCGCACTCAACAAAGTCACCTTCCAATTGACTTGCATATTCCGCCGCCCAGAGCACGATTCTCTGTCGCCAGCGAAAATCGCAATTTGCAAATTCCGGCGTTGTCGCTTTTCCCGCCTCGTGGGCATGAATAAATTTTGGATCCGTCAAAAAATCGCAATTGTTTGAAGTACCTAACCCATCTGAAAAAAAATCAAAGTTTTGTGTGGAAGTACGAACAATCTTTTGGTGAGTGTCTTCAAAACTAACATTCTTTTGGCAAATACATTCAAAATTATGTCGTATTCTTTTCGGATTCGGATAAAGACGAAAACAATCAAATGTCTGCCAAAACAGTCTTTTGATTTCCCGTATAATTTTTTTGATGACGTTTTTTTCTTTCATTTCAGAGCCCGCTTTGTAAACAGAGTATTGACATCGACCAAACTTTCAGCTTTTACGTTTCAAATACCCGTCCGGTGCCACGGTGATGAGTAGTTTGTTTTCGATTTCACGGTCCATCTCAAAATCCTGGTTTGTTTTCAGAAATTCCCAAACGGCGGTTTTCGGGTTGTTGCCCTTGTCCCAGGGGCGGTCGGAATACGAGCCTTTCGGCATGTCTTCCACCACGGTGTCAAAGACCACGCAGTAGCTGCCCGGCGTCACGAACGGCGTATAAAGATGCAATTCACTCAAAACATGATCGTGCGTATGATTCGAATCAAGGACAAGCATGATCGTCTTATATTTTTTCGCGAAATCGGCGACTCGGGAAACCATTTCCGAATCCAGAGAAGAACCTTCAAACATCGTTATCCGTTTGAACATCGGATGCGTTTCAATTTCAGTCCGGTTATGTTGCCGAATATCGATATCGATTCCAAGAACATGTCCGTTTCCCCCGAGAAGTTCCATCAGAGACGCATAATAGATCAGCGAACCCCCGTGAGCGATTCCCGTTTCAATCAAAAGGTCGGGTTTGACGGTCCAAAACAATTCCTGCATGGCGATCATGTCCTGCGGATGCTGAATGATCGGTCGTCCCATCCAGGAAAAATTATAGGCATATTTCAGGTCCATGGAGCGAATCGTCCATTGGCTCGAAAGGTCCTTGAAGTCTTTGTCGTTGGCATTGGAGACGATCCGTTCCTTGCGTTCCAGTTCAAATTTATCGATTTCATTCATGGTCATGACTTGTGATGTATGTAAATAAATAATTAACGTTGAAAATGTTCTCGAAACACGTTTAACAATTCAGGCAGGTCTTCCAACAGGCAATGGGAAGGAACGAAAAATTCGTCCCGAATTCGCCTGATGTCAATGGGGGGAAAGCTTATCGGTTCCGCATCGGCCAAAAATTCAACTTCCGTTCCAAATTGACGAAAAACCTCCGCAATTTGTGCGTTGGAGATATTTTGTCCGGATGCAACATTGTAGATTTTCGACACGCCCTTTGAGGCAATATTCAGTATCAATTGTGCGGCGTCCTCCACATGGATATAATCTTTGTTCGACGACGGGGCCGACCTGAAAACGAGTTTTTTCTCCAACGCGCTTTCTCGCAACAACGTGGGAATGAACAAAGGGGAGTCGAAATTCGGGTTGTCCGAATGCCCGTAAACATTACTCAATCGCACGATATGCGCCGGAATGCCACAACACAAACAGAGCGACTCTCCGGAAAGTTTGCTCAAATTGTAAAGGTCGCTTAAATGAAGCGGATGGACCGAAAGGGGACGATCTTCTTCCGTACTGTCAAGACCGGAATAAACTCTTGTGCTGGAAAGGTACGTGACACTTTCGCAATGGTTGTCCGCGATGATTTGGTACAACACACAAAGATGAGCCTGCATGGCGTCGAGGGGACGCTGTCGGAAATCCGCCGTCAAACCGATACAATAAACGACATGTCCGAGGTCGCGTCCCTTGATCTTTTGTTCCACTTCATCAAATGACGGAACGAGGAACTCTTCGTGATTCTGAAGCAGCACCTTCTGAACAGCACGTCCGACAAAGCCGTCTCCCCCAAAAACAGTCCATTTCATTTTCGCCACCCCAACAGTTTTAATGGATTACCGCCTTGAATGGAGTAAGCCGGTATTTCTCCCCGGACCAACGAAAAAGCACCGATGACACAACCTTTTCGCAAGATACTTCCATCCAGCAAAACGCAATTGGCCCCAATCCACACGTCATCTTCGATAATGATGCCTCCTTTACCCGGACAAAAACCTTGTTGCTGAATCAATTTTTCCTTATCGCGAAACTCATGGTTAACAGGCGCAAACGTGCAATTGGCCGCAATGGAAACATGGTTTCCCGTCAATATTCCATTTCCCGAATACAAAACACATCCGGAATTGATATAATTCTTCTCTCCGAGAATGACATCTCCCGTTCCTCCGACAGGTTTGATCTTGACGAAACTGTCGATGACGGAAAAAGCACCAATGACAATACGTGTCCCGCGCACGGATGATTCAATATCCGCATGAGGTGAAATTTTCGCGGTTGGATGAATTTCTATCGTCATTATCCCAATGATCCGGTGACTAATGGTCTTTTTCTTTTCGACATGGTTTTTGGAAAGTGTCGTTTCTCATATAGCGACATATTACCATTCCTGCCGCTATTCCCGCCAAAGACACGAAAAATACCAAGGCGTAAGTCGTCAGTCCAAGTCTGTGACCGGGCGATAAATGAACCCTTCAAACGGGACTTGTCACAATTCCTTCAAAAACGTCATTCAGCAAAGAATGCTCTCTGTCTCTAGCGGAAACTTCCGTCACGTCCACAGGCCAGTCGATGTTCAGCGTCGTGTCGTCATAGCGCAGTCCCGCTTCGTTGTCCGGCGCGTAAAATTTGCTTACAAAATACACAATCTCCACATCATCGGTCAGCGACTGGAAGCCATGTGCGAACCCTTCGGGGATGTAAATCATTCTCTGGTTGTTTTCCGTCAGTTCAACCCCGGTCCAGTGCAAAAACGCCGGCGAATCCTTGCGAATGTCAACAATGCAGTCCCAAATCGCGCCTCTCAGACATTTCACGATTTTGATCTCGCAGTCCGGTGGATTTTGAAAGTGCATCCCACGAATCGTCCCTTTCTTTTGCGTGTACGAATGGTTGACGTTGACAATCGGCGTGACGTGACCGATTTCCGCCAGTTCTTTTGCGCAAAACAATCGTGTGAACCGTCCTCGCTCATCGCCGCGCGGTTCCAACTCTATTTCGTATGCTCCAGGAAGGGGAAGCGGATAAAATTTCATTGATGTCAATCGAATATTAATTCGCCCATGTTGCACGCCGGCTTTTGGCATCGGCAACAAACTGCGACAGTTGATCCAATGTCACAGTTTTTTTACTCTCGTAATATTCACGATACCAGCCGATGGTATGCCGCACCGTTTCCTCAAAGGACCAGACCGGCGTCCAACCCAGTTGCCGTTTGGCTTTCGAGCAATCCAACGACAGGTAAGACGTTTCGTGCGGCCCTTGGTTTTCCGGAGGAGTCAGGTCGATTTTCACGGCATTCCAATGTGTTTGGGCGTACATCACCAATTCACCGACCGTGACGATGCCCTCCGCGTTGGGGCCGAAGTTCCAGGCTTGGGCATATTCTGCATGACCTTCAAGCAATCGCTGTCCAACCAGCAAATACCCTGTCAAGGGTTCCAAAACATGTTCCCACGGTCTGACAGCGTACGGCATACGAATGGTCGTTGCTTCGCCGCTCGCGGCGGCGCGAACCATGTCCGGCACTATTCGGTTGGCGGCCCAGTCCCCGCCCCCGATGACATTACCTGCCCGACATGTTGCCAACAAAATATTTTTGTCTTCAAAAAAGGAACGTCGAAAACTGTCCGCAACAAGTTCCGAACAGGCTTTTGACGCAGCATAAGGATCGTGCCCGCCAAGCGGGTCTATTTCGCGATAACCCCAGTCCCACTCACGATTCTGATAAACCTTGTCCGTGGTCACAACGACAATCGCGCGAATTGAATCACAGTGTCGGCACGCTTGCAACAGGTTGGCCGTTCCGAGGACGTTGGTCGAAAAGGTTGCAAGAGGATCGCGGTATGACCAATGTACCAAAGGTTGCGCGGCCAGATGAAACACAATTTCCGGTGCAAATTGTCGAATCGCTTCCTGCAACGAACCGGCATCACGAATGTCACCGCGTATATCCGTGATATTCGTTGACAGCAACGAAAAATGATCGGGTTCGCTCACCACCTCCGAACGCGAAAATCCACACACCACGGCACCG
>Ga0082212_10013159_pt1 | contig 10366 bp, 5 predicted proteins | sample TergutNt197P3_FD_71548 | JGI IMG/M metagenome (GOLD analysis project Ga0082212, IMG submission 71548) | Neocapritermes taracua P3 segment gut microbial communities from Petit-Saut dam, French Guiana - Nt197 P3 | ecosystem: Host-associated > Arthropoda: Insects > Digestive system > Gut ...
GAGCTTCGGCCATGAGGGGCAGGATTGTCCGGTTGGGCGCGCCCAGGAAACTGTAATCGGGTCTGGCCGGGTTGACCAGCGGGCCCAGAATGTTGAACAGGGTGCGGATGCCCAAGTCTTTCCGCACCGGCATGATGTGCCGGAAAGATGGGTGATAGGCCGGGGCGAAAAGAAAAACGAAATTCCGCCGGGCCAGGGTTTCCGGCACCGCTTCCGGCGGCCGGTCCAAATCCTCCCCCAGGCGTTCCAGGACATCGGCGCTGCCGCTCTTGGAGGAGACGGATCGGTTGCCGTGCTTGACCACCTTATAGCCCAGGCCGGCCATGGTCAGCGCGGCGGCTGTGGAACAGTTGAAGGTATAGCGGTTGTCGCCGCCGGTGCCGACAATATCGAGGAAAGGCCCGGGCAGGGGAGGCAGGGGCCTGGCCCGATCCAGCACGGCCCGGGCCGCCTCGGCCAGTTCCACCGGGGTTTCCCCCTTGGCTCTCAGGCCCATCAACATAGCCCCGGCTTGGACCTGGCTCAGTTCGCCGTCCAGGAGCCGGGCGAAGAGGTGGGCGGCCTCGTCCCGGCTCAGATTAAGATGTTTGGCCAGGTTTTCCATCAACACCGGCAGACGCAGAGCCATTTCCGGCGTTTCGGCCGTGACCGAGGTGGTCGGGGACGGGACGGCGGCGGGTGGAACCGTCCGCGCGGCCGGGCCGGTCTCCGACCCCAGGACCTTCCAGGCCGTCTCGCCCCGGATTTCGATTTCCCGCCAGATGTTTTCCGGGTCGATCTCCTCGGCCAAAAGCCCCGCGACGGCCCAAAAAGCCCGGCCGCCCCGAGCCCACCAGCCCTGGGTGGTGAGACCGAAATCCAGATTGACCTCGGCCTGGTCCAGCCCCAGCCAACCCACGGCGCCGCCATAAGGCCCGCGAGGTTCAGGTTCCAGGCCGCCTATCAGTTTAAGGGCTTGGGTCTTGGGGGCGCCAATGACCGCCCCGGCCGGAAAAAGCGCTTTCAGCACTTCCACTCCGCTCCGACCGGAAGCCACCGTGGCGGCCAGGCGGGAAGTCAGGCGCCGTAGATTTTCGTAGCGTTCCCTTTCCATGAAACGTTCCACTTTGATTGAACCCGGGGCGGCCACTTGAAGCAATTCATCCCGGCCCTGGTTCAAAAGAGTCAGGTGACGGGTCAGTTCCAGGGGGTCGGAGAGCAGTTCGTCATCAAAGAGGTTGTCTTCGGCCAGAGCCCGCCCCTGGGCCCGGGATCCGGCCATGGGGCTGAGGGAGAGTTTGTTCTGTTCACAGGTGATCATGGGTTCCGGGGAGGAGACGGCCAGACTGAAATCGCCGAAGCGCAGAAAGACCATGTAGGCCGAGGGACTCAGGCGGCGCAGGCGGCGATAGGCGTTGAAAAGATCGCCTTGGAGATCGGCGGAAAACTGGACAGCCAGGGAAACTTCCCGGACCTGCCCTTTACGTATCTCGCCTATGAGGGTCGAAGCGGCGGACAAGTAACCGCTCTTTTCCCAGGCCACCCTGGCTGGCCCGACCCGGGCCGGGCCGTCAGACGAAGCCGGGCCTCCGGCGGCTCCGGGCCGGAGAGACAGTTGGACCAGTTGATTGTAGGTGTGATCAAAGAGATACACCGTGCCCGGCAGGACGAAAACCCCCTCTTCCCCGGACCCTCCGGAGGCCGCGCCGGAGCCCAGCCAGCCGTAGAGGGCTCGGGTGATGGGTGGGCCAGGAACCGCCCCTTCTTTCGGAATCAAGGTCAGGGCCGCGGCCAGTTCGGCCAGGCCTTCAAAAAACGGCCGGCCGGACAGGACGGTCAGGCTTTGGAGGCGGTCGTCAAAAATTTGAAGTTCCAGGCGTCCTTCCCGGGCTGTGGCCGCCATCAGGAAATCGCCGGCGGCCAGACTGTAGCGGCCCCAACGGCCGTCCACTTCCACGCTTTCCAGTAAGAGCCCGTCCCCGGACCCTATACGGCCCAGAAAGAGACCGATGACCGTTTCCACATCGCTGTCCAGCCACCTATATTCCTGCCTCAACTCTATTTTCATCGCCGCTCCTTATTCAAGCCCAAAAAAAGACCGCCAAGCGTTAGCCCGCGGTCTTTGAAGAAAATTCGGCTGAAAAAAAGTCAAATCCCCCCGGAACCGCGGACCCAAACGGGACGCCACCACTGGCGGACGCCGAGGAGTTCGGCTGAAGGGCGGATATTTTCGGGCAGTCTGGTCATGGAGTCCATTTTCTATGAGAGGAATATTTTTATTATAAAGGCGAATCCCAACGCCGCTCAAATATAACCCAGGGCCCGCCCGCCTGTCAAGCCACGGTTATCAATTCGTAAGCGCGGCGGCCCAGGCCGATTTTTTCAGCGTATTCCAACTGGCCCCGCCAGTCGGTGGTGGGGTGGACCAAGGCGAAATGATCGCCCGGCCGCCCGGCCTCTTTTTCGGCCAAACTGCCGGCCAGGGCCGGAGCCTCGTTCACGGCTTTGATGGCCGCCGCGTCAACAGCCACCGGGTCGAAGCTGGCGAACAGGCCGATATCCGGCACCACGGGGGTGTCGCTTTCATTGTGGCAGTCGCAGTTGGGGGAGATATGGTTGGCGACATTCAGGTGAAAATGGGGACGGCCGGAGACCACGGCCAGGGCGTATTCGGCCATCTTGCGGTTCAGCTCGGGTCCCGAGGTGCCCCAATTCTGGTGGATGGCGTCCTGGTTGCAGACACCCAGGCAACGGCCGCAACCCACGCAGAGGCGCTGGTTGATAACCGCCTTCTCGTTTTTATCGAACTTGATGGCCTCCTGGGCGCAGAATTTGGCGCAGATTCGGCAGCCCACGCACAGTTTCTTGCTCACCGAAGGCTGGCCGTCGTCGTGCATGATCATCTTGCCGGCCCGACTGCCGCTGCCCATACCCAGGTTCTTGATGGCCCCGCCGAAGCCGGTCATCTCGTGGCCCTTGAAGTGGTTCAGAGAAATGACGATATCCGCGTCCATCACCGCCTGTCCGATCTTGGCGCTTTTGAGGATCAACCCTGGAGGCAGGGGGACTTCGACTTCGTCAAGGCCCTTGAGCCCGTCGGCGATGATCACCTGGCAGCCTGTGGATAGTGGTGAAAAGCCGTTTTCCCAGGCCGCCTCGAGGTGATCCAGAGCGTTTTTCCGCCGCCCCACGTAGAGGGTGTTGCTGTCAGTGAGGAAGGGCCGGCCGCCCAGGGCCATGACCCGGTCGGCCACGGTCTTGGCGAAATTTGGCCGCAAAAAGGCCAGGTTTCCCGGCTCGCCGAAATGTATCTTCAGGGCCACGAACTTGTTCCGGAAATCGATTTTTTCCAGGCCGGCCCGATTTAGAAGGCGGTCCAATTTGGCCAGGAGGCTGTCGCCGACTCGGCAGCGCATATCAGTGAAATAAACTTCGGATTTGGTCATAACCGGTTCTCCTTAGGCCCGCAGACGGACCGGAAGGCGGGCGGCGGCCAGGGCCGCCCATTCTCTGAGTTCTTCCGGGCCGGGCTGCGGATAGCGGCTCATGAAGTCAGGGTCCAAGTTCGTCGTCAGGCGGCAGGTCTGGAGAAAGAGGGGAGCCCGGCCGGCGGCGGCCCGGGCTATGCTCTCCAGGGACTGGCGGTTGATGAAAGGAGCGGCGGCGGTGACCCGGTATTCATGGGGCAGATTGCCGCGCTTTAGTATGGATATGGTTTTCATAATGGACTCGCCCGGATCCTCCGGGGCTATTTCCGGCGGATAGGCCTGGGGGTCGGCTTTGAGGTCCAGGGCCAGGTAGTTGATGAGCTTGCGCTCAATGAGGTCGTTCACCAGATCGGGAGCCGAGCCGTTGGTATCCAGTTTGACGAGGTAGCCCAATCCCTGGAGTTTTTTGCAAAATTCGTCTAAATCGGGCTGGATGGTCGGTTCCCCGCCGGAAACGACCACGCCGGTCAAATAGCGACGGCGGTGGCGCAAGAAAGCCAGGGTTTCCTCTTCGTCCAGAGGCACCCCGAACAAACGCACCAGTTGCGGGTTGTGGCAGTAGGGGCAGGTGAAATTACACCCCTGGGTGAAAAGCACGGCGGCAACCTGGCCGGGAAAATCCAGAGCCGTGCTTTTCGTCAGCCCGCCTAAGCGCAAAGCGACTGGTCCCCCGAAGCCGCCACCTCGTTCAAGAGCGGGTCGAGACCGGCGGCGGTCAGGTCCAGAGCGGCCCGATGGAGGCCCCCGGTGGAGTTCGCCAGTTGATAAATGCGGCGTTGGGCGAATTCCTGTTGCTTGCCGTCATTCCAGCGGCTCACCGGCCGTAGATAGCCGACCACCCGGGAATAGATTTCCGTTTCACCCTGGCAAGCGGGGCAGACCGGCGCCTCGCCCGCTATATAGCCGTGGTCCTGGCAGATGCTGAACGTCGGGGTGAGGGTGAAATAAGGCAGATGGAAATTATTGGTTATGGCGCGGACCAGGGCTCTGACGGCCCAGGGGTCGCTGACCTCTTCGCCCAGGAAGGCATGCATGACCGTGCCCCCGGTGTAGCAGCACTGCAGATCGTCCTGCAGTTCCAGAGCCTCGAAGAGATCGTCGGTGAGGTGGACCGGCAGATGGGTGGAATTGGTGTAGAAAGGCGGACGGTCACCGCCCAGGTGGGAATTGGCGAAGTTGAGGTTGGAGTAACGGGCCTGGTCCAGCCGGGCCAGGCGGAAGGAAGTGCCCTCGGCCGGCGTGGCTTCCAGGTTGAAAAAATCCCCGGTTTCCTCCTGGATATCGATCAGGCGGTCCCGCATGTGCTTTAGGACCCGGAGCATGAAGGTCTGGCCCCTGGGGGTGGCGAGGCTCTCGCCCAGAAGATTGAGACTGGCCTCATTGCCGCCCAAGATTCCGATGGTGGAAAAATGGTTCGTCCAGTAACGGCCGGTGGCCGCCTTGACCTGGCGGAGATAGAAGGTGGTATAGGGATACAGGCCGCCTTCGGTGAAGCGCTCCAATTCCTTGCGCTTGATGACCAGGCTTTCCTTGGCCAACTCTATCAGGCTGTCCAGCCGGGCCAGGAAATCCTCCTCACTATTGGCCAGATGGCCCAAGCGGGGCAGATTCAGGGTCACCACACCCACCGAGCCGGTCAGGGGATTGGCGCCGAAGAGGCCGCCTCCGCGCTGCCGGAGCTCCCGGTTGTCCAGCCTCAGACGGCAGCACATGGACCGGGCGTCCTCGGGGGACATATCGGAATTGACGAAATTGGAGAAATAGGGGATGCCGTAACGACCGGTCATGCGCCAGATGGCTTCAAAGCGGGGGCTGTGCCAATCGAAATCCCGGCCTATATTATAAGTGGGAATGGGAAAGGTGAAGACCCGGCCTTTGTTGTCGCCCTCCATCATCACTTCGGCGAAAGCCTGGTTGATGACGTCCATCTCCTTCTGGTAGTCGCCGTAAGTATCCTCCTGTTCCCGGCCGCCGATAATGACGGGCGCGTCCTTGAAAATGGCCGGCACGTCCAGGTCCAGGGTGATGTTGGTGAAGGGGGTCTGGAAACCTACCCGGGTGGGAATGTTGATGTTGAAGACGAATTCCTGCAGAGCCTGCTTGACTTCGCCATAATCCAGGCCGTCGCTCCGCACGAAGGGGGCCAGGAGGGTGTCGAAGCTGGAGACGGCCTGGGCGCCGGCCGCTTCACCCTGAAGGGTGTAGAAAAAATTGACCAACTGGCCCAGGGCGGAGCGGAAATGCCTGGGTGGCGCGCTTTCCACATTCCCGGAAACGCCTTTGAAGCCCTCCCGCAGAAGATCGGCCAGGTCCCAGCCCACGCAATAGACCGACAACTGGTTGAGGTCGTGGAGGTGGATATCCCCGGAGCGGTGGGCTTCGCGGATCTTAGGGGTGTAGATGCGGTTGAGCCAATATTCCGAGGTGACATCGGAGGAAATGAAATTGTTGAGGCCCTGGAGGGAAAAACCCATGTTGCTGTTTTCCCGCACCCGCCAGTCCAACTGCTGGAGGTAGCTGTCCATAAGGTCCACGTTGGCCTTGGCGGTCAGACTGCGGATCTGGGCTCGCTGCTCCCGGTAGAGAATATAGGCTTTGGCCGTGGCTCGAAAAGGGGAATCCAGAAGAACGTATTCAACAATATCTTGTATTTGCTCTACTTCAGCGGTGGAGCCGTCCACCAGGGCTTCCGCCCGGTCCAGAGTTTTCAAAGTCAAAAGCCGGGCTTCCTGATCCCCGAACTCGCCGGTGGCCTGACCAGCCTTGACGAGGGCTCGGGTTATCTTGGCCGCCTCAAAAACATCCGTCCGGCCATCCCTCTTTTTGATGGTGGCAAACCGCATGGGCACACTCCAAATTTTTATTTTAATTCCAAGACGTTGTGTATTTTAAAAACCGTTTTGGCAGATAAGGCGGGGCTGGCCCCCGAAGCGGGCCAGACCCACATCATCTTGTAGAGCCGCAGCAAATGTTATCCAAAAATCGCCCTCAAGTCAAGCCATTTTTTTACGCTCAAACACAATATCTTGGGGCATATTCCAGTTAGCCCCGGTTGGCCCACAGAATAGGCGATATTAAGTGGCCAAGGGACCGCCAGGGGTTAATCGGGATAACACCGCGATATATTGTGGATATTGTCTCGGAGACTGGCGGGTCAGGAATTTATAACTCAAGGCCCTAAGAAACGGAGGTGGTCCGGGGGGGGATCCAGCGGGCCAAGGCTTGAAAAAGTTCTGAAATATTAATAGGTTTATTGATATGATCGTTCATGCCGGCCTTAAGGCTCTGTTCCCGGTCCCCGCTCATGGCGTGGGCGGTCATGGCCACGATGGGCAGATCCTGGAACTGGGGCAATTCCCGCAGGCGTATCGTGGCTGTCAGCCCGTCCATCTCCGGCATCTGAATGTCCATGAGCACCAGGTCGAATCGTTCTTTCTGCACCAGTTCCAGAGCCTCCAGGCCATTACCGGCGATCGTGACCTCAAAGCCGGCGTGGGTCAGGATCCGGCTGGCCACCAACTGGTTGACCTCGTTGTCTTCAGCCAGAAGTATCCGGGCTCCCCGGACGGCTTCTATAAGAGTTAAATCCTCGGTTGCGGCGGCCTTCTTCTTGGTGACCTTTTGTTGTCGGCCGAAGACCTCCGTCAAGGCGTCGTTGAGGGAGGAAAGGGAGAGGGGCTTGGTCAGGATTTTACTTATGTTCGCGGCCCGGACGCTGGCCTCCACCTCCTCGCGGCCGAACCCGGTCACCATCAGCACGGCCGGTAGAGGCCCCCAAGCCCCGTCCAGACGCCGGACGGTCTCCCCACCATCCATACCCGGCATCTGCCAATCAACCACGATCAGGTCGAACTTGGACCCTTGGCCTACGGCCTCGGCATAACATTTCAGGGCTTCTTCACCCGAAGCGGCCTCGACCACCACGAAACCTATGGATGACAGGGTATGGCTCAAAATTTCCAAGGCCTGGGCATTGTCGTCCACGATCAGGGCCCGGAGGCCTTTGAAGGAGTCGATGGTCAAAGGCGGACCGGCATCTTCCAGGACGCAGGGCTTGAACCGGGCGGTGAAGCCGAAGGTGCTGCCCCGGCCGGGCTCGCTCCGGCACCATATTTCACCGCCCATAAGCTCGGCCAGCCGCTTGGAGATGACCAAGCCCAGGCCGGTCCCTCCATATTTGCGGGTGGTGCTGGTGTCGGCCTGGGTGAAAGGGTTGAAAAGTTTGGCCGCCTGTTCCGGACTCAAGCCGATGCCGCTGTCTTCCACCGTGAACCGCAAAAAAACCGTCTCCGCAGTGGCTTCCAAGGTGACCACGCGGACGATGACCGCACCCTGGGAGGTGAATTTGAGGGCGTTGCCGATAAGGTTGTTTATGATTTGGGACAGGCGCACCGGGTCGCCCAGAAGGCCGGACGTGGTTTCGACGGGCAGGTCCAGGGCGAATTCCAAGCCGTTGGCGTGGGCTTTTTCGGCGTGCAATTCCATGACCCCGCGCATGAGGTCGCCCAAGTGGAACTCGGTTTCCTCCATTTCCAGCTTGCCGGCTTCTATCTTGGAGAAATCCAGGATGTCATTGATTATCCGCAACAAGGCCTTGGCCGAGACCTCGGTGCGGTGAATATATTCATACTGCTGCTCGTCCAAGCCTGTCTGCAGGGCCAGGTGGGTCAGGCCCAGAATGGCGTTCATGGGCGTACGGATCTCGTGGCTCATGTTAGCCAGAAACTCGCTTTTGATCATACTGGCGTTCTCAGCCGCCTTCCGCGCCAAATCCGCGTTTTCCTGGGCCTGGCGGATGTCGGTAATGTCGTGAAACAGCATCAGGGAGCTTTCCATCTCATCGCCCGTCCCGGTCATGGGGGTGAAATGCACCTTGTATCGACGCGGGTCGCCGTGACAGTCCAAGCTCAAGCTGTCTTCAAAGCTGACGAATTGTTTTTCCGCAACGGATTTATTCATCAGGTCCGAGACTTTCTCCACCCACTCGGGAGAGGTGAAAGAGCTGAAAACTTCCGTGAATTCCTTGCCCTGGATAAAACTGAAATGAGGAATGCGGGCCACCTTTAAAAAAGTGCTTGTGCAATGGGCGAAACGCTTGGAATCGTCAAACAGGATAATGATATCCGGGCTGTTTTCAAGCAGAAGCCGCAGATATTGCTGTTGCTTTTTCCTCTCCACTTCCCGCATGGCGTTGATGTTGGTCAAAGAAGCCGCCACCGCCTTGTTGCGATCCAAGGTGGCCTGCAGGCGGGCCAGTTGGCGGGCGAGTTTGGCGTTTTCTTTTTGCAGCAGGTCTATCTGTTGCCGCCAGGCTTCTTCGTCCATCTCAAATAACGACCAGCGTGTATGTATAATTATGAAAGCGGTTCGTCAGCGCGCCGGCTTCGGTGCGCAGGGGACAGATCTCCCCGCCGCTGTAGAGTAGCATGAACGGAAATTTGCCGTTGATCAGGTCCACGGTTTTTTTCATCTCCTCTTCCACATTCGGGCTGATCATCAGGCTTCGCGTCATGCAGGGGATCGCCAGTATGCCGTTGGCGCCGTTTTTCTCCGCGTCCTCCAGCGCCGCCCGGAGAGCGGACTCCGCTGTTTCCATGACGCTTTCATAATCGATTTCCGTAAAGGCGATCCCCGCGCCGACCGGCATTAGTCCGCCGCAGAGCGCGCCTTCCGGAGATATGGAGTATATGGCCAAGGCCACGGGCGGTGAGCCGTCGCCGTAGTCGACCATGAAGGGCAGGGTGGTCAGGGCGGTGAGCGTTTCCTTCTGCACGCCGATACTGGCCAGGTAATCCATAAAAGACATGTTGTTGGCCTCGGTGACCAGATATCCTTCCGAGGCCGTGACCATGGCCTTCTGGTGTTGGATCTTCTTCGGTGAAATCGAGGCGACGTAAAAGCGGGGGTTTATCGGCCCCTGCATAAGAAGAAGCGCCAGCCGGCTCGTATGCGCCTCTCCGTTCAGGAAGGTGCGGCTCTCGCTGAAATCCAGCGAAGAATCGTTGGATAGTGTGCCGAAAATGGGCAGACCGCGACAGGCCGCGTCGAGCTGCCTGACCATTTGGTCTCCGCTGATTTCCTTCAGGATGGGGAAAAAGGCGAGGCAGAGAGCGGGATCGTCCGGCAGTTTGGCCCGGGCTTGCCGCCAGGCTTCCTCAATGGGCCCCGCGCTGTTGTCTTTGGATATATCCGGGGAAAGGGCTGCGGAAAACTTTATCTCGTCGCTGGTCAGCACGGTGAGACTGAGTTGTTCCATGCCGTAGGCTCGGCCGGTGGCGTTGCCTATGACCGTGCAGCCGATGATGTCAAAATGCAAATGTTCGCCCAGAGCCTCGAGGGCGCCGGAGAAAATAAAGTCATTATAACAGACGACGATTCCTACGGAATTGGTTAGTAGCCCATTGGCAAGATCCAGTTGTTCCAGAATATCGGCTACCGCCGCTTCCGGATCGTCAACTTCGGTTGTTGAGGCGGTCAAAAATTTCAACATGGCGCACCTAGTCCTTTTTTTACTTTTTTACGCTATCCAGGTCACACGGCTCAGGTGGTCGAGCCGTCGTAATAATATTTCTCCCATTCGTTATCGTTTTCCACGGGAGGGGCGGCTAAAGGCTGGTCCGGGGTGGTCAGGTTTTTCGGGGTCTCCAATTCCGGCGGCAAGGGCGGGGTGAGATTCCGTTGCTGTTCCGGCCTTTCCAACTGGTTCAGCCGGTCGCTTAAAAGCTGTAACCGACCTTCCAGATCATTGATCCGGGATTCCAGAGTCTCGTTCCGGCCTTCAATCTCCTCCAGCCGGGCCGCCAGATCATCCGGAGCGTTCAGAGTGGCGGCCGGCGGGGGGACGGCGGCCCCGGGGCGGGGGGGGGGGGCCGCCGGGGGGCGGGGGGGGGCGGGGGGGG
>Ga0082212_10013160_pt1 | contig 10366 bp, 3 predicted proteins | sample TergutNt197P3_FD_71548 | JGI IMG/M metagenome (GOLD analysis project Ga0082212, IMG submission 71548) | Neocapritermes taracua P3 segment gut microbial communities from Petit-Saut dam, French Guiana - Nt197 P3 | ecosystem: Host-associated > Arthropoda: Insects > Digestive system > Gut ...
ACAGAAAACATTCCGATGAAGCGTTTCAAAATCAAGCAAAAGGTTGTGAATATTTGAACCCTCCTGCAAAAGCGTCCACTCCCCTCTCCTGTGGAGAGGGGTCGGGGGAGAGGTTTACCGGGCTTCTCGTCTTCACCACCCGTCCCGACACCATTTATGGCGCTACCTTTATGGTACTCGCGCCCGAAAGCGAATATGTGAGCATGTTAACTAAGCCTGACCACAAAGCCGAAGTGGACGCCTATTTAGAAGCCGTAAAACGCCGCACCGAACGCGAACGTATTGCCGACCGCCGTGTAACCGGCGTATTTACCGGTTCGTATGCCGTCAATCCTTTTAATGGCGAAGAAATTCCCGTTTGGATTGCCGACTATGTACTGGCAGGTTACGGAACGGGCGCAATTATGGCTGTTCCGGCGCACGACAGTCGCGATTATGCTTTTGCCAGGCATTTCAACCTGCCCATCGTCCCGCTGATTAAAGGCTGCGATGTGTCAGAAGAGAGTTACGACGCGAAGGAAGGTATCATGGAAAATTCTGGTATTCTTAACGGATTAACCGTTCCCGAAGCCATTCAACGCGCTAAGGATGTCATCCGCGAAAATGGTATTGGTCGCGTGAAAGTGAATTACCGTCTGCGCGATGCCATTTTCAGCCGTCAGCGCTATTGGGGCGAACCTTTCCCCATCTATTACAGGGACGGGATACCTTACACTGTGGACGAAACCGACCTGCCCATCAAACTGCCCGAAGTGGACAAATTTCTGCCCACCGAAACAGGCGAGCCGCCTTTGGGACGCGCCAAAGACTGGACATACAAAGGCTACCCGCTCGAAATGTGTACCATGCCGGGTTTTGCCGGTTCGTCAGCCTATTACCTGCGCTACCAAGACCCGCGCAACGACCGAACATTAGTATCGTCCGAAGCCAATGGCTACTGGCGCAACGTAGATTTGTACATTGGCGGAACGGAACACGCTACCGGACATTTGATTTACAGTCGTTTCTGGAATAAATTCCTGTACGATTTGGGCGTCGTACAAGACGATGAACCGTTCAGGAAACTCATCAATCAAGGCATGATACAGGGACGGTCGAATTTCGTGTATCGCATCAAGGGGACGAACACATTTGTTTCGTACAACCTCAAAGACAGTTACGAAACCACCGAAATACACGTGGATGTAAACATCGTGCGCAATGATATTCTGGATATCGAAGCCTTCAAAAACTGGAGTCCCGATTACGAATCGGCAGAATTCATTTTAGAGGATGGCAAATATATTTGCGGCTGGGCGATTGAAAAGATGTCGAAAAGCATGTACAACGTGGTGAATCCTGATATGATAGTGGAACAATACGGCGCCGATACTCTGCGCATGTATGAGATGTTTCTCGGACCGCTGGAGCAGTCCAAACCGTGGGATACGGCAGGTATCGAGGGCGTACACCGTTTTCTTCGCAAGGTGTGGAATCTGGCAAGCCCCCCAAAGGGGGGGGGCTTGCCCACCCCGCAGGAACTCAAAACCCTGCACAAAACCATCAAGAAAGTAACGGCGGACATCGAAAGCTTTTCGTTCAATACCGCCGTGAGCGCTTTTATGATTTGCGTCAATGAATTGCAGGAACAGAAATGCAACAAACGGGAGATACTCGAACCTTTCATCATTCTGCTGGCTCCGTTTGCGCCGCACATCGCCGAAGAGCTCTGGCATACGCTCGGCAACGCCGGAAGCGTTACCGATGCGCCTTACCCCGTTGCCAGCGAGCAGTATCTGATTGAGAACAGTTTTACCTATCCGGTATCGTTCAACGGAAAGACACGGTTCACTATCGAACTGCCGGTGGATATGGATACCAAAACCATCGAGTCAACCGTTCTCGCCACCGAAACCGCTCAAAAATGGACGGAAGGAAAAACGCCGAAAAAAGTGATTGTAGTGCCGAAGAAAATCATCAATGTTGTGATTTAGAAAATTTCCGGTTAAGAAAGCATACTTCGCACGGGCAAGTTTTGTGCACGTTGGGACGAGGTTGTACGTTGGGACGAGGTTGTACCTCGTCCCGATATATGGCAGCAAGTTGAACTTGCCAGGATATTTCGGACAGGGGCATAACCTTGTCCGAACGCAAAACCTGACCGTGAACAGTATAAACCCGGAAAATCAGCATTCAAAAGGCGTCTCGCTGTATCGTATATCTTCCATCATTTTCAAAAAATCCGCATACTTTATCGGCGCCCGGATGATCGTATGGCACAGGTTTTGATGAAGCGCCGTACATTTTTCCTTTTCGGAAGCAATAAGCACAACAGGTAATTTGCTGCGTTCCTTTTTGATACGGCAAATATTGGTGTAACCCTCGTCGTCCAACAGGTCGGCGTCAACAAAGATTAAGTTTATCCGGTTGAGTTGCACCATGCTGTACCATTGCTGCTGATTCTCAACCTTGAACACATGAGCGCCCGTTTCAGAAATCAGTTTTTCGAAATATTTTATTTTCAAAGAATCAGGTCCGGTTAGTAATACCGATTTCCCGGCAAACGGCTTGTTTCTTGCTGAGAGATGATCCGCAGGTTCGAAAACATGTACGTCTTCGGGCGTTATGGGCAGATATGAAATAGTAAAGTAAAAGGTCGAACCGACTCCTTCGGTTGATTCTACCCACATTTTGCCCCCCTCCAATTGAACGAGGCTTCGCGAAATAGTCAATCCAAGACCTGTTCCGCCGTAAAGACGGCGGTTATCGCCCAGTTCAGCCTGACGGAAACGTTCAAAAATAATCTCTTTCTGATCGGGGCGCAATCCGATGCCGGAATCTTCCACCACAAATTCGAGTACGCCGGATTCCGATTTCCGGTATCCGAAACGGATAAATCCCTTTTCGGTAAATTTAACGGCATTGCTTATCAGGTTGTTGAGCACCTGACGCAAGCGGAATGCGTCAGCGAAAATGACGCACCGGTCGATAAATCCACTGTCGTCGAGAATCAGCGAAACACGTTCTTTATTGTGGGATTGAAGATAGGTTTTAAAAAATGCCCGCAACTCGTTCATCAGTTTGTTGATATCCACAGGAAAGGGAGTGATGGTCATCTGTTTGGCTTCTATCTTGGAAACGTCGATAATATCGTCAATAATCCTTGTCAATTGACTGCTGCTATTGTTGATGATGTTCACGTATTCCTGCCGGCGCACGGGCGAGAGGTTGTTGGAGTTGATGAATTGGATGAACCCGACAATACCGTTCAGCGGCGTGCGTATTTCGTGCGACATGTTGGCTAAAAATGCCGATTTGAGTTTGTCCGATTCTTCGGCTTTTTCCTTGGCGATAACCAGTTCCTTAGTTCTCTGTTCGACAGTCTGTTCGAGTTGCGCCTGATACCGTTCCATTCTCCGGTAGGATTGATACATGTATATACCGTACGACAGCAGAATCAAAAGCGCAAAATAGACCAGTCTGGCTGGGATGCTCCACCACCATGGCTGCCTGATAATCACTTGCATATCTTTTTGCAGGATGTGTTTTCCGTCAATGGTGGCTTTCACGCTAAAAACATAGACGCCCGGATTCAGGTTTGTGTATGTTACGCTGCGGTTGGGGCTTTTGATCAGACGCCAGTGCGGATCAAATTTTTCCATACGCGCATAGTAATCAACCCGTTGAGGCACCCCAAATTCCAGTGCGGCAAACATGATGGTAAAATTACGCTGATTGTATTTGAGCCGGATGCTCGTCGTTTCATCCAGCGACTTTTTCAAAATATCCGACTGACCTGCCTTCACAGGTTCATTGTTGACTAAGAAATCGGTAAACACAAGTCCCAGCAGCGGTTTTTCGTTCAAAAACATTTCAGGATAGAAAGTAGTAATTCCATTGATTCCGCCAAAATACATCTTATCGTTCTTCCCTTTAAAATGGCTTCCTCTGCGAAATTCATTACTCTGAATACCGTCTTCGGCAAAAAAACTGATACATTCTTTGGTTTCCGGATGATACCTGCACAAACCCTTACCGGTACTGATCCACAAAGCATGATTCCGGTCTTCTTCAATGCCGACAATCATATTGTCGGGAAGTCCGTTTGCAGTTGTGATCAAAGACGACTTCCCCGTTTTTTTGTCTAAACAGTACAGACCATAGTAACTTCCAACCCAGATGCTGCCTTTACTGTCTTCGCATGATGAGTACATCAGGTTGGAAATGATTCGATTATTAGTGGACAGGGCTGAAGCCTCAAACACATCCTTCTCCCGATTGAAAAAGTCAAACCCGTTGGATGTGGCAGCCCATATATCTTTGTCCCTGTCAATAATAATATCAAATACCCAATTGCTGGATACCTGATCTTTAGTATGATCCGCATGATACAAATACTGTTTGAACTGATCCATTTTGGGATTGAACACGGATATGCCGCCGCCATTGGTGCCGATCCAGAGATTTCCATCATCATCCTGAGTAAAGGCAACAACGTGGCTGTTGCTCAAACCGCTGTCCGTTTTCAGATAATGGGAATCAAATTTTCCGGTTTGCGGATCATACCGGAAAAAACCGGACATATACGTTCCGATCCAAATATAATGGTCCCTGTCTTCAAAAAGGGCAGTAATCGCATTTCCATAAAAACCGGGCGTATTTGCTGAAGTGAAATGTTCGATATTCCCGCCGGGGCGAATCCGGTACAAACCGTCGCCATCCGTACCCGCCCAGACATTTCCCCGATGATCTTCAACGATGGATATCACACATTGCGTCCCTATGCTTTTGGAAACATCAAACGGATTGAATCCTGTATTCTGGAAAAAATTTCCGGATGCAGAAATAAACAGCACTCCCTTTTGGTACAGAGCAGCCCAAATATTTCCCTGCTGATCCTGAAAAAGAGCATGTACCTTAGCGCTCCTCAAATCGCATACTAAAGAGGCTTCTTCCCAATAGGGCGTTTTTTTCCCATGAACGTCAAATGTGAATATTCCGGCGCCGTCGGTTCCCGCCCAAACAGTCTGACGGTTATCGAGCAGCAAGGAAAATATCATGTTTTCCGGAGAGTCTTTGTCTGCGTTCAAGGATTGGAAGGATTGGGTCTGTTCGTCGAAAACGCTGATTCCTCCGCCGATGGTACCTATCCATACTTCGCCGGCGGCATTTTCGCAAATGGTAAATACCATATTGCTGCCTAAACTGGAAGGATCGTCGGGATTATGGCGATAGTGTCTGGCAGTATGATTGTTCGGATTGAAAACACTGACGCCCTGATCTTCAGTTCCGAGCCAAAGGTTGCCATGCCGGTCTTCAAAAATGCAACTGATGGTATTATCGCCAATTCCGCTGTTTTGTCTGTTAAAAATGGCAGGCGACAATGTTTCTGCATCTAACCGCACCACCCCGCTGCCCTGAAAAGAAATCCACAAATTATGATTCCGGTCTTCAAAAATATAGCCGGCGCGACGCTCTTCAAACAATTCATCCGCGCTGTCCATTTTCCACGGCGAAAACGCATTTCTTGTGCGGTCGTACTGCAGCAATCCATAAGAAGTTGTTACCCAAAATAAACCGCGACTGTCTTCATAAACGCGTGAAACATAATTACCCCGAATGGATGTGCTGTCGCCCGGAATAGATAAATACACCTCAAAATCATACCCGTTGAACTTGTTTAAACCGTTTTCGGTCGCTATCCAGATGTATCCCTTTGAATCCTGATAAATTTGATTGATATGGCTGTTGGAAAGCCCGTCGTCAGGCGTAAAAAGACGAACCTTTTCTGCCTTCAAAATCAAAGTGCATAGCGTAAAAAACAGGAACAGTCCCGCTTTAACAGTTTTAGTTTTTGATTGTCCGATTTTTTTCTTCATGGGTTGGGTACGCAATCATAATACTGTTACGAAAATAGAATAAAAATGTTTCAAAAAGGGTGAATTTGAGTGCGTCGAAGGCTTCGCCGTTCAAATGGTCGTTTGGAGAAAGAATTATTATTCGTCTGTGTGTAATTCAATAAATTTCATGTACATTTGAGCCGAAATAGATTTTAAAACAAATAACAATCATCAAAAACTAATTGAATTATGGCACGATCAGTTACATTATTTACAGGACAATGGGCAGACCTTGATTTTGAAGCAGTTTGCCAAAAAGCAAAAGCAATGGGCTACGACGGCTTGGAATTAGCATGTTGGGGCAACCACTTCGAGGTGGAAAAAGCCGACGACGCATACTGTCAATCACGCCGCGACACGATGGCAAAATATGGTTTGCAGTTATTTTCAATATCCACCCATTTGTTGGGTCAATGCGTGTGCGACCTGATTGACGAGCGTCATCAATCCATAGCGCCCGCGCACGTGTGGGGCGACGGCGATCCCGAAGGCGTGCGTCAGCGTGCGGCGCAGGAGATGATCAGAACTGCGCAGGCAGCGCAACGTCTGGGCGTGAAAATCGTGAACGGATTTACGGGAAGTTCGATATGGCATTTGGCATATTCGTTCCCTGCCGTTCCAGACTCGATGATTGATCGCGGGTACAAAGACTTCGCACACCGCTGGACGCCAATCTTCAACGAGTTTCAGAAACTTGGCTTGCGGTTTGCGTTGGAGGTGCATCCCACCGAAATAGCATTCGATATTGCTTCGGCTGAACGCGCCCTGCAAGCGGTAAATTACCATCCCGCTTTCGGATTTAATTACGACCCAAGCCATTTCGGCTATCAGGGCGTTGATTATGTTGAGTTTATTTACAAATTTGCCGACCGCATCTTCCACGTTCATGCGAAAGACGTGGCGTGGAGCGATCATCCGAAACAGGCAGGCGTTTTCGGCGGGCATCTATCCTTTGGCGACCGTCGTCGCTACTGGGATTTCCGCAGCGTCGGACGCGGAAATATTGATTTCGAGGAAATTATCCGCGCACTCAACCGTATCAACTACAACGGACCGCTTTCCGTAGAATGGGAAGACAGCGGCATGGATCGCGAACATGGTGCCGCCGAATCGTGCGAATACGTAAAAAGTGTAGATTTTACGCCATCGAATATTGCTTTTGATGCGGCGTTTGATAAGGCAAATCAGTAAAGAAGTGTCGAAAAATACTCAGTGTTCCTCAGTGGTTTCTCAGTGAAACTCAGTGTAATCATTACACTGAGAACCACAGAGGAGACACTGAGATACACTGAGCAAAAATATTTTTAACAGATCCTAAATAAACCATTTTTTCCATGAGGACAATAAAATTATCGCCGGTGGTTATGTTTCTCTTTCTGACCACCGGTCTTTTTGCGCAGGTTTCTTTCGGAAAACCCGAAAAAATCAACAATGGCTGGCAATTTCATTTAGGCGATGTGTCAGATGCTCAGGCTATTGATTTTGATACCGGCAAATGGCGCACTCTTGATTTGCCGCACGACTGGAGCGTAGAAGGTACGCTCAGTCCCAGCCTTGCCAGTTGTACCGGTTATCTTCCGGGCGGTGTCGGCTGGTATCGCAAAACCGTCCATATCCCGCAAGGCAAAACGGGCGACAGGGTTTACCTCTATTTTGAAGGAGTATATAATCGCAGCGAAGTTTTTGTGAACGGACATTCTGTGGGGAAACGTCCCAACGGTTATGTTTCGTTCATGTACGACGCTACGCCGTTTGTCGAAGCCGGAAAACCTGCTGTAATTGCCGTTCGCGTGGATCACAGCCGTTCGGCAGACTCGCGCTGGTACGCCGGTTCAGGTATCTACCGTAATGTCTGGCTGATAACTGCAAATCCGGTGCATATCGCGCAATGGGGCGTATTCTACCGCACCAAGTCCATTGATAAGGGAAAAGCGACGCTGTCTGTGGATACAGAAATCGAGAATGGATCAGATACGAAAGCCGACCTGACTGTCATACAGCAATTATTGGACGCCAACGGTAAGGAAGTAGCCAAATCATCGAAAAAAATAAGCCTTTCGGCGAAAGCCAACGGAAAAACTACGTTGGATTTGAATGTTGCCAAACCTTTACTGTGGAGCGTCAAAACTCCAAACCTGTACAAATTGAAAACCATCATTGAGCAAAACGGAAAAACCGTTGACGAAACCGTAACCACAGTCGGTATCCGCACTTTCACGTTTGATGCCGACAGGGGTTTTGCGCTCAACGGCGAATGGATGAAGATGAAAGGCGTGTGTATGCACCACGATGCGGGCGTTCTCGGATCGGCTGTTCCCCGCGAAGTGTGGAAACGCCGTTTGCTGAACCTGAAAGAAATCGGCTGCAACGCCGTGCGCATGTCGCACAACCCGCAAGCGCCCGACGTGTATGAACTTTGCGATGAACTGGGGCTTTTGGTCATGGACGAGGCGTTCGACGAATGGGAATTTCCCAAACGCAAATGGCTCGAAGGCTGGAACAAAGGAACGCCCGGATTTGAAGGCTCTTATGACTTTTTTGAAGAATGGAGCAGCCGCGACATGGCTGATATCGTTCGTCGCGACCGCAATCACGCATCTGTTTTTGCATGGAGCATCGGCAATGAGGTGGATTATCCCAACGACCCGTATTCGCATCCGGTATTGGATGGAACCAGCATCAACCAGCCGATGTTTGGCGGTTACAAGCCCGATCAGCCCAATGCCGAACGGTTGGGAAATGTTGCCAAGCGGCTGGCTGCCGCAGTAAGGGAAAATGATCCGTCGCGTCCCGTTACGGCGGGATTGGCGGGCGTGGTGATGTCCAACGCCACCGAATACCCCGATGCGCTTGATATTGCAGGTTATAACTATACGGAAAACCGCTATGAAACAGATCACAAAACCTATCCCAAACGGGTCATTTACGGCAGCGAGAACGGACATGCCATGTCGGCGTGGAAAGCAGTCCGCGATAACGAACATATTTTCGGGCAATTTCTGTGGACGGGAATTGACTATCTCGGCGAATCGGGCGCATGGCCCTCGCGCGGGTTTTATTCGGGTCTGATGGAACTTGGCGGTTACATCAAGCCGCGCGGCTATTTCCGTCAAGCGCTCTGGGCTGAAAAACCTGTGGCGTATCTGGGTACATACCCTGCGCCCGACCGCGAACGCGGAGCGCCATCTACCGACGCATGGTCAATATGGAACTATGCCGACGGACAAACCATCCGCGTGGTATGCTACACCAACACTGCCAAAGCCCGCTTGTTACTCAATGAAAAGGAAGTTGGCGTTGCGAAGGATTACGACGACAATACGGGCGTGATCTGGTGGGATGTACCCTACGCCGCCGGAACTCTGGAAGTGGCGGGAATGGACGCCGCCGGCAACAAAACCTGCGGATACGTCATCCGTTCGTCGGGAAGACCTTACGCGCTGACAGCCGCTGTGGACGACCATTCTAACGGATTGGCGCATATCACGGTACAGGTGGTGGACGAAAACGGTATTCCGGTGATGCTCTCGGACGATGAGGTAACCTGCACCATTGATGGACCCGCTCAACTGCTTGGGTTGGAAGCAAGTAATAATTCGGACATGGGAAACTACCGCGACAACGTGCAGCGGGTTTATCACGGACGGTTGCTGGCTTATATTCAGGCAACGGACGAAGCGGGCGCAATAACGGCGAAGTTTTCTGCGCCGTGGCTGAAGCCGGTGGAGGTAAATATACGTTAGCGGATAAAAGATTCAACGGCTTCAAATGCAGGGAATGTAATCGTACTTTTAGCGAAACGGGTATATGGCTTGATTGACTATTGCCTCAATATGTATTTGAGTCGTATTAAGAATCAGAGTGTCTAAGTCATCATCTTTTATCATCAACGGTAACTCCGTACAACCAAGAACCAGCGCATCCGCATGTTGTTTTGTCATTAAGCCGTTAATTATATCAAGCATTTTCAACTTGTCCTCCGGTACGACAATGCCGTCTTCAAGTTTTGGAAAAATGATGTTGTGAATGATGGATTGTTCGTTCTCTGAAGGGACAATGGCTGTGATACCATATTTTCCAAACGCTTCAGAATACAAACCACTGCTCATAGTAAAACGGGTACCTATGATGAGCGCTTTTTTACATTCACGGGACTGTGCATATTTACATGTTGCATCAACAATGCTGATTAGCGGTAACACAGATTGTTTCTGAACTTTGTCAAATACGATGTGCGGAGTATTTGAAGCGATTGCAGCCAACTCTGCACCGGCATTTGCCAGATTTTTTACAGCCCCAACCAATATATTGACAAGCGCATCCCAATTCTTGTGATCAAGAATGGATAATATTTCTGTCATGTTAACGCTGTCAATAACGATTTGCGGATAGTTGTCATCGCCTGTTTCGGCTCTAACGCCATGAATGATACCACTATAATAATCCATTGACGAAACCGGACCCAGTCCGCCGACTATTCCAACTTT
>Ga0082212_10013161_pt1 | contig 10366 bp, 4 predicted proteins | sample TergutNt197P3_FD_71548 | JGI IMG/M metagenome (GOLD analysis project Ga0082212, IMG submission 71548) | Neocapritermes taracua P3 segment gut microbial communities from Petit-Saut dam, French Guiana - Nt197 P3 | ecosystem: Host-associated > Arthropoda: Insects > Digestive system > Gut ...
GGTTTTTTGCTGATGAGAAAATATTCCCGCAAACATTGGACGTGATGCTTACCCGCGCAGAACCTCTCGGCATCGAAATGGTTACAGGCGATTATCAAACATTTGAGCCCGATGCAACTTTCTTCGGCGCGTTGATTCAATATCCGAATGCCGAAGGGTGTGTTTGCGATTATCGCGCTTTCGCGGAAGCGATACACGCCGCGGGCGCAAAACTTGGCGTTGCCGCCGATTTGCTGAGCCTTGCCCTGCTGACGCCTCCCGGTCAATGGGGCGCCGATGTGGTAGTGGGTTCCTCGCAGCGTTTCGGTATTCCGATGGGTTACGGCGGTCCTTATGCGGCTTATTTCGCTACACGCGAAGAGTTCAAGCGCAACATGCCCGGCAGAATTATCGGCGTAAGCGTGGACGCTAAAGGAAAACGCGCTTTGCGGATGGCGTTGCAAACCCGCGAACAGCACATCAAGCGCGAAAAAGCGACGTCAAATATATGTACCGCGCAAGCCCTGCTCGCCACTATGGCAGGGATGTACGCCGTATATCACGGACCGGAAGGAATACGCGCCATTGCCGAGCAAATCCACCAACATACGCAGTCGCTGGCAAAACAGTTGATTGCTATGGGATACACGATTGTCAACGAACGCTTTTTCGATACGCTGACCGTCAAGGTTTGTAAAGAACATGCTGAAGCCATCAGAAAAACAGCCGAAACAGAAAAAATCAATTTCCGTTATGGCGATGGTTTTATCGGTATCAGTTTGGACGAAACCGTTACCGATGTTGATATGCAGGATATTGTAAGAGTGTTTTGCAAACACATGTCGTCTTCATCACGTAACAACTTCCCCCCAACGGGGGGGATTGAGGGGGGCTTTCGCGAAGACGCTTACCTGCAACAGCCGGTTTTTTCCAATTACCGTTCTGAAACGGAAATGATGCGCTATATCAAGAAACTCGAACGTAAGGATATTTCGCTGACGCATTCGATGATACCGCTCGGTTCCTGCACCATGAAACTGAACGCCGCCACCACGATGTTTGCGCTTGGTTGGGAGAAGTTTGGCAACATTCATCCCTTCGTTCCCCAAGAACAGGCGGCAGGTTATCACGAACTGTTCGACGAGTTGTCGCATCAATTGGCGATCATCACGGGTTTGGACGCCGTTTCGTTTCAGCCTAATTCGGGCGCTGCCGGCGAATATGCAGGATTGATGGTCATCCGCGCCTATCTTGCCGCAAATGATCAGGGGCATCGGAATACGGTATTGATACCTTCATCGGCGCACGGCACCAATCCTGCCAGCGCGGCAATGGCGGGAATGAATATTGTGATTGTTCCCTGCGACGAACGTGGAAATATCAATATCGCAAAATTGGAGGAGTTGGCTGAAGCCAATAAAGACAAACTTGCCGCTTTGATGCTCACTTATCCCTCGACGCACGGCGTTTTTGAAGAAGGAGTGAAGAATATCACGGAAATCATCCATCGTTGCGGCGGACAGGTTTATATGGACGGCGCGAATATGAACGCTCAGGTGGGGCTTACCAACCCCGCGTTTCTTGGCGCGGACGTGTGTCATCTCAATCTTCACAAAACCTTTGGAATACCGCACGGCGGAGGAGGTCCGGGTATGGGACCCATTTGCGTAGCCAAACATTTAACGCCTTTTTTGCCCAATCATCCTGTTGTTCGCACTGCTGCCGAAAAATATATATCCGCTATCGGCGCTGCACCGTGGGGAAGCGCGAGCGTCCTCACCATATCGCACGCCTACATCACCATGATGGGCGGCGAAGGATTGACGCAGGCTACCCGCATGGCAATCCTCAATGCCAATTATTTGTCTGCGAAACTGCGTCCCTGTTTTGAAACGCTGTTCACCAATCCTAACGGTATGGTGGCGCACGAATTGATTTTGTCCTGCGCCGAATTTAAAAACACCGGCATTGTGGCTGCCGATATTGCCAAACGCTTGATGGATTACGGATTTCATGCACCCACATTGTCATTTCCGGTAGCCAACACATTAATGGTAGAACCCACCGAAAGCGAGTCGTTGCAGGAATTAGACCGTTTTGTGGAAGCGATGACTGCCATCCGCACCGAAATTCAGGAAACAGCCGATATATTGAAAAATGCGCCGCACACCGAACAAACCGTTACAGCCAACGATTGGACATATCCCTATCCCCGCGAAAAAGCGGCTTATCCGTTGTCTTGGGTTCGCGAAAACAAGTTTTGGCCCGGTGCAGGTCGCGTGGATGATGCTTACGGCGATAGAAATTTGGTGTGCAGGTGTGATTTTTGAAACTCGATGACAATATTAAAAAAGCCCCAATGCTGTGAACATTGAGGCTTTCCGATTTTCATTTTACATCACGACTTTTTTGTATCGGTATCTTCATCATCAAAGAAATTACTGCCGATGGCGTCTAAAAACATAGCCTCTTTCCTTTTAGATACACTATCAAAACTCGCCATTTTGTCGTAGAAGCGCTTGCGACTCATGTTTTCCTTCAAAAACATCTCACTTGTACCGCGTTTAGTTGATTTGTATTCCAGCGAATTGCCTATTCCCATCCTTTTCGCGGCTTCTTCCACATTATGATTGGCGCCGATGTAGGTAAACATCCAGCCCTGCGCTTTCAACTCATTTACCATCTGATAGATTTGTGTGCCAGTGTATTCTCTTGAAGCATTTTCCTGCCCATCGGTAATAACAGTTATCAGCACCTCATTATCAACCGTTGCATCAAGCGTCTGGCGGAATTTTGAAAGCGTTATTCCCATTGCATCGTAAAGTGGTGTGTTACCTCCCGGCTGATAGGTTTCAGTGTTCAATTCTTCCGCTTGCGTACAGGGTACACAGTCGTAAACACTTTTGATTGCGTTTCCGGCGAAAGTTACCAATGTTACGAAATGTCCCTGTGTATCGGTATGTTCCTTTTGTGCTGCCTGAATGGTTTGCAGTGTTTCGTTGTACCCGTTGATGGCTTCCTGTTTGATGCTTGACATCGAGCCACTTTCGTCGAGAATGATCACGTTAAAAATGTTGGTTTTGCCTTCTTTGTTCGGCTTTGGGAGTGTAACGGTCAGCATGGATTTCAGTTTTTCCATTCCCACCGTTGCTTTTTCGCGAATGATGTTCATAAAACGTCCCTGCTGTTGTACCTCGCTTGGGTTTATCAAATAAATGGGTATGTCCCTTTTAGCATGTTTCACCAATTCGGCAGCCGGATAAACAGCAAGCGCTGAACCAATGATGACAAAAATATCGGCAGCGGCTACTATGGACTGCGCTGCGCCAATCATCGTAACCGATTCGCCATACCAAACGATGTGCGGGCGTAACTGGCTACCATCCGGGGCTTGTTCGCCCCACTGAATAGCACGATACCCGATGTCGAAAACCATTTCCGGACGTTGAGAACTTCGGACTTTGGTCAGTTCTCCGTGAAGATGAACAACTTTCGTACTTCCTGCGCGTTCATGAAGGTTGTCCACATTTTGTGTGATGACCGTAACATCAAAATCTTTTTCTAACTCGGCTAAAATACGATGAGCGGCATTAGGCTCAACTTCGCCAAGTTGTTTACGACGTTCGTTGTAGAAACGAAGCATGAGTTCAGGGTTTCTGCGCCAGCCTTCGATGCTAACCACATCCTGAACATCGTGCTGTTCCCACTTACCACCCGCGAAGGTTGGCAAACCGCTCTCGACGCTGATACCCGCGCCGGTCAATGCTACTAACTTTTTTTGATACGACATAACTTTTGTTTATTAAAAATGAATAATAAAAAAACAATAAAGGGGCTGAACATACAACAATTACCATGCCAAAAATAATTACTCAGGGTATCACTAATTTTCGTATCTTTGTACATTATTAAAGCAATAATAATGTCGTCAAAATTTTTCACAAACCAACCGCAAAACTCCCTATTTGACAAATTCAGAGGAATTGCAGAAGCAATGACAAACTTCTACAGTTTTCACGCTGTTGTCGGTTTTTTTCGTTCTTCAGGCTATTTCAAGTTGAGAAAAAAATTGGAAAATATAAGCAAAATACAAATCCTTGTCGGAATAAATATCGACAATATTTTCCGCAAACACAATCAAGCGTTGCTAATGCTCGGCAAAGAGCAGGAGGCAAAGGAAATTTACGATAAAGATTTTGTTGAAGATGTAAAAAACGCCGCCTATTCACCCGACGTGGAACAGGGTATTTTGCAACTTTGTGATGACTTGAAAAACGGTAAAGTAGAGATGAAAATCCACGCACAAAAGAATTTACACGCAAAATTTTATCTCTGTTTGCCTGAAAACCACACCGAACATTCTGACGGCTGGGTAATTATGGGTTCTTCAAACATTTCCGATTCGGGTTTGGGAATTACAGAACCGCCTCGTTACGAGTTAAATGTGGCAATGAAAGACTTTGACGATGTGAAATTTTGCAAAGACGAATTTGATAAACTTTGGGCAGAAGGGATTACAATTACAAACAAAGATATTGCAGAAACAACAGCAAAAACCTATATCGGCTACAATCCAACACCTTATGAACTTTATATGAAAGTGCTGATTGACAGTTTCGGACCGCTGGTTGAAGACGATTTTACAATCGCTCTACCGGACGGCGTGAAGGACTTGAAATATCAAAAAGATGCTGTAATTCAAGGCTATCAAATGCTTATGGAGCACAACGGATTTTTTCTTGCTGACGTTGTAGGGCTTGGCAAAACCATTGTGGCAGCAATGATTGCACAGCGTTTTATCGAAGCAAATGGCAGATATACAAATGTTTTAGTTGTTTATCCGCCAGCCGTTGAAACAAGTTGGAAAGAAACTTTTAAACAGTTTGGCATTGATAAAAAAACGCAGTTTATAAGCAACGGCAGTTTGAATAAAATTCTGGAAAGTCGTGATAATTATAAAGATAAAGAGGAGTTTGACTTAATAATAGTTGATGAAGCGCATAATTTTCGTAGCGATAGTGCTGCCCGTTATGATGACCTGCAGCAAATTTGCAAAGCAGAACGAAAAAACGGCGGATTGATAGGCGGCAACGAGAAAAAAGTGATGCTACTTTCGGCAACACCTCTCAACAACCGCCCCGAAGATTTGGAGAATCTGATTTTATTGTTTCAAAATTCTCGACAATGTACGATTGACGGCATCAACAATTTGCAAAACTTTTTTGCGCCGCTCAAATCTGACTATAAGGAGGAGATGAAAATTCGTGATAAGGGTGTTAATAAAGAAAAAATTGATGAAATTTACAACGAAATACGCAACAAAGTTTTAGACAAAATTACGGTTCGCCGAACACGAAACAATATTCTCAACGATGAATTTTACAAACAGGATTTTGCGGACGGTTTCCCCGATATTTCGCCACCGCAAGATATTGTATATCAGTTAAACACAGATTTAAGCAAACAGTTCTACGACACGATTGACTTGCTGACAAACGACGAAACAGGCGTAAGTTATGCCCGCTATCGTGCCGTGGAATTTCTGAAAGCGGAAAAATTGCCAAAAAAGTTCAAACGTCCTAAAAATATTGGCGAGAACTTAAAAGGGATTTATCGGGTGCACATGGTTAAACGCTTAGAGAGCAGTTTTTACGCATTCAAACGCTCGCTCGATACATTTTTGCGAATTACCGAAGATATGCTAAAAATGTTTGATGAAAGAAAAGTGCTTGTAGCGCCCGAACTGAAAGTTAAAGATTTACAGGCAAAAGGTTGGGAATTGGATAAAATCATTGAGTTTGGTTTGTCAAAAGGTTTTGATGAAAAGGATTTTGTTTTTGCCCCCGAAGATTTCGACAAAAACTTTATTGAAATGTTGAAAGCAGACCTTGAAAAATTGCAAAATCTTAAAAAAGAATGGGATAAAGTCAAAGTTACTGAAGACCCGAAATTGGATTTGTTTATTGAGAAATTAGAGAACGAACTTTTTGATAAAAAGAAAAATCCGACAGGCAAACTCGTTGTTTTTTCCGAAAGTGTTGATACGGTCAATTATTTGGAAGAAAATCTGAAAAACAAACTCAAACGAATTGATATATTGAAAGTTTCGTCAGACAACCGCAACCGTGAACGAGCAACAATTCGGCAATGTTTTGATGCAAATTATGAAACTAAAAGCGATAAATTTAACATTATTATCACTTCTGATGTGCTGGCAGAAGGCGTAAATTTACATCGTGCAAATGTAATTGTCAATTATGATTCGCCTTGGAACGCCACGCGGTTAATGCAACGAATAGGACGTGTAAACCGTATCGGTTCGGTAGCAGGCGAAATATACAATTATATGTTTTATCCTTCGGAACAAGGCAACGAAGAAATTAAACTTTACGAAAATGCTTTGATAAAATTGCAGGGTTTTCATTCCGCGTTTGGTGAAGATGCTCAAATTTATTCAAAAGAGGAAATCATACACGAATTTCAACTTTTTGACCCCAAAATTAAAGACAAAACCGACGAACAATTGGCATTTTTGCGTGAAGTGCGTGAATTATACAACACCGACCGAAAACTATACAAAAAAATCAAAAATCTTCCTCCGAAAAGCAGAACTTGCAGGGAAGCCCCCTCTAACTCCCCAGAAGGGGGAGGACATTCCTCCCTTTTGGGGAGGTTAGGAGGGGCTTTTACAGTCGCCTTTTTGCAATCGCCTCGAAAAATAGAGTATTACAAAGTAAACGCAGAAAAAGTTGAAGCGATAAGTTTTCTCGACGCCGCAAAAATTCTTAAAGCGCCGAAAGAGGAAAAAACGGGCGACTTTACAAAAATTGCAGAACAGCACTTCAAACACATAAACGATGCCTTGCAAAAATTTATGGCAGAACAATTTATGCAGCAAGATAACGAAAGTATGAACAGCAAACTCAAAGAAGATAAAGTATATCTTGTTGCCGACAAATTTTTACGGGAATACGCTGCAAAAATTACGCAAGACGATGACATGAAAAGCAAAATTTCTGTTTTACGAAATATCTTACGTCAGGGCAAATACAACAATCTGCAAAAAGAACTTAAAAAACTCGACACAAATTTCAAAGGTTTTGACGAACAGAAAAAGGGTCAATATTCCATTGATTTAGCATTGGATAACCTGTATAAGAAGTATCATTCCGAAGAAAACAATGAAAATAATATTGACAACAGCGAGCCAAGTATTGTACTTTCAGAAACGATTTATTAATGGTTAGTGGTATGAATAATTTCGATGAATACATAATACAGGGCGAGCCTTCGCAAAAAGAAAAAGCCCAGATTTGGCAAACCGCTATCGGCTTGCAAGATGTTGACGGACTGAAACCATCTGAATATCTGCTCGAAACAGCAAAAGAAAATATTGAGGGAAAAATTACGATTGATGAAGTAAAATACCGTATTGACAGTTATTACAAACAACAGCGAAAGGAGGAACGAACTACTGACAATCGTACAGAAGAAGCCGATAAGGTGGCAACGAATATAACCGAAATTTTATCGGAAAAAACCTTCGTTTTCAGTCCTGCCGAATTGACGGGCATACATCGCCGACTTTTCACAGGCGTGGAAACAATGCGGGTAAAAACCGGAAAGTATCGCGATTACAATATTACTAAATCGGAATGGGTTTTAGATGGAAAAACCGTGTTTTACGCCTCTGCCGATACGATTGCTACAACGCTTGATTACGATTTTAAAGAAGAAAAAAACTTTAAATACAAAGGTCTGACAAAACGTGAAATTGTAGAACATATCGTGAAATTTATTTCGAATGTTTGGCAAATTCACCCTTTCGGAGAAGGGAACACGAGAACTGTTGCCGTTTTCACGATAAAATATCTGCGAAATTTCGGCTTTAAAGTTGAAAACGATATGTTTGCAAAACATTCGTGGTACTTTCGTAACTCACTTGTAAGAGCCAATTTTAACGACTACGAACATAAAATTTATGCTACACAGGAATTTATACTGAAATTTTTTGGCAATCTTTTGTTTGGAGAAAACAATGAGTTGAAAAACAGATTTTTGCACATAAATTTCATCGAGCGTAACGATAACTCCAAAGAGCAAAATTTGCAGGTAATAGAAAATTTAGACAATCAAAACGTCGGAGAAATGTCGGAGAAATGTCGGAGAAATGTCGGAGAAATGTCGGAGAGGCAAAAACAAATGATTAAACTGATTTCTGAAAATAATACTATTTCTGCAAAACAAATTTCAGCCCAATTAAAAATTTCTGACAGAACAATAGAAAGAGATATAAAAAAATTAGTCGTATTGAAAATAATTGAAAGAATAGGTGCAGACAGGGGGGGATTTTGGAAAATTATAAAATAACGGTTAGTGGTTAGTGGTTAGTGGTTAATTTCATAGATAATAAGTATAATAAATAAATAAATAGATAAATGAAAGAGAGTATATTAAAACAAATATTTCAACAGAAATTCGATGCCGACAGTTGGCAAAATCTGTTGATTGATTTTCTCGGAGACGAAAAATTTGAATTACGGCAAACGCCTGAAAAATTGGAAAATACGCCTCAAAATACAGACGGGTATTTCCTCGGAAAAAAGATTTTGGCGGACAATCTCGAACTCGGTTTGTTCTACTACAAAATTTCGGCAGGCAGCGTAGCAACAAAAAAAGTGGGTTTGCGGCAACTCGTTCACACGTTTTCAAAATGGATGTTCGATGCCGTGCTTGCCGTGTTTGATGACGGCAAAAATTGGCGCGTATCCTTCATTTCCGACATAAAAGGTAGCGAAACCGCGCCCAAACGCTATACCTTTGTCTTTGGCGATGCCCATTCTTCTTATCATACTGCCGTTTCGCGTTTTTCAATTTTGGCAGGTGGAGAAAAAACATTGGAGAATATTCAGACAGCGTTTGAAGTTGAAAAACTTTCAAAGACATTTTTCGATACTTACAAGCAGCATTACGAAAAATTTTGCAACTATTTGTTGTCGTCTGCAAGTTATAAAGCGATGTTTAAGCCCGACAACGACTACAAAGACATTCGCGATTTCTGCAAGAAAATGCTCGGACGTATCGTTTTTCTCTATTTCATTCAGAAAAAAGGCTGGCTTGGGGCAACAGCAACCGATTATAAAGACGGCGACCCCGATTTTCTCAAAAACCTGTTTGACAGAATTGCCGACAAAGATATTTTTTATTATAACTATCTGCAACCGCTTTTTTTTGAGGCGCTTAATAAAATACGCGAAAATGACGATTTCCGTCTTGCCAATTGCGAAACGGTAAAAATTCCATTCCTCAACGGCGGACTTTTTGAACGTGATTTTGTGGAAAACCATTTTGAAAACCGCATTATCAACTTCGACAAAAAACTTTTTGCCGAACTTTTTGATTTTTTCAGTCAGTACAATTTTACCATTGACGAGGACAACCCCAACGACCATACCATTGCCGTTGACCCCAATATGCTCGGACAGATTTTTGAGGGATTGCTCGAAGACAACAAAGACAAGGGCGCATATTACACGCCGAAAGAAATTGTGCATTATATGTGTCAGGAAAGTTTGAAGGAATTTTTATCTACTCATTTGTCTGTAATTCAAAACGATAAACTTGATGCTTTGATAAAAAACAGCGACACAAACGGTTTTTCGGATGAAGAGTTAAAAGAAATTGATTTGCAGATAGACAAGGTGAAAATTTGCGACCCTGCAATCGGTTCGGGCGCTTTCCCGATGGGACTTTTGCACGAGATTTTTAACCTGAAATCTGTAATTCACGAACAGTTGGGTTACAAAGTTTTGTCGCCTGCCAAAATTAAACAAAACATTATTCAAAACTCCATTTATGGCGTTGATATTGAGCAAGGGGCGGTTGATATTGCCCGCCTGCGCTTTTGGCTTTCGTTGGTTATTGATGAAGATACGCCCAAACCGCTGCCAAACCTTGATTACAAAATAGTGGTCGGCAACAGTTTGATAAGCAAGTTTGAAGACGAAATTGTAGATATAGACTGGAGTTTAGACACTGCAAAACACGGTTTTTTCGGCAGTAGTTTAGCAGAAGAAAAGAATAAATTATTGCAGCGAATTTCTGAAAAACAGCGTGAATTTTGCCGCTTCATTTCGTTCTGCTTTGATAAAAAATTGTCGATTGTCTTCTTCCCTGAAAAAACGGAGTAACAACGAATCGGGAAAATAACGGACAACTTCGCGAGTTACAATACTATCGCCTGTTTCTTTACGGATTGTATCTGTTTTTGTCTTTATTTCGACCTGTGGAATAACCACTTCTCTCCATACCGCAATTCCTTCCGTCTTTTGGTCGAAATAGAAATTTCCGTTCAAATCCTCCAACGCATATACCCGATAAGGTTTTT
>Ga0082212_10013162_pt1 | contig 10364 bp, 6 predicted proteins | sample TergutNt197P3_FD_71548 | JGI IMG/M metagenome (GOLD analysis project Ga0082212, IMG submission 71548) | Neocapritermes taracua P3 segment gut microbial communities from Petit-Saut dam, French Guiana - Nt197 P3 | ecosystem: Host-associated > Arthropoda: Insects > Digestive system > Gut ...
CCCGATTTTTCATACCAAACAGGCAACGGAACCGAGAAAAAACTCTCTGACCTAAAAGGGAAAGTAGTGCTAATCACATTTTTTGCCACGTGGTGCGGGCCTTGCCGCGCCGAGTTGCCGCACATACAAAAAGAAATATACAACAGGCTGAAGGATAATGCCGACTTCGAGTTGCTAATCATCGGCAGAGAACACAGCCGCGACGAAGTTAATCAGTTCAAAACCGAACAGCAATTCGCCATGCCATTTTATCCCGACGAAGAAAGAAAAATCTATTCGCTGTATGCCCAACAGTCGATTCCGCGAAATTTCGTAGTCGATAAAAACGGGAAAATTGCGTATCTGTCCATCGGGTTTAATAAAGCTGAATTTGAAAAAATGAAAGCCAAAATTGACAGGCTGCTGGCGGATTGATAGTTCCCGCGCTGCTTCAGTCGAACTGTATCGACTTGACAGGCGATATTTTGCTGACGAAATGGGCAGGTACCATCATCATCAACATGGTGATGGCAATGGCTGCTGCATTGAGAAGAAGAACTCCCCAAACGGTAAGGTTTACCGGAACAACATCCATGTAATACGACGAAGGATCGAGTTTGATGATGTGAAAATATTTTTGAATGCCCAGTAGCAGCAAGCCGGCAATGTTTCCCCAGAGCAATCCTTTGAAGATGAGCAATCCTGAGAGGTACAGGAAAATCCAGCGAAGCGTCCGGTTGGACATTCCCAGCGATTTGAGAATCCCGACCAACGAAATTCTTTCGAGAATAATTACCAGCAACGCAGAAATCATATTGAAACCAGCCACCAACGCCATTAAAACAAGAATAACCCAAACATTCATGTCGGTGGTGGAAAGCCAGTCGAAAATCTGCGGGAACTTGCGCGTAATGGTGATGGTTCGCAACGCCGAATCGTTGGAATTATAATTAACTACCGCTCTCAAAATTTCTCCGTTCGTTTTGTCCAGCTCTCCAAAATTGTGCAGCAAAATTTCAAATCCGCTAATTTGGTTTTCGTCCCAATTGTTGATATGCTGAATTTGCCTCAGGTCGGTAACGGCAATCATTTTATCAAATTCCTGAAAATTTGTGCTGTATATTCCCGAAATCCTGAACTGCCTGATGCGGGGAACCAAGTCATCTTCATTGATAAAATACATATAAACCTGATCGTCGGTTTTAAGTTTCAGTGCAGCGCTCAAACCGGACGAAATGAGCAGGTCGTTGGAGCGTTCGGAGGTGTCCACATTGGGCAACTTTCCGGCAACAAGCGACATTTCGAAAAAATCCCACGAATAATCCGGAGCAACGCCTTTCAACACAATACCTTGCGTATATTCATTGGTTTTTATGAGCCCCGGTTTGGTGGCAAAAACATTGACCCTGCGTATGTTTTCTATTTTGTCAAAATCTTTAAGGAACTTCTGCTCCCTCGAAACAGGCGCGGTTTCGTATGAGTTGTTCGAGTCGTAATTCACAATTTGTATGTGCCCCCCGAACCCGAAAACCTTTCCGCTGATCTCTTTTTTGAAACCGGTGACGATGGCGAAGGCTATCAACATCACCATAACGCCCAAAGAAATTCCCAACACTGCAATATTGACAATTTGGTGCGAGAGGCGCCCTTTGTTCTCTTTTTTACTGAAAAGTCTGCGGGCAATGAATAATCCTGTATTTACGGTATCTTTTTTTTTCATGCCTCTGCGCTGTCTTTATATTTGGCCTGCGCTACATTTTTGCGGTTAACAAACAGCAGCATCATCAGCGAGAAAACGCCCACAACAATTATCATCAGCGTCATTATGCCGTGGGCGAGCAGCGCAAAAACAATCCCATCTTCGTTGGGAATGCCATAAAGGGCAAGCGCTTCCTTGGTCATAAAATGCCATGCGCCGATGCCGCCCTGCACGGGAGCCACCATCCCGAAACTGCCAAAAACAAAAGCGGTCAGGCCCTCAAGCGGCAAAAGATGCGAAGTGAAATCGAAAGCGAAAAAGGCGACATAGAGCATCAGATAATATAAAATCCAGATGAAAAAAGTCTGGAAAATAAAAGCTCCTTTTTTGCGAATGTAGCGCACCGAAAGAATGCCTTCCTTAAACTGGTTCAGGGTTTTCCCGATTCTCCGGTAGAAACGGCTGGCTTTAATTTTTCTCCTGAAGGAAAAAAATAACAAACCAATGACAATAAACGATCCCCACAAAAAAGGCGAAATAAGGGCGGAAAACAACTTGGTTTTCATTTCGGGTTTTTCGTTCAAAAAACCAACCACCTCCCCGAATTGCGTGAGCGCCATCAGCAGGGTGAAAAACAGCATAACCAGTATGTCGAAAATCCTCTCGGTGACAACGGTTCCGATGAGTTTGGCGAAGTTTATATTTTCGTAGCGCGTCAGAACACCGCATTTCGAAATTTCTCCCATGCGCGGAATGACTAAATTCATCAAGTAGCCAACCATGACTGCATAAAAAGTGTTGTCCAAACGCGGTTTGTACCCCATTGGTTCTATCAGGTAACGCCAACGCACAGCCCTGCAAATATGGCTCAAAATGCCCAATATTATCGAAAGCAAAATCCAAAAATAGTTAACATCATTTTTCAGGATGGAAAACATCCGGTCGATATCCTGATCTTTATAAATAAACCAAAAGATGAGAACTCCTATGGCAAAGAATATCAAAATATTCGCGATTTTTGTTGCTTTCGACGCCAAATTCGTAAATTATTAATTGAAAACATTTTTCTGCTTGCAGGGCTTTCAGCGCAAACTTACGTATTTTTGCACCGCACTCCCGTTCATCGAATTGTGCAAAAATAGAAATTACTTTGATTCAGGGAGGCGGATTTTTAAAATAATATTGCGATTGATGGATTTTGTAAGGCCGAAAAAAGGTTTGGGGCAGCATTTCCTGAAGGATTTGAATATTGCCCGTAAAATTGCGGGAAGCCTCGACATCGACAGCCCAGCCAACGTTTTGGAAATAGGGCCAGGCATGGGCGTACTCACCCGTTTCCTGCTTCAGAATGAAAATATCAACCTGACTGTTGTCGAAATTGACAACCAATCGATTGACTACCTCAATAACTACTTCGACACCAATACATTGCGCATTATCAACGGCGATTTTCTGAAAATGGACGTCGATGTATTTTTCGCTGACGAGTTTTGCATAATCGGGAATTTTCCCTACAACATTTCGTCACAGATTTTTTTCCGGATTTTCGAATTTCGCTCCCGCATTCCGCAGGTGGTAGGGATGATTCAAAAGGAAGTGGCCGAAAGGTTCTGCGCTCAGCCGGGCAACAAAAGCTACGGAATTTTGAGCGTTCTGTTGCAGGCATTCTACAATATCGAATATCTGTTCACTGTCAGCGAAAATGTTTTTGCGCCACCGCCCAAGGTGAAATCCGCCGTTGTGCGACTGAAACGAAACAGCCGCCAATCTCCGGGGTGCGACGAAAATATTTTCAAAACTGTGGTAAAAACCGCTTTCAACCAGCGGCGCAAAGTTTTGAGCAACGCCCTGAAACCACTGAATTTTGCTGTCCCCTCAGAATTTGCCGGAAAACGCGCCGAGCAACTCTCTGTGGAGCAGTTTATAGAACTGGCGAAATGTGCAGAGCAAGCGCACAAAAATTGAAAAAATTCATTCGCCAAAAGCCCAAAACGGCTTGCCGCATTGAGGGCGAAAGAAAGCCCCATTTGCAAATAAACTACTGCGAATCAATCACTTCGGTCGCAAATTTATTTCTTTGGGCTCAGGGTTGAAATGGGAATGATCATTTCTTCCATGGAGATGCCGCCATGCTGAAAAGTGTTGTCGAAATATTTTGCGTAATAATTATAGTTGTTGGGATAGACGAAAAAATCGGCGCCTTGAGCAAAAATATAGCTGGTGCTGACATTGCGCGACGGCAGAAAAGCCTCACGCGGATTGGTAACTTCGAAAACCTGCTTTGCTTTGTAAGCCAGATTTTTGCCCAATTTGTAGCGCAGGTTGGCGTTGGTTTCCTTGTCGCCGACAACCTTAACAGGATTGTTCACACGGATGGTTCCGTGGTCGGTGGTTACCACAATTTTAATATCGTGTTTTGCCAGCGATTTGAGCAAATCGAGCAGCAACGAATGGTTAAACCAGCTCAGGGTGAGCGAACGGTAGGCTTTTTCGTCGGCGGCCAACTCGCGAATCATATCCATTTCGGTGCGGGCGTGAGAAATCATATCCACAAAGTTGAAAACCATCACCGAGAGATTGTTTTCGAGAATCCCGCTGATGCTGTCCGACAATTTTTTTGCGCTTTTCACGCTCGCCACTTTGTCGAAATAGAGTTTCTCTTTACGTCCCAGTCGCTGCATCTGTTTGATTAACAGCTCTTCTTCGTGTTGGTTTTTGTTGCCTTCGTTGTCGTCTTCTTCCCACAGCGAAGGATATAATTTTTCAATTTCGGAGGGCATCAATCCGGCAAAAAAGGCGTTGCGCGCATACATGGTCGCCGTAGGCAAAATACTGAAAAAGAGCTGCTCTTCGTCGATTCTGTAAAATTCGTTGAGCACATTGCTCAACACGCGCCACTGGTCGTAGCGCAGATTGTCGATAACCAGCACAAACACTTTTTTGCCGTTGTTTAGCAGTGGAAATATTTTATGCTTGAATAAATCATACGACATCAACGGTCGCTCTCCCACCGGTTTGTTGAACCATCCCAGATAATTGCTTTTTATGAATTTGAAAAAAGCGTTGTTAGCGTCATTTTTCTGCATTATCAGCACATCGTCCATTGCTTGGTCGTCCGATGCGCTCAACTCCAACTCCCAGTACACGAGCTTGCGGTAAAGCTCTACCCATTCGTCAAAGGTCAGGCGGTCGCTCAAACGCATTCCAATTTCAGAAAATTGTCCCTGATATGCCGAGGTGGTTTGCTGCGTGATCAACCTTTTTTGATCGATATTTTTTTTCAGCGTGAGCAGAATCTGCTTCGGATTGACCGGTTTAATCAGGTAATCCGATATTTTCGCGCCCACCGCTTCGTCCATTATGTTTTCCTCTTCGCTTTTGGTAATCATCACCACCGGCACGTTGGGATTTATCGCCTTTATGCGGGTCAACGTTTCCAATCCGCTAAGGCCGGGCATATTTTCGTCCAGAAAAATAATGTCGAAATCGCTCTTGTTCACTTTGTCCAGCGCATCGGAGCCGTTGTTGGCGGTATCTACTTCATAGCCTTTTTCTTTCAGGAAGATGATGTGCGGACGCAAAAGATCAATTTCGTCGTCCACCCATAATATGCTAATTTTTCTCATTCTCTGTCGATTTTCTTATGTTATAATGAAATAACAAATATTAAGGCCATTTTGTATAGCGTTAACGCAATTTAACATAGAAAACTATTGTCCCAAATAAATCTTCCGGTAGAAGTCCATGTATTCGAGAACATTTTTCCGTGTCATAAAAATTTCGAGGTTGGTCGGTGTGATAATAAAATTCCGGTAATCCACATTTTCGAGGGGTGCAAAAAGAGCGCGGTCGCGTACCAACCGGCTCAGGTATTCACGGGCTACTTCTTTATCGGCAAACCCCGAAACACGAATCAGTGTGCGGGAATTGTCCAACGCCGTTTCGTCGACTGTTAACCCTGCTGCGGCAAAATGGTCGTTGTCAAATTGATTGATATTATCGATCATCTTCTGTTTTCCTTCGGTTTGCGAAGGGATCATCAACACAAAAATGTGACTGCCCTCCGTCTGACTGTTATAGAGCCCGCTGTATGATTCTTCGGACGCCGGCGTCTGGTTTTGCGAGCCGGAATCCTGCTGCGCCGGACTGACAGGCGTATCCTGTTGTGTTCCGGGCGCTTGTCCCGCCCGTTGTATGTAATTGACGCGGAAGAAATCCATATACATATCGAAGGCCATATTTTCCAGCAAACTGTTGAGGTTCTTGTCGGTAATCAGGAAATTTCGGTACGAGGTCTGTCCCAGCGAACCGAACAATGCGCGTTGCTGAATCACCGCACGCCAATATGAAATGCCTTCGGTGTAGCCGGGCAATCCGCCGGTGATGAACAATTGGTAGTCTCCCGCCTGTTTTACCTGCACGGTGAGGTTCCATGTGCGGAATTCCTGTCGATTAAATTCGGCAAATTGATTCAGCAGATTGCGCATCGACAGTTTTGTGTCCATCACGGCAATTACAAAATTTTGTGTCACATCGACAGGCAACGTAAACATGGCTTCGGAAACAGGCACGTCGACTGCTACGAAACGGCCTTTGTCGCCCAGCAGTTCGTCTTCGCGTTGCGCCCGTGCCATGAGTTCTTCGGGCGATTCGTAATCTTCGTCGGAAAAATCGCCGCCAGTTTGCTGGCTATAGTTTTTGATATAAAAACGCAAATAATCGGTGATGGAGCCTTCTTCCAGCAGTTGCCGATAGTTGGTTGAGGAGATAACAAAGTTGTTGTATTCAATGCCGCGTAACGAACGGAAAATTTCCGCTTTGCGGATTATCGCCCTGAAATATATCAAAGCCTGCTCTTTGTTGCCCAGCGAACGCACAGTCGCCAAAACCATATTTTCTCCCAAATTTTCCGATTCAATGTCGAAATCGTAACGGGTGTAATGATCCAGATTGTAGTTTGCAATGTCGAAGCGAAGCCTGTTCAAATCCACATTGGCATTGCTCCGGTATGCAACCACAAAGTAGTGGACAAGGTCGCCATCGTAGCTGTATTTTCCTCCAAATTCATCGTTTTCGGGCGACAAGCCGGAAATAATTTCCGCATTTTTAATCTCCTCGTGAATATACCCCGATGCTACCAACTGCTGATAGTTTACCAGCGTGCTGTCTTCTATCAGCGTAAGTATCTCTTTTGCCAATGGTACAGGTTCTCCCTTCGGATAATCTGCCACATATTTATTCAGCAGTTTTTCGAAATTCTGCATGTTGGTTTGAACGCCTCCGGCCACCGCTTCCATGAAATCTATTTTCGACAACATGAGGCTGTCGGGTTTCATCCTTTTCAATTCGACGGCGGTTTGCAGGATTCGCGAATAGCGCCCTCCCTTATAATCGCGGAATGCCTCCATATACAGGTTGTTCATCCGATCCTGTTTCGCTTGCATGTCGGCGAAAAAGTTGGGATTTTGCAGGTATTGCGCATAGTTGCTTTCGGGGAAGCGCCTGATAATCAATTCACGATATTCATTCGATTTGGTCTTGTCGGGTATCAGCTCGTTCAAATCATAGAGTTCGTAGAAAGCCGTCAGCAGGTAAATATTGTCGGGATAGCGCCGGTTAAGTTCTTCGAACGATTCGGCGGAACGGGGATAATCACTGAAATCGGCTTTGAAAATCCGCCCTGCGTTGTATAAAGCATCTCGTATTTTGAGATGCGAAATGGCCATCAACGAATCGTTGACAGGAATGTCCTGCGTATAATATTCGCGTTTCATGGGGTCTGTTTCGCGCACTACAATGAGCGACGAATCAATCACTCCGGCAAATTCGTCGATCTCGTCGAAGGAGACTATCTCTTTGTTAATACGCCGCCAGTTGTCTTCCAGCTTTCGTTTTCCCCATATTTGCGTAAACTGCGATTTTCCATACGATACGGTCTGCGGATTGTAGAAATACCATCCGCCGCCTGCCGACGATCTCCCCAATCCGTAGCGATATTCGTTGGCGCGGTAATATCCGCTGGATGCAGCTTGTTGCGCGGCAAGCAGTTCGGTATTTTGCGAGCGTTCGCGTTCATCGGCTATCCATTGGTCTATCAGCGCATTACGCTCATTTTCGGGCATTTGTGCCAGCCGTTGCAAGCTGTCTTGTGTTTCAACCATTTTCAGGTTTGACACCAGATGCGAAAGACTGCCGTGCCGCGCATTGATGATTTGGTAATTCGGATATTTGGGTTCGATGACAACGATGGCCGTGTCGTAATAGGCTTGCGCACCCACATAATCTTTTTTATCGAAATAAATATCGGCAAGCGTCACTGCCGAAAGCGCTAGTTGAAAATTGTTGTCGACACTGGAAGCTACCGATTTCTGATAAAGCTCGATGGCTTGCTCTTCGTCGTTTTCTTCCATGGCAATGTTGGCCAGCGCATAATATATCTGATCCCTGAATTCTTCATTTTTTTCGTCTTTGAGCATTTTCCTCAACTCTTTGCGCAGCATCTCGTTGTTCTCGTTGCCGGCCATCAGGCTTAACGCATTGATTCGCGCATTGAACGCCATTTTGTAGGAAGCGTTGTATTTGGTAACGGCCTGAAACGCCTCGACAGCTCTGCCGGTTTCGCCCATAGCCTCGTACAATTGCCCCAAAACATATTGCAGGCGGGCTTTTTCCTTTCGCGACTTCGATTTTTGTATGGTTATCCCAAGCAACTTAACAGCTTCGGGATAATCTTTTTGCTTCATATAATAGTCGGCGCTCACTTTGGCCAATTCTTTTTCCAACTTTTTTGGGAAATTGCGATCCGACTGCAATGCTTGCAAAATTTCGGAAGATTCCTTATAGCGTTCCATTTCGCTGTAACTGCGTGCAAGCCCCAGCATGGCTTCGAAGCGGGTGTCTTCTTTCTCAAATTTGCGGGTTATCAGATTGAAGTTCTCGATGGCCGACACAAAGTTGTGCTGGTAAAACCGCGCCTGCCCGATAACCAGATAACTATCGTCGATCCAATTGTTGAACTCTTCGCGGCTGGCAAAATCCTGATAGCGTTTTGTGCGGACTCTGCGTCTTTTGGGTTTGACGGTTATGGAATGGGTCTGAATCAACTTTGTGGCTTTCAGAATGGCGTTTTCCATATCGGAGCGGGCTGCGTTCCCCGCCGATTGATAGCTATCTTTGTATAAGGGGATTATCTGCGTAAAATCTTCCTCAACAGATCTGTCGATACGTGCCAGCCCCGATTTGATGCTTTCGCGCCCGTTAAAATAAATATTATAACGCGAGGTTACATTGTGAAATGTCCTCGATGTTGTGGTGTTCCTTTCGGTCGAACAGCCCGTCAGGAGACATACTAAAATGAATAACAGCGTCGTATGTAAAAATCTCACTTTCAAATATCTTGTTTTCAGTTGAAATAAACTCAATTTTCAATAATATATTGCTTAACCGGAATGGAAAATCCTGTTGGAAAAGTACGCAAAACTACAAAACAAAGGTTAATTTTCAACTTCCGGAGATTTTTTGAACCCGGTTTGCATGAAATATAATCCGGAAATTGATATAACAGATGATGCGGATTGTTTACAATCAACTCTTCCCAAAACAAATAGCTGCCTCTTGTACCGATCACTTCACGTACTCCTTAACCAGTCGTAATCCATTGAGGGTCAGCAGTGGTTCCACATGATGGATTGCGGGAATGATGGGAGCCATAATCTGGCAGAGGCCGCCTGTCGCTACTACGGTGACTTCACATTCGAGTTCACTGTTTATGCAGCGAATCATCGACTCAACAAGCCCTGCGTACCCCAGCACAACCCCCGATTGAATGGCATGAATGGTGTTTTGTCCCAACGCTGAGGGCGGCGCTTTCAGGTGTACGCGCGGCAATTGCGCTGTTTTCCCGGCCAGCGCATCGACGGCCGTATTCAGTCCCGGAGCGATGGCCACGCCTTTAATGACGGCCTCGGCGCCTATGGTGGTGAACGTTAGCGCCGTGCCGAAGTCGATCACCGTCACAAACTTGCCGTAAGTTGTGTATGCTGCCAGAGAATTGACCACCAAATCGGAACCTATTTGGTAAGGATTCAGAATTTTGATGGGCAGTTTGGGATATATGTCGGGGCCCACAATAATCGGATTTTGCCCGAAAAGCTTTGCCAGCATGTCGCTGATGGGCTGTACCAAGTTGGGTACCACACTGCTCAGGATAATCGCTTCCACCTCGTGACCGTTGGCTTGCCCATGCCACAAAAGCGAACGAAATATCACTTCATATTCGTCGGCAGTTTTTCTGTCGTCGGTTTGTATGCGCCAGTTGCCAATCCATTGATCGCCTTTGATGATGCCGAAAACGATGTTCGTATTGCCGATATCGATGACCAGCAGCATTTGTTTCTCCATGTTGATTTTATTTTACGAACGGCAAATATGAGGTTACTGAGAATAAATTCCTAATCTTTCTTAAAGTTTTTCGCTCTTACATTCGCTTTCCTGAAAACGGTTAAAAGAAGTCGTCTTCTTCACGGCTTCCCGATGTGTTTATTGCTTCGGGGCCTCCGCAATCTAAATTTACGTTAAAATTTGACGGACGTTCAAATGTAGCATCTTCGGTTATTTTCAGCGAAGGATCGGCAAGCACTTTTTTCATGAAATAACCCCATATGGGCAAAGCCATGTTAGAACCCTG
>Ga0082212_10013163_pt1 | contig 10364 bp, 3 predicted proteins | sample TergutNt197P3_FD_71548 | JGI IMG/M metagenome (GOLD analysis project Ga0082212, IMG submission 71548) | Neocapritermes taracua P3 segment gut microbial communities from Petit-Saut dam, French Guiana - Nt197 P3 | ecosystem: Host-associated > Arthropoda: Insects > Digestive system > Gut ...
ATCGTTGCCGAGAGGCACATAAGCACGCATGCCTGCAAGGCATTATGCAGAGCGGGAAGGATGGTCGCCAACATCAACAGGATAATGGATACCGTCACATTGGCGCATGACGGCGATAACATGGCTGCCGCAAAGAACATGCTGACGCTGGAATTCCGCGAAGCTATGAAGGGCGCCATATTCGATACGAGCGAGATGTCCTATCTTGACGTTATCAATACCCTTCTGACAGACCCGAGAAAGATAAGGTTCATACTTGCCACAAGCCTCAGAGGAGATTATCTGGATTCCATGATGACCACGCTGTCCGGCAGAGGTACTACTATCCCCGTAGGATGCGTCGGCCCGAAGAAAGGGATATTCAGGCCGGACCACGGGCCGATGAACGATCTCGTAGGATTGAACCGCGTCAATCCGACGGCGGCGATACTTGCCGGCGCCGCAATGCTGGATTATCTGGGCCACAAGATCGAAGGTAACAGGATAAGATCTTCCCTGATGACCGCATACAAGAACGGATACAGAACCGCCGACATGGGCGGCACCATGGGCACCTACGAATTCACTGACCATATAATCTCACTGTGCAACGAGCCGTAATGCCGCTGCCGCATCATTGGACCACGACAAAGCTTATTTATCATATATTCATCACAGACCACCGCGCAGGGGTAGTCAAGCTTGGCCAACGGCGCCAGGTTGAGGGCCTGGTCCTTAGTGGTTCGTGGGTTCAAATCCCATCCCCTGCACGTAATATTCCATTAAAAGTTGACCCGTGTACCCTGTATTTGTATCATTCATCATCAATGTTCGCATAGCATCCGCTCTATGGGCCGCATTATCCGGTCATTCGATGACCGGCCTCATTCCTCACGCGTGCCGTGATATCCTCCGAATGTGTGCAAAATAGGGCAAGCGGGCCGTATACGACGGGCTCGCTCGTATCTTTTTATAAAAAATATATAAATCAGGTATGCCTTTACGTAAATGGGATGCACACTATGATCGAGAAGAAGATAGAACATTGGAAAAGCAGTTTGATCGATCTTTCCAAAAGCAATCCGCTTATCAACCGTCCGGAACCCGCCAAGAGTTCCAGAGCGAACAGGCAGAGCTTACGTCTGGAAGAAGATTTGGCAAAGCTCTGGAAACAGTTCTCCGAAGGCGACAGACCGATGAAGTTCGCCATGCCGAAGGGGGGCGTGCCGGACGAAGAGCCCGAAACGCCGGAAGACAGACCGACGGATGCGGCCGACCGCATAAGAACGCTGAAAGTATTGCGCAAAAAGGCGAAGCTGTTCTTCGAAGAGACGGGACTGAACAACCTCTACTTAGCGTTCGGTTTCCTGAGATGGAAGGAACGCGACACGGGGAGCGAGATGCGTTCCCCTCTGATATTGGTCCCCGTTCGCATTGAGCAGGAGAATCAGTTCCAGCCGATGGTGCTGCACCGCGGCGACGACGAAGTGAGCTCCAATCCCGCTTTGGCACTGAGGCTCGCGAACGATTTCGAGATAAAAATGCCGGACCTCGACCCCGACATGGAAAGCATCGACAAATATTTCGCCGCCGTGGCGGCCGCGTGCAAGAACAACGGATGGGGCATCGAGAAATCGGTGGAACTGTCTTTCTTCTCTTTCCTTAAGATCAACATGTACCGCGACATAGAAGCGAACGCCGAAGTTATAAAGAATCATCCGATCGTTCGCGCCATCGCCGGCGATCAGGTGCCGGACCTGGGCGAAGAACCGGGGATCGCCGGATTCAAACACGACGAGGTGAGACCGTTCGCCGTGTTCAGCGTCGTCGACGCCGATTCGAGTCAGCAGGATGCTATTTTCTTGGCGAAGAACGGAAAGAGCTTCGTCCTTCAGGGCCCTCCGGGCACCGGAAAATCTCAGACGATCACCAATATCATAGCGGAATTGCTCGCGGACAGAAAGAAAGTTCTCTTCGTCTCCGAGAAGATGGCCGCCCTGGACGTCGTCCAGAAAAGACTGGCGAGAGCGGGCCTTGGAGATTTTTGTTTGACGCTGCACAGCCATAAGACGAAACGCGAGGACGTCATCGAACAACTAGTAAGATCGCTGGAACTCGCGAAGAAAACGATGAGCCTCACGGAGAACATCGACGTTAAATTGAACAATCTGGACATTCTGAGAAGGGAACTGAACGAATACGTCCGCGAGATGAACTCACCGATAGAACCGATCGGAAAAACGATCTACAAGATCACCGGAGAGATCTCGTCCCTTTCGGACGCCCCGGACATCCTTTTCGAAATGAAGGACGTCGATAAGGTCACCGCTCAGACGCTTGATAACATCCTGCATAAGATAGGCGGACTCTCGCAGATCCTGGACAGATACGGATGGCAATCGGACAGCCCGTGGAAAGGTACCGCCGTCAACGACGCGACGTACGAATTAAAACAGAGGTTCACCGCCGAGACTGAAAAATTGAGCATGTTCGTCGCAAAAAGCACGGAGATATTGTCCTCGCTCGGGATCAACGGATTCGAGACGTTCAACGGTGCCGGAAAAGTGGTCGCGGCGATCGGGACCGCGGCCTCCGTGTTAGCGGGATGCGACGCCGACATCCTGTCACTGGACGCCGGACCGGTGCTTCAGCGGTTCAAGGCGGAATACAAGAAGATGTTCAAGAGCAAAGAGCATAAAGAGAATTCGAAACTGATCGCTTCCCGCCGCAAGGACAAAAAGGAATTGTCGGAGAACGACGCGATAAAACTGCTCGAAGATCTTATTCAGATAAACGAAGGCCTCGGCGGCAGGCCGCCGGTGCCGATGAGGACCGCGGACCATGAGAAGGTACTCTCTTCTTTCACGGTATTGAACGATATGCTGAAGGGTTCCGAGAACACGATCAAATTCTTCGGCGATTTCTTCGGCATGAACGCCCTCGAGACATCGTTGGAAGAACTTCGTAAGAAGACGGAGGCGTGTTCGAAAGACATACCGGCAATGGAAAGATGGATCGACATGCGCGATCTTCGTCTATCATGTGAAGAACTCGGTCTCGGAGATTTCATTTCGAAGATAGAACAGCAGAAGATAGACCCGAAGCTCATGGTCCCCGCGTTCAAGAAAGGATTCGACCTCCTTTGGCTGGACGTGGTGAAACAGGACCGCCCCGCGGTCAAAGATTTCAGACGTTTGAAACAGGACGAAAAGATCAGAGAGTTCCGCAGGTTGGACTCGGCGCATCTCAACATATCGAGGGACGCGCTGAAGAAAGAATTGGTGAGCAGACTTCCGTCGTACGATTCGCAGACCTCTAACTACGGCGAATACCGCATTTTGAAGAGCGAGATCGGGAAAAAGAGGAAATATCTGCCGATACGTAAATTAATAGAGGAAGTGAAAACGCTCCTTCCCGTTCTGAAACCTTGCATGATGATGTCCCCGCTTTCGGTGAGCACCTATCTCGGAACGGCGGATTACAGATTCGATACCGTTATATTCGACGAGGCGTCGCAGGTTCGCACGGAAGATTCCATAGGCGCGATATTCAGAGCGGACCAGGTGATAATCGCGGGGGACAGCAAACAGCTGCCGCCGACGAACTTCTTCGCGAAGATGACGCAGGACGAGGAATTCGAGGACGAGGATATGATGGACGACACCGGCGCGTACGACTCATTGTTGGAGGAGGCCGCGGTGTCGCTTCCGCAGAGAACGCTGTTATGGCACTACCGCAGCCGCCATGAACATTTGATAGCGTTCTCGAACAACAAGTTCTACAACAACGGATTATACACGTTCCCTTCGTCGGGAGAAAAGATCGACGGCGACGGTGTGGAATACATCTTCGTTCCCGACGGAACATACGATTCCGGAAAGGGACGCAAAGGGAACAAGACCGAAGCGAAAAAGGTCGCCGAACTCGTGTTCGAGCATTTCCGCACCTCACCGGAAAGGAGTCTCGGGGTGATCGCGTTCGGCGAAGGCCAGCAGAATATGATCGAGAACGAGATACAGGAGATGCGCAGAACGCATCCGGAGTTCGAAGATAATTTCAACGAGGACAAGGAGGAAACGTTCTTCGTCAAGAATCTGGAGACCGTGCAGGGCGATGAACGCGATAACATAATATTCAGCATAGGATTCGCGCCGGACACCCCGGGCGGAAAACTGAGGATGTACTTCGGCCCGCTGAACCTGAGCGGCGGAGAGAGAAGATTGAACGTGGCCGTCACAAGGGCGAGATACAACGTCAAACTCGTCGGCTCTATTCACTCGACGGACATAACGACGGAAGGCGCCGCCGGAGAAGGACGGAGACTGCTGAGACAGTACATCGACTTCGCCGTCCGCGGACCTTCGTCGCTCGGCGATATATCGGCGACGGCGCCCTCTTCGGACGCACCGTTCGAGAACACCGTCCGCGGCGTTCTCGAAGCGAACGGATACGATGTGGCGCCGCAGGTCGGATGTTCCACCTACCGTATCGACATGGCCGTCCGCCATCCGAAATTCAAAGGACGTTACGCCATAGGGATCGAATGCGACGGTCTGAACTACAATTCCGCCAGAACTGCCAGAGAACGCGACCGCATAAGACAGAGCGTGCTGGAAGAAATGGGATGGAAGCTGTACAGGGTCTGGTCCACCGATTGGATAAAGGATCCGAAGACCGAGAGCGAGCAATTGATCGCGACGGTCGAGAAAGCGATAGCCGAATACGAAGGACCTAAGAAGAAGACGGCGAAACAGAAAGAGAAACCTAAACCCTCTGAAGAAAAAAGAGTTGTGCCGCCGTCCGACCCTCTTATCATGAACATAGACGAAATGGCGGGACAGACGCCGGAAGTTCGGGAAGAACCCGAGGGGTATCTCGCCGTTTCCGACAGAGAGGACGATTCTCCGAGGTCCGCATTCTACGGAAAGAAGCCGCCGGAGGTGACGATCCTCGACACCGCCGATATAATGCTCAGATGGATCAGACCGACGTTCGGGAACATGACGAAAGAGGAACTGTTCGATGCGACGATGAGGTCATACGGATGGACCAAACGCGGCAATATCACGAACGCGCACATGGAGAAGACGTACAACCATATGCTGAGGACGAAAAAGATAAAGGAAGAGGACGGAAAGGTCTGCATCATCAAGAAGTGATCTGCGAGTAACGATGTCCCGTATGCAACACACTGAAATATGAGTATATTTTCCGTGTATCGCTAGGAGAGGGAGGGCGACCGACGGTAGGACTTAGATCCAGCTGAGGAAGGTCCCTCCTCCGACGGGCAAGATGGGCTGAGAAATTCAGCATGGTGAGAACCATGGCAAGGACCCAGAAACGACACGGACCCGGCAGACAGGATGATCCGCGAAGGCGGTGACGTTCCCGGGGATCCGGTGAAACGGTGACTCCCCATCGGAGCAAGCCCAAACGGCCGGTAAGACTGCCCGTGGACCGGCGGGTAGGGCGCGTAGTTGAATGTCGCCTGAAACAGAAGGGGGCCTACTACCCTCACCTAGCGTCCTTTCCGAAATTTGTTTCAGAGCGACACTTCGAGTCCCGTGAATCTGTACACTCTTTCGGGGCAGTTCATCTCGCACGCTTTGCACGCCGTACCGAGACACAGATCGGAACGGACGCATATCTCCGGCCCTTTCATCACCGTGAGCGCATTCTCCGGACATCCCTTTTCGCACTTCCTGCATCCGGTGCATCCTTCGAACTTTCCGTACATCTTCATCCCCACTTCTTCCAGCGAGTAGAATCCTCTTCCTATCTCCGGAATATCACTTTTCACCACTCTGACCACTTTTGACGGAACTTTGATCTCCGGCAACACCGCGATGTCGCTCATCTGTATAAGTTCGTTATACATCTCCATTGACATACCTTCCGTCCAATAAGCGAGTTCGAGAACGTACATGTCCTCGAATATCTTGTTGCCGGCGAACATTATATGGTTCGCGGAGATGGAGTTGGCTACGTCCTGCATCTTATCTAACATCTTTTCATCCTTGATCAGATCGTGCGCCATCATCAGGGACGTGTTCCCTAACTGATATACTTCGTCCAGACGCCTGGGTATCATGCCGCATATCTGCGCTTTGATCGGATCAACGTACGTTCCCGACGCTCCCGCCATGTACATCACCTTGATGTCCTCGTCCTTGATCCCCACTTCCTGGACCAGCGTCCTGTGGCCCGCTCTGATCGCCCCCATCGCCTTTCCGGCCTCCCGGACGTCCTGTTCGGAGAACCATATGCCGTCCATCAGGTGTATCTTCCCGTCCGGCGTTGCGATCTCCGGCAATTTTATCACGCCGGATTCGAGACCCATCGCCATCGCCGACACCACGCCCGTTCCGGTTATTCCCTTTGCGCGGTATTCCAGAAGCCTTACCTCTTTCCCGGTGACGGGATCCACCTTCGATGCGCACAGCGGTATCAGTTTGTCGTCCAGGACCAGATTTTCCCATAATGTCCCGTCGGATGCGATGTTCACGTCGGATATCGCCCCCGGAGCGGCGAGCACACCGTATTTTATCGATTGGCCTTCCATCGCGGGTCCCGCGGCGGCGCTTCCCGAATACAGTTCTCCTTCGTAATATAACCCCATTTCCGCATTCGTCCCGTAATCGGTGACCATGCATATCTCTTTCTTATCGAGCATTCCGGAACGCATTATCATCGCCAACGCATCGGCACCTATCTCATGCCTTATCGCCGGCGGGATTATCACTTCCGTCTCGGGGTTCACGGAAAGCATCCCTATATCGCCTGCGTTGCGTGTATGCGCTTTTCTGCTGGGTCTGACCACGCCGAGCGTCTTCAGTCGGTTCTCTCCGGCGAACGCCAGATCGCGCACTTCGATGTTCTCGAATAACGACAGCTGGATCGGATTACCGCAGATCGCCACCTTCTTTATCTCTTTGATGTTGTCGGGTCCGTGTAATCTTATCACGTCGTCGACCGTCTTCATAATGATCCTGTGTCCCACTTCGGAACCCGACGTCATCCAAAAGTGGAGATGGTCCATGATGTTCGCCCCCGGCAGGGGGTGCCTCACCGTCACGGCGGTCGAGAGTATCTTTCCTCCTTTATCAAGATCGACCAGATGAGATCTGAAACCGCTCGTTCCGAGGTCCAACGCTATTCCGTAAGATGCCATGCCCGCACATGCGGATATTATAATATAAGGGTTTCAGAGAAAATCGGAAATGGGTTTATGGTAAAGGGTTTGACGAACGGGATCACTCTTTGACCGCTTTGACCAGCGCCAGAAGGTTTGCGTTCGGAATGAGCGCCGAAAGACCGCAGCCCGGTGCGACAACGTCGAATCCGGCCTCTTTGACGATCTTTCCGTGCTTGTAACAGTCCTCCGGGGTTCCCTGGAGCAACGGGTTGACGACACCGACGTTACCTATGAGCGCGGCTTTCTTGTTGACTATCTTGACACCTTCTTTCGGGTCCACTTTCTCTTCGATCGAGAGACCGGTGACACCGGTCGCGACCATGTTGTTGAGGATCGGCGTGGTGTTACCGCATATGTGCAGGACCGAGTACGCTCCTTTCACCGTTGCGAGGCTCTCTTTGCAGTATCCTCCCGCAAACTCGTCGAACATGTCCGGCGAGAGAAGATCTGTGGATGCCGAGGGTTCCGACATCTGGATGATGTCCGCTCCCGCATCGGCGAGCGCCTGTGTGTATCCTTTGCATATCGGGGTGACGACCTTGAGCCATTTCGTGACCTCTTCCGGCGCCATCATGATCCCGAAAACAAGATTCTCGGTGCTTACCATGTGACCGGCGAGGGTGAAGGGACCCGTGTTACCGGCGATCACCGCATAATCTTTTCCGCGCTGTTCTTTCATGAGCTTCACGGCTTCGATGACCGTCGCCGGCCTTCCGCCTTTTACGAACTCGGCGGGGTCCATAAGCGAGGCTTCGTCATATTCGCCCATCATGGGGTCGAATTTGAACGGGTGCTTCTTGATCATCGGCGTCCTGTCCTTCTTTCCGGGGTCGACGACGCATGCGAGTCTTTCCGCCTCCGCGGTAAGGCAGAACGACGCTCTGACCGCCTCGAATCCGAGGACATCGGCCTGACCTGCTCCCAACTTCGCCATCATCTGCGGGTTGGAGTGCGCTTCCGGCCAGAAGACGTTAAGCGCCTCCATCTGTCCGATGGTCGCGCTCTGTGTGAAAACCGCCACGGGGGGTCTGTCCAACTTTTCTTTTCTCATTGCTGCGAGAACTCTTTCTCTTGGAGTCATTGCCATTATAATATCTCCTTGGAAAGGTCAATGAAATCAACTTATTTAATGATAAGCGTGACTCTTTCAGTGTCGCGACCGTGCGCGCGGGTTAACACCCCCGCCGACGCTTCATAACATCCTCGGGTCACCGGTCACGCGCACGGTGACCTCCGCAAAATTGATGCTCCTTGCCAGCGGCTCGTCGTCCCAATGGCCGTACGCCCCTTCCGTGGAAAGATTGATCTTCTGCCTGCTCACCGCCTTTATGTTCACCGCGCCGGCCTTTTTCACTTTCTCTGTGAGATAAGTGGTCAGACTTCGGCCGGCGGCCTGCACGGCCGTCTCGAAACGATCGTAGTACACCATCCCCATGAACGGTATAGAGGCCGAGAATCTGTAATCCAGCGTCGGCGCCACCGTCGCGGTCAGAGATTCCGATATCTTGCTTGTGACCGCCCCGACGGCGTTGCAGACGTCGAAATGCTCCGGAAATATTACGGAAGTGCCGAATCTTTCCCCCATGTCGCTCATCAGCGCCTCCGCCGGAGCGCCCACGCCGACGATCGGATGCTTCAGTTTGGGAAGGAGGTCCAACATCTTTCCCCTTTTCAGAGAGGTCATCTTTCTTGTGATCTTCAGAGAACCGCCGTTCTGCCATTCGCTCATCTCGTCGTCAAGCATCTTCGTCATCAGCGCCTCCGATATTTTCATTTTTATTTCTTCGAACATCGTCATCGCCGCTTGTTTATTGGTCATTCCCGTTCTCTCCGCGATCGCGTGAACGCCAGCCTCCGCCCCTTTACCGTTGCCGTAGCTGAATTTCCCTAGGAATATCATTACGTCCGTGGGAGTGAGCGACGACGCCTCGATCATTTCTTTCTTCGTCAGAGACGCCAACTCGTCGGATATCATCCACAGGCCGTTCGTCGCTTCGCGTATGTCGAGCGAGGTCATAGGTCCTTTTCCTTTCATTCCGTTGTAAACTCTCTTTTCCTTGTCCGTCATTTTGGACACGTCGGCGTTATCGGCCGCCGTGTAGTAATCTATCAGATCGTCGAACATTATCCTGTCCGTTATCTCCGGATACGCGGACGTGAGGACCGCCAGAGGGGTCACGCGGTCCGGGCCTATCAGGAATTTGGAATCCCTGAGCACTATTCTGGAATCTCCTCCCAAAGCGACGGTGTACATATCCACCGCCTTCACCCGCGTCCTCCATTTTCCGACGTTCGCGCCTTCCTCCTGTACCATCGGGAATCCCTCGTCCATGACCGCTATATCGGTGGGCGTTCCTCCTATGTCGACTATCAGACAATCCTCTATTCCCGATAATGTCCTTCCCCCCACGGAACTCGCCGCCGGTCCCGATAAGATGGTCTCCACCGGGTACATCTTCGCCTGCTCCAGGTCCATGACGGAACCGTCCCCTTTGTACGCCATTATGGGCGCGGTTATACCTTTCGAGAGGAACGTTCTTTTCACATCGCCGAAGAATTTGCTGACCGCGGGTATCAGTTTCGCATTCAGCACCGTGGTCTCCGTTCTTATGTCGATGCCGAGCGTCGCCGAGAGTTCGTGACCGGACACTGTCGGAAGGCCGGTCATTTCCGTCGCCATCTCCTTTACCTTTTTCTCTTGGGATGTGTTCATCGTCGAGAACAGTCCCGATATCGCTATCGCGTCCGCTCCTTTGCTCACTTTTTTTATCGCGGCACGCACCTCTTTCTCATCCAGCTGCGCTTTCGCCTTCCCTCTGGAATCGAATCCGCCTTTCACAAAGGCCTGGTGTTTCTCCCCGAAATGTACGGGCCCCATCGGGTCCCAGCCGATTATTATCAGTCCGACGTTCCCCCCCATCCCTTCTAAGATGGAGTTTGTGGCCAGCGTCGTCGATATCCCTACCAGCGAGATATCTTCCGGCCTTATCTCGCAGGCTTCGAACACCGCGTCCACGGACGCGTGAAGGCCTATCGAAAGATCGTGATGCGTCGTCGGGGACTTCCTTTTCGCGATCACGGTGTTATCGTCCATGTCGACGATGACGGCGTCGGTGAACGTTCCTCCGGTGTCGACCCCCAGGCCGTATCTTGCTACTGAGATCTCGTCGCTCATAGTATCTTCATGCTT
>Ga0082212_10013164_pt1 | contig 10364 bp, 10 predicted proteins | sample TergutNt197P3_FD_71548 | JGI IMG/M metagenome (GOLD analysis project Ga0082212, IMG submission 71548) | Neocapritermes taracua P3 segment gut microbial communities from Petit-Saut dam, French Guiana - Nt197 P3 | ecosystem: Host-associated > Arthropoda: Insects > Digestive system > Gut ...
CTGTCCTTGCAAAATCATGGGAGTTCCTTTTCGAATAGGGCTTGTCAGTTTTCAAACAATCCTATACACTAAAAGGCGACTCCTTGTAAAGACCAATTTCGAAAAATTCTTGGAAAGGGCAGTGTAAGTTAGAACAAGCCTAAAAACGCAACGTGAAACCGCCGGAACATTTGAAACCTCAGGGAGGACGATTGAATCTTACGCCGATGATCGACGTGGTGTTCCTGCTTATCATCTTTTTCATCGTTTCGACCAACATGTTTCAACAGGACAATGCGGTTTTGGTCGATTTGCCGGAGGCGGATTCGGGCATTCTTCCGCCGGAGCAGCAGGCGAAACGATTGACGGTCAGCGTTTCAAGTCAAGGTACACTTTTTGTTGGTACAGAAATGCTGGACACAGAAAGGCTCCGTTGGCTTATGACTGAGGCGCACAAAGACTGGGGGGAAGAGGCGGAAATCCGAATCCGCACCGACAAGAATGTCCACTACGGAATCGTCAAACCGATTTTGAGGATGGCGGCAGAGAACGGAATTTTTCGCATCTCCTTTGCGGTCTCTCCTGCCCCTTGACCAAAGCGGCGTAAACGCTAGAATGACCGTATGGATTATTCATCGGCGTTCCAATCAGGTTGGTGGCGTAACTGGCAAAGCCAGACACGCTTGAGTTCCGCCCACTGAGAGTTGCCGATTCGATGATCGAATACGACTATCAAAAGCCGCAAGCGTAAAATTTAACGTTTGCGGCTTTTTTTGTTGACCTAACCAAATTTCAAGAAAGGAAAAAATCATGGACTATCGAACCTATTTTCGTAACTATCCCAACCGCGACGGCGAATACGGACCTTACGGCGGAGTCATTCTTCCGCCGGAATTGATTCCCGCCTTCCAAGAAATCACGCACGCTTACAAAACGATCTGCAATTCGGCACAGTTCATCAACGAACTGCGCCGCATCCGCCGCGAGTTTCAAGGTCGTCCCACTCCGGTTTGCCACTGCGAGCGGCTCTCCCGAATGATCGGCGGAAGTCAGATTTATCTGAAACGCGAAGACTTGAACCACACCGGCGCACACAAGTTAAACCATTGCATGGGGGAAGGACTTCTGGCAAAGTTTATGGGCAAAAAACTGCTCATTGCCGAGACCGGGGCGGGACAGCACGGCGTTGCCATTGCAACGGCAGCCGCTCACTTCGGACTCGATTGCGAAGTCCACATGGGGGAAGTCGATATTGTCAAAGAAGCACCGAACGTGACCCGAATGAAAGTGCTCGGTGCAAAAGTCGTGCCGGTGAGTTTCGGACAAAAAACGCTCAAAGAAGCGGTGGACTCGGCGTTCGAGTCGTATCTCAAAAATTACAAGGATGCAATTTACTGCATCGGTTCCGTTGTCGGTCCGCACCCGTTTCCGATGATGGTGCGCGACTTCCAAATGGTCGTCGGCATCGAAGCGCGGGAACAATTTATGGCAATGACCGGCAATCTGCCCGATGCGGTGTGTGCTTGCGTTGGCGGTGGGAGCAATGCGATGGGGATTTTCAGCGGATTCCTTAATGACCCGGTGCCACTCTATGGGGTCGAACCGCTTGGCAAGAGCACGACACTCGGCGACCATGCCGCCACGATGACCTACGGCAAGCCGGGTGAACTGCACGGTTTCAGGAGTTATGTATTGCAAAACGCCGATGGTTCACCGGCACCGGTCCATTCGATTGCTTCCGGTTTGGATTATCAGGGCGTAGGACCGGAACATGCGTTGCTCCGGGATGAAAAGCGGGTCGAATATGTCGGAGCGACCGATGCCGAAACGGTTGATGCATTTTTCAAATTGTCTCGGTATGAGGGAATCATACCGGCACTAGAAAGTGCGCATGCCGTTGCGTTTGGGATGAAACTTGCCAAGCAGATGGATGTGGGAGCGATTCTCATCAATTGTTCCGGTCGCGGCGACAAGGATATTGACTACGTCATCAACAACTACGGTTACGGCGACAAATAGATTAAATTCCGCAAAAATCGGCGACGGTGTCGCCGATTTGCCCTTATTTAGTCGTCTCCGACAAAGTCCGTCTATTCCAGATAAAACGGTCAAAAGGGCTTTACAATTCTTGTTTCAGAGTTTTCAACCGGGATGCCGAAAAGCAGAGAGACGTGTTGATTTTTCACCTGCGTCCACCCATGTTTGTATTATCCCCCTACACAATGTTGCGGAACACCATGATCGTCGTCTTTGCGGCGGTCTGTATGGTCGCACATGCCGAGGAATTCGGTATCACTCGTCGAATTCCCGTAGCACAGGCAAATCCGCCGTTCAGCCAGCAAATTTTGCCCTATGTTGTCCGAATTATCGCCTTCGATACCACAGGGCAATCCTTCGGGACGGGTTCGTATATCGGCACTTACGGTGAATATGGGGTGATCCTGACGAATTGGCACGTTGTCTCCGAGACAAACGGGCTTGTTCATGTCCATTTTCCTTCAGGTTTTTCCTCCTTTGGAGCGAGGATCGAGGTCGATAAAAAATGGGATTTGGCACTCATTGTGATTTCCAAGCCGCCGCAATACATTCCGATGCTCAACATTGCGCAAAATCCCGCAAAACAGGGAGACCCGCTTTGGATCGTCGGTTTCGGCTCCGGCTCCTATCGGATTGCCGACGGACAGTGTGTGCGGTATATGTCGCTGACCAAAGATGAAACCGATCCGCACGACATTATGGAAGTGTCCGTCAGTGCCCGAAAAGGGGATTCCGGCGGTCCCATACTCAATCAGAAAGAGGAACTTGCCGGAGTGCTGTTCGGTTCCGATATGGTTCAGAACACGGCAGGCAGTTATTGTGGGCGAGTCAGCCTGTTTTTGATAGAGACACAGGGCAAGATGGTAGGTTTGCCGAATCGTCCCGAAAGTTATTTTGCCTCGATTGAAAAAACCGGACCGCTCTATTCGCTTCGAGAAAGCCGAAATGCGGTACCGCTAACGGGAGAAGCCGGACAACGTTCCGGTCTTCCTGACTCTTCGGGGCAGTCTACAGGAATACGTTCCTCTTCTCGAAGATATGCTCCGCCCATTGAACCTTGACAGAAGAACGGTTGACGGGAAGTTTCTTGTTTACAGCCGTTCATCAGAACGGATTCCACTGGAACATCTTCGACGGAGCAAGCCGGTTGCGTGAATCGGACGGTTGAGATACCGTTTCTTCCGGTTGAATCTGTTGGAACGCCTTTTGAATCTCCGGCAGTGGCACACGCGTGACAGTCGGGTCGGCAAGCGATCCCGTGACTCTCAACTGTACCAGTTGGTCTCCCGCTCCGCCAATGAGATCGCTAATTCCCGGTATCTGCAACCGGCGGCTACCCAGCCGCGTTTTCATCGTTAAATCAACCTGCCGATTGTCCAACCGCATCATTCCACCGCCGTGCAGCGATATTGCCCCTCCTTCAAAAATGACGGAATCAAAAAACATTTGCAGTCCCGACAGATGAAAATCGACATCCATCGAACTGAACATTCCCGCATTCGCATCGGTTTCCTTCCACCGCAATTCCCGAAGCAATCGAACCATGACCGGGGCTCCGTAAATATTGGCATCCCGCAGTTGCATCGTTCCTTTGCCTTTCATGGCTTCCCATTTCGTACCGATTCCCTCTAATTGCACATTCGTACAGTTCAATTTTCCAGCCGTTCTTTGTGCCGTCGGTTCGATTTCTCTGGCGATTTTTGCCAAGTCGGCACCGACCAAACCGGCATTGATCTTGTACGACATTCCCTCATCCAACACGACGAATCCATCGGCACGAATCACGCCGTCGCAAAATTTTCCCGATAGTGGTCGGGGCTTGATGTCCGGTCTTGCCGGATTCGCTTGCACGCCCAGCCGAAGGAGTTTGTTCTCGAAGAAAAAGGGACCGCGAACTTCGGTAACAGGAAAGCCGTTGACCATCAGCGATTCCAAAAAGAGTTCGCCGTTCACCCGAACCTGCTCGGCAACCGAATGCCCCGTCAATCGAACGGTTCCGAAAATGTTCTCAACGAGCATCCCCAAGTTTGCGCTGTTTTGGTATAGTATCCCATTCAAGTCCCAGGCGACGGCTTGTTGTCCCTGTGCCGATTGCCGATATTCAATTCCACCCGAAAGACCAAACGGTCGCGTGATTTGCAACGATTCCAAAAAGTCCCGAAAATAATTCGGCAACGCATCGAGCAATTCCCGATCCGCTTGCAGTTGGTCAATCGTCAGCGGAGCAAGCCGAAGAACCGATTGTCCCTCCACGTTGAATCGGCAATCGAGTCCGCTTCGCAGTTTCGTCTGTTGATGAGTTCCCCGCAGTGTTTCGGCAAAAACGCGTCCGTTTTCGTACCGGATTTCTCCGTTGACATCTTCAATTTTATAGGGAAAACGATCCGAACAGATTGACAGACCGGGACGCGGCGTTGCCTGAAACGAAAGATTGACATTTCGGATATCGGTTTGATACTGAATCTGTGCTGCCAGATTCACTTTGCCGTTGACGTTCAAACTTTGTAGCAGTTGCCGTTGGTCGGGATTGAGCAATGCCTGCGTAATTTGGTCATCAACGGGTAGTTCTGCCGCCGCAATGTGAAGCACAAATTCCTGTGCCATTTTGTACACGCTGCCGACGGGACGCAAATACCCGTTGCCATTGACGACCGCCGTACCGTTGGTTCCCGAAACTTCCCGGAATTGCCAATCGTTGCCGTCGTAGTGCAAAAGCCCCTTTACATCACGGAGCGGATAGGGAAAATGATCGTACCGCAACGAGACTTGATCAAGTGTAATATCGAATTGCTTGTTGAGAGGCGCATCCCCCAGCGGCAATTCAAAAACCAGATCGGCTTTGAGTTTTCCCGCCGGATTTAACGAATTGGCAACCCGCTGTACTTCCGGCGGCAATGCACGAATCAATTTCAAATCGATGGGAATATCCTCGCCGGTAACTTCGACCTTGCCAAAAGGGTCAACAAAAATGTTGTAATAGTGTCCGGCAATCGCCGTTTTTAACGGGGCATCCAGTTTTGACGTAAAATGAAAATGCAGAGCCGCCGTTTCATCGACGAACAACTTACCCGTGAGACGGTCAAGCCGATAGGGGAATGCCCGATACGCAAAGCCAAGTTCCGAAACTTGCATCTCAATGTTTTTGGGGTGCCACACACCATTTTGACAGAGTAACTGGGCGTGCAAATCGGTCGTTCCCTCGTAATCGAATCGGGCAAGGAGTTGTTCGGTCGCATCATTCAGGAATGGTGAAAGGGCTTCAATCAGTTCGTCATCGAAACGGAGATTTTGGATATTGACCGTAAGTTCCGCCTGTTTCCAGACGGTCAAGCCTTCCTGCATAAAGGAGGCGGCAAATTGCGCCCCGTCGCTGTTGCCGGTCAATTTGTCGATGACAACCCCTTCATTGGTCATTTCAAATCGGGCAGCAAGTTCGGTCAACGTTCGGTTGATGTGCGGAAAGTCCATTCGACCGTGCGTGAGTGCTCCCTCGACGGCAAATCGGCATCCCCATTCCGAGAGGGGATCAGAGACAGCCGAAACGTTGAGAACGAAACGTCCCATAAAAAGGGGACGCTCTTGAATGTAAGGGTGCGGCGGAATGTATTTCCAGAGATCGTCAGACCAATCGAATTCCCGGCAATTGGCAACAAGTTTCCACTGTTTCGTTTCCGGTAGGATTTCTGCTTCAAAATTGATTCGCCGGAAAAAGTCCCCGTCCGCTGCCCCTTTGACGGTGATATGGTGCATATCATCCTGTGTTTCCGGTATGGCGGTCAGGTTGATTCCCGAAATATGGAGCGGCGGGGCGGAAGGATGCAGGGCATCGTTGTAAAGCATGGTGCCGTTTTCAATTTCCACCGGAACGTATTCGTGAGTATGGTCGCTGACGAGCAGTTGGAGTTCGTCAAAGGTTCCTTCGGCGGATCGGCTTACCCGAAGGATCGGCTCTTTCACGACAATGCGGCTGATGGGCAAATTTCTTGTGTACAGCGTTGGAAGGGTGATCGGACATTCGATAAAGAGTTCTTTGATGTACAGCAGTTTTTGGGAAGGACCGACGGAAAACTCGATGTTTTTGACGGCGAGTCCCCTATTTTCAACGATTTCAGCGGAACCGACTTGAATATCGAGAGAGGGATACCGTTTTTCGAGTTCGGCGAGGACGTATTTTTGGACTTCGCTATCGAGTCGTGAATAGACGTAGAATCCTCCGACTGCTATTCCGATGATGACGAGCAGTATTCCCCAGCGGAGTCCGGTTCCGATTAGGCGCAAAAATCCCACAGGGAATTGTAGAAAAAAACGGAAAATGAGTCAAGGGCAATGAGATTCCCGCGTACCATAAACCGAGGCATCGGTCACTCCTCACTTTTTTATCAACTTTTCATAAAACCGGACATACTGCACTGCACTTTTTGCCCATGACCAGTCCTGACGCATGCCGTTGAGAATGAGTTGGTTCCAAACATTCTTTCGATGCCAAAAGGTATCGAACGCCCGCCACATCGTCGCATTCAAACCGTGTAAATCGTCCGATACAAACGTAAAACCCGTCGCCGTGTTGTTCGCCAGAGTGTCGTCATTCAAATCCACGACCGTATCCGCCAGTCCGCCAGTCTCCCGCACCAACGGCACTGTGCCGTAAATCTGACTGTACATCTGATTGAGTCCGCACGGCTCATAGCGGCTCGGCATCAAGAAAATGTCCGACCCCGCCTCGATCTTGTGCGATAATTCATCCGAAAATTCAAACCGAACCGCCACATTTTCAGGATATTGGCTTGCCAATGCCGAAAGCCGTGCTTCCAAATGTTTGTCCCCTTTCCCCAAAAGGCAAAACTGCACACCATGCTTTTCAACCCAAAGCGGAATCACTTCCGTAACCAAATCGATTCCCTTTTGGTGAGCGAGTCGGCTGACGACTCCGCACAGCGGTGCATCACCCCGTTGCGGCAATCCCAGCATCGCCTGCAAATCATGTTTGCAGATCGGCTTTTTCTCCAACACATTTTCTGCCGTGTAGGCTTCGGCAATATAAGGGTCGGTTTCGGGATTCCAACGTTCTTTGCAGGCACCGTTCAAGATTCCCCGAAGCATCGGACTGCGGAATTGTAAGACGGGATCCAAGCCGTAGCCGAATTCATACGATTGAATTTCCAGTGCATATTGAGGACTCACCGTTGTAATGCCGTCGGCAAAGACAATACCGGCTTTCATCAGGTTTAACTTACCGTAAAACTCTAATTGATTAAACGTAAAATGCTCCCAGCCGATACCGGTCAGGGGCAAATCCCAGTGCCAAAAAATCCCCTGGTACGCCAAATTGTGAATGGTGTGAATCGTTGCAATATGTTCGTAACCCGGCTTGTCTTGGTACAAAATCGACAGCATTGCCGGTAAAATACCCGTTTGCCAATCGTTGGAATGAAGAATGTCCACTCGAAGATTCATGACCGAAATCATTTCCATGACCGCCCGGCTGAAAAAGATGAACCGTTCGCTGTTATCGCCATAATCGCCGCCGTTTTCGGTGTAGAGTTCATTCCGATTGAAATAGTCATCCTGTTGAATGAAATAGATGGGAACATCGCTGTCGGGAATACTCTCTTTCCAGATTTTTGCGGTTTGGATTTTATCGCCAACGGGAACGGGAAAGCGGATTCCGGTATCTTTGACGGCACGTCCGCTGTGGAATACCGACTTATAGGCGGGAATGACGACGGTAACATTCTGTCCGAGCCGTTCGAGGGCGGCGGGAAGGGCTGCGCTGACATCCGCTAATCCGCCTGTTCGGGCAAAGGGGATCGCTTCGCTACTGGCAAACAAAATGTTCATGATGATTTGCTCTGTTGGGAAAAACCGGCAGACCGGACTGTGATTCTAACACATGGGAGCGATTTTGCGGCAAAATTCGTTCAATTTTCCTGAAATTCTGTCAGTTCTTGTGCGGAGTAAACCGGATATACAGGAGTATGGCAAAATCGTAGAGAGCATGAATCGCTATCGGAACGACGAGGTTGCCAGTATGGACAAAGAGAAAACCAAGATAGAGTGAAATCACGAAAGCCAGCAGAAAATAGGTCGGCGTAACGGCGTGAAATAGCCCAAATATCAGCGATACAAAGAAAATGGCAAGCCATAGATCGACGACAGTGGCGAGTCCTAGTTGGAACAATCCTCGAAAAAGGAGTTCTTCTCCGATGCCAGCAAGCGCTGAAATGACGGCAAGTTGCCAGAGTTTCAGAGGACTCATGTACTGTTGAAACATCTCCCGAACGATTCGGGCAATTCGTTGCAATGCCGTAAGGGGTAATGTTTGCAACACGAAATATCCGACAAGGGGCAACGAGAGTCCCCAGGTGATTTGCCAGAGCGTTTCGCAGTCACACCGGCAGTATTGCCGGTAATCGAAACCGAACAGAAGCACGTCGGCAAGGATCGCAACGACTGCCAAGGAGCCTTCGACCAAAATGGTTAACCAAAAGAAGGACATCGGAACCAGTCATTGTAACACTTTTAGCAAAAACGGCAACGATCGTCAAAACCCACGAAGTGATCGGGTGTCTTCGCAACAGAGCCCGCCGCGTAAGTAAGGAAAAATCAAAAATTTTCCAAAATTTCTCCTATTGTTTTCCCCATTCGTGCGTCTACAATAGAGAGGCAGCTCATTTTTCTGCCCGAAATCCCTCAAAACGAAAGGAATCCTGATCATGAAAAAATCGCTTTGCATCCTGCTGTCCGCCCTGTTGGTCTTTTCGACTTTCGCCGTTTCCACCGAGCCGCCGCAAACCGAGTTCGCCTTTAATCTGTATCGAACCATCGTAAAAGATACGCCGAACGAAAATGTCATGATTTCCCCCTACGGAGTGCAACACCTGCTCGACCTCGCTCGAACCGGTGCCGACGGAAAAACGAAAACGGAAATCGAACAAGTTCTCGGCTATACCGAATCGGTCAAATGGGAGTCCCTCTCCGACAACACGTTAACAACTGCCGCCGCTCTGTGGGTACAGCAACGCTATCCCATTCTGCCGGAGTACCTGCAAACGGCACGCGAAAATTTCGGTTCTTCCATCGAGCAAGCCGATTTTAGCGGCAATCCCAATGAGGCAGTCAAACTCATCAACGCTTGGTGTGCGGAAAAAACGAGGAAAAATTCCGACGATACTCGACAGTGTTGACGAACTAACTCGGCTGGTTTTAATCAATGCGATTCACTTCGCCGCCGACTGGAAAGTGCCGTTCAAGGGAAATCTGACGCAAGAAAACGATTTTACTCTCCAAGATGGGACAAAAGTGAAAACGAAACTCATGCAGGCATTTGATGGACAAAAAATGTACAACGACGAGGGAGATACACTCGGTCTCGAATTGCCATACAAGACGGACGGCAATGGTGCTTCTGCTTCCGAAGGAACCGTCGGACTTCGCAAAATGGGAATCGGCGATGACCCTCCAAAAACTCAATCTCATTCGTCGGTCAATGAAGGAAACGCAGGTCAATGTATGCATGCCAAAATTCAAGATGGAAAACAGTTTTGAACTGACAAAATCGTTGAAACAACTTGGAATGACATCGGCATTTGTTCCTTCCGATGCAGATTTTTCAAGGATGACGACTTCCGAAAAATTGTTTGTGAGTACCGTGTTACAAAAGACGTACATTAAGGTTGATGAACTCGGCACGGAAGCGGCGGCGGTAACGGCAATGCCGGGGGTGCTAGGTCCCGGACCAATAGAACGTCCCAAGGAGTTTTACGCCGACCGTCCGTTTTTGTTTGCCATTTTTAAGGGAGACACGATTCTCTTTTTGGGAAGGTTTGTCAAACCGATTTAGGCTTTGCGTTTTTCCGTGTACGGTGTACAATACGTTGAGTAACCGTTTTTTCCCAACGATGAACACAATGACTCTCACTGTCGCTCCAACTTCTGTTTTTCCGACAACCTCAGGGGGGGACGTTGCGATGTTTCCGGCGGTGTCCGAATGTTCGGTTGCACAAGCCGCCGAATTTTTAGACATGTCGGAACGCTGCTTGAACGGTTTGCTCGATGCCGAACAAATTGCGTCTCGACTAGAAAATGGCGAACGTTTGGTTCAATGGAGCAGTATGTTAGACTACCAACAAATGCGGATACGCAGACGAGCAGGGCTTGCTCAAATAATTCGTTGGGATCAAGAAATGGGGCTCTATGATGATTAGTGCCGTCCTCGATGCCTGTGTTCTCTATCCCGCTCCATTACGGGAACCTCTAAAAACTCGTTAAATTTTTGGTAGTCCTCGACAGATGGGAAAAAGTTGATAAGATACGCACATCTATTCCCTTTTTCCCATCATCTTCCATGA
>Ga0082212_10013165_pt1 | contig 10362 bp, 9 predicted proteins | sample TergutNt197P3_FD_71548 | JGI IMG/M metagenome (GOLD analysis project Ga0082212, IMG submission 71548) | Neocapritermes taracua P3 segment gut microbial communities from Petit-Saut dam, French Guiana - Nt197 P3 | ecosystem: Host-associated > Arthropoda: Insects > Digestive system > Gut ...
CATTTTTTACCGTTAGTGAATAACGCGGGGTGAGGGGGGGGGGGTGCGCAGGGAGAGGGCTAACGTACCTCAGAATTCGGCGCCGAAGTCACCGGCTTCTAGACGGTCCTTCACCATCACCAGGAACCGCGCAGCATCAGCACCATCAACAAGGCGGTGATCGTACGACAAGGACAGATACATGATGTCACGAATAGCGACGATTTCGCCCAAGCGGGCATCATCGACAGCGACCGGGCGACGACGAATCGCCCCAGCACCCAAGATCGCCACCTGGGGTTGATTCACGATCGGGGTATCAAACAGCGTGCCCACCGAACCATAGTTGGTGATCGTGAACGTACCACCGGTCAACTCATCGGCCTTGATCTTGTTGCTGCGCGCACGCGCAGACACATCAGCGATCTTCTTCGCTAGGCCCGACACCGTCAAATCCCCAGCTGACCTGATCACCGGAACGAGCAAACCCTTAGTGGTGTCCACAGCGATCCCCAGATGCTCACCATCGGGATAGATGATTTCCTTGGCATCCAGGTCGATGCTGGCATTAATTTTCGGGTACGCCTTGAGCGCTTCCAAAGCCGCCTTCGCAATAAACGGCAGGAAAGTTAGTGAAACCCCTTTGCGGGTCTGGAACTCGTCCTTGACCCGCCGCCTCAACCGCGCAATCAACGTGAGGTCCACTTCCACTGTCGCCGTCAACTGGGCTGAACTTTGCAAAGAGTCAACCATACGATTGGCGATGATAACCCGTGCGCGGGTGAGCTTCTCTGTCTTACCCACACGCTCGGGTTCGTCGTCCTCGTACTCATCCTCGTCATCAAAGAGCAGTTCAGGTTCCGGTTCGACTACCTTGGCCCGTGTTTTCCGAGTACGCACGGGAGCTTTCGCTTTCCCCACTGTCGGCTCGTAGTCGTCCTCTTCCAGGAGGGCTGCCGTCTCCTCCAAGAGGTCACTGTCTTCGATCACCTCAGCAACCTCAATGGGCGCATCCGCATCTTTGTTCACAGTGGTGGACTTACCTCTGGTGGTTGCCACCTCAGCATCACTAGGCATCGGCTCCACCTGGGGTGCAGCCTCAGTCATCGCCAACTGGGGGGTCGAAGCCTCGGGAGCCACAACATCAACCACCTGTGCACGTACCAAGGAAGGATCCGAGGCAGCGGCAAGAATATCCTGCTTGCGGATACGCCCTCCCACGCCGGAACCCTGCACGCGCGCCAGATCAACACCCTTTTCCTCGGCGAGACGACGAACCAGAGGCGTCACATAGGCCCCCGACCCAATGGTGTCAGCGACCTCATGGGCAGCCACAGCTGGCACATAGGAGGAGGGGGTGATATTCAATCCTGTCGCATCAGTGCCACTGGACGGCGGAGGTGGTGGTGGAGCCGAAGGATCACTGGGGGTCTGATTTGACGCTTGAAGAGGTTCGGCTGTGGATGGTGAAGGTTGACTCGCAGTCGGCTCGGGGGTGGGGGGAGGAACAAACGAAGGAATCTTGAAAGAATCAGCGGCGGAAGGAGCCGAAGGTTCTTCAGGTACGTCAGCTGGGGTGGGTTCAGCTACGACATCAGCGACTCTATCCGCAGGGGGCTCTACGGGGGTTTCCACCAAAGGCTCTTGGGATTCAGATGCATTAACCACAGCGAGAACAGCCCCCACCGTGGCGGTCTCATCTTCGTGGATGCGGATCTCGGCGAGCACACCAGCAACCGGCGAGGGTATTTCGGTATCCACCTTATCTGTGCTGATTTCAACCAATGGTTCGTCACGCGCGACCGTGTCCCCCACTTTTTTCAGCCAACGCGACACCGTACCCTCGGATACGGATTCACCCAAAACGGGCAAGGTCACTTCATGAGACACGGGAACTCCTTCAGCTCATATAATCCGAGCCTAGCGGGTTCACGAGTCAATATGGGGGACTTTGATGGGTTTTTGCGATGTTTTCTGCGATCACTGGACTCGTACTTCGCCGAAAAGACGCCCGACCACGCAGCGATACCCCGCAGAGTTGGTACCATGGAAAGAGAACCTCACACCCATGAGAGGACAATCATGTCACAGATGAACCCCAACCCAGCCGGATACCCGCCCCCGATGCCTCAGATGGATATGGCACCCCCGCCTGTTGGCGTTCCGGCTCAACCCGTACCCCCGCAGGTCGCGCCACCCCAAGCGATCACAGGCAAACTCCTTCAAGAAAAGAAGGCTCCCTCGATTTCGGGAATTCTTGGGCTCGTTCTACTGCTCGCCTTGTGGCTCTTGGGTATCATTCTCATCGGGATGGGTGCAGGAATGGCGTACTCGGGCGGAGGTTTCATTGCGCTTGGCGTCGTGCTCATTATCGTTGCCGTTCTCTTCCAATCTGCTTTCACGATTATCCAGCCTGGGGAGACCAAGGTTCTGCAGTTTCTGGGTAATTATGTGGGTACGGTTCGCGCCACGGGTTTGCGAATGACGATACCGTTGACCTCGAAGCGCCGAGTGTCAGTGAGGGTACGCAACTTTGAGACCCGCGAAATCAAGGTCAACGACTCCCAGGGCAACCCTGTGGTTATTGGGGCGATCATTGTGTGGCAGGTTCATGACACTGCCCAATCCACCTTCCAGGTCGAGTACTACGAGAACTTCGTCAATGTCCAGGCTGAGGCCGCCCTGCGTCACATTGCCACCATCCACCCGTACGATAATGGTGAATCGGGGGAGGCTACCTTGCGTGGTGCCACCGACCAGGTTGCCGCTGAACTCGCCCAAGAGGTGGGTGAGCGTGTCGCTATCGCTGGTGTTCGCATCATTGAGACTCGTATTTCATCTTTGTCGTACGCTCCCGAGATCGCTTCTGCTATGCTCCAGCGCCAGCAGGCCCAAGCCGTCTTGGCTGCCCGAGCGAAGATCGTTGAGGGTGCGGTCACCATGGTTCAATCCGCTCTCAACCGCATCGACAAGGATGGGATCGTCGAAATGGATGACGACCGCAAGGCCGCTATGGTTGCCAACCTGCTGGTCGTGCTGTGCTCCGATTCCCGTGCCATGCCAACAGTGAACGCAGGGTCATAACCTGGACCGCCCACTCCTCACTCAGTTTGTCACGCACTGTCACCCTGCGGAACTCTGCGAGTCGGGCTGGCGCGCTCCGTAGCACAGGCTCTGCGACTGGCAACAACTCCCGCGTCACCCTGCGGAGCGGAGCGACTCGCAAGGTCCAGACTGCCCAGTCGCACAACTGTGGATTCTGGATTCCGTGACTTCGCACGGAATGACGAGGGTGTGACTGTGGATTCTGGATTCTGCGACTTCGCGCAGAATGACGGGGGGGGGTGTGCTCGGATGACGCGGGGGGGTGTGCTCGGATGACGCGGGGGGGTGTGCTCAATGACGGGGTTGGTGGGATACCCGGTACGATGATGAGCATGGATTCACCGTTTCGTGCTGAGGACTGGGATGAGGTTCCGGGGTTTGTCTTCGAAGACATCACCTATCATCGGGCCAAAGAAGTGCCGTGTGTAAGGATAGCTATCGATCGCCCCGAGGTACGTAATGCTTTTCGGCCGCAGACCGTGGATGAACTCTATATCGCTTTGGATCATGCACGGATGAGCGCTGATGTCGCGTGCGTACTGCTGACCGGTAATGGGCCGAGCCCACGTGATGGTGGGTGGGCTTTTTGTTCCGGAGGGGATCAGCGGGTTCGCGGTTCCCAAGGGTACGAATACGAAGGCAACTCCGTTGCGGGTGAGGGGGTGGATTCTGCGACTTACGCGCAGAAAGACGGAGTAAAGGAATCTCCTTCACCGTCTCCCTGCGCGGAGTCGCAGGGCCCACTGACCGACCGCAGTGTTGCTGCGCGTCTCGGGCGACTGCACATCCTCGAAGTCCAACGTCTCATTCGGTTCATGCCCAAGCCTGTGATAGCACTCGTGGGCGGGTGGGCTGCTGGCGGTGGCCACTCCCTTCACGTAGTGTGCGACATGACCCTCGCCAGCAAAGAACACGCCATGTTCAAACAGACAGACGCAGATGTGGGTTCCTTTGATGCCGGGTTGGGCTCGGCGTACCTGGCCCGCCAAGTCGGTCAGAAGGTGGCACGCGAAATCTTCTTCCTCGGGGAACCCTATGACGCCCAGCGTGCCTTCGAGATGGGTACGGTCAATGCTGTCGTACCCCACGCAGACCTCGAAAAGGTCGGACTCGAATGGGCGAGGAAGATCGCCGGAAAATCACCCACGTCGATCCGCATGTTGAAGTACGCCTTCAACGCTGTCGACGATGGGTTGATCGGCCAACAGATTTTCGCGGGGGAAACAACCCGATTGGCGTACATGACCGATGAGGCTCACGAGGGGCGCGACTCCTTCCTCGAAAAACGCGAACCCGACTGGTCAGGGTTCCCGTACTATTACTGACCAAGACAACAAGAAGGGAGGGCACTGATGCTTCTTCGTGAACTTGTGGAGAACTCTGCGGTGTCCGTCATCTCTTCTGAAGGCGGGACCGAGATCGAGATCACCGATGTTGTCTATGATTCCAGGCAGGTCACCCCTGGCGCACTCTATGTGGCCATCCCTGGAACCAAGGCTCATGGGGACTCTTTCATCGAACAAGCACGACAGGCTGGTGCTCGGGCGATAGTTTCCGAAAACCCCCATGAGGGTTTGGGTGTTCCCTGGGTGCAAGTGGCGAACCCTCGCCAAGGGTTAGGGATGATGGGCCGATGCTTCTTCGGGGTGGATCTCACGCAGATGACCACGATAGGAATCACAGGAACCAACGGAAAAACCACCACGGCGTACCTCATGAAACACCTTCTCGACAAGCATGTCGGCCCAGAACACGGGTGGATGTTTGGCACAACCGGGAACGTGTTGGGCGCTAAAAGGTTTGAGGCCACGCACACCACACCCGAGTCGATCGATATCTTCCGGCTCATGTCGCAGGTCACTGAACCCCCACGGGGGCTGGTCATGGAGGTCTCCTCGCATTCTTTGGCTCTCGATCGGGTGGCAGGGATGGAATTCGATCTGGGGGTGTGGACGAATCTCACCCAGGATCACCTGGATTTCCATGGCACCATGGAGGACTACTACACCATAAAGAAACGGCTGTTTACCCAATACTTGAAACCTGCTGGGTGCGCGATCATCAATGTGGACGACGAGTACGGGCGTCGTCTGGCTGGGGAGTTGGCTGACGACTGCCGGGTTGTGACCTTCGGGCATGACAACGCCGACGTACTGATAGAGGTGAGCAAATGTTCGTGGAGTGGGATTCGCATGGTTCTCACCTACGACAATCAGACCTATCGCTTCACTGCCCCGCTGACCGGGGAGTTTAATCTCAGCAATCTCACCGCGATGCTGACTGCTGGTTTCGTACTCGACATGGATGTGATGACGCTCGAGAAGGTTGCCGCCACCGCACCCGGTGTGCCCGGTCGCATGGAGGTAGTGGACATTCACGCACCCTTCACGGTGGTGGTGGACTACGCGCACACCCCCGATGCTTTGATCAATATTCTTTCGACAGCTTCCGCCCTCACCACTGAGCGGGTGATCTGTATGTTCAGTTGTGGCGGTGATCGGGACCGAACCAAGCGCCCCATCATGGGTCGTGCTGTCGCCGAGCATTGCGACTACGCCGTGGTGACCTCCGACAATCCCCGATCCGAGGACCCCGAGCAGATTATCGCCGAGATTCTCCCTGGAATGACACCAGGTTTTGGGTACGAGGTGGTTCCTGATCGTCGCGAGGCGATCCGTACCGCCCTCACGATGGCCAGGCCAGGCGACTGTGTCATCATCGCCGGCAAAGGCCACGAAACCTTCCAGGAGATTCAAGGCGTACGCCACCACTTCGACGACCGCGAAGAAGTCGTCACCGCCTGGACCCAGATAACCCGCTGATCTGGTCGACGAGCCCTCTGTCTGTGACAAACGGGGGCGGTTCCTTTTTGACACATTCCCTTCCCCCCGTCGTTCTGAACTCCCATTCCGTCACTCTGCGCGATCCCTCCCCCGTCATTCTGCGCGATCCCTCCCCCGTCATTCTGCGCGAAGTCGCAGAATCCAGAAACCCACAGTCACACCCTCGTCATTCCGTGCGAAGTCACGGAATCCAGACTCCACAGTCACACCCTCGTCATTCCGTGCGAAGTCACGGAATCCAGACTCCACAGTCACACCAAATACCGATACAAAATCGACGTCGGATCAACCACTTCACCTGTGACGGGACTCTCCTCCAATCGCTCAAGGAACGCAGGGAAATCATCGGGGTTGCCCAACTCGATGCCCACCAAAGCCGGCCCGGTTTCACGATTGGATTTCTTGGTGTATTCGAACAGTACGATGTCGTCTTCGGGCCCGAGAACCTCGTCGAGGAAGCGACGCAGGGCTCCTGGTTCCTGGGGGAAGGTTACCAGGATGTAGTGTTTGCGCCCCTCAAAAACCAGGGACCTTTCAATGACCTCTGAGTAACGCGAGATGTCATTGTTTCCCCCCGACAGTACGCACACCACTGTCTGCCCAGGTTTGACGGTGAGTGTGGTGTCCCGCGTTCCTCGTCTGAGGGCAGCGGACGCGAGGGCTCCCGCTGGTTCAGCGATAACACCATCTGACTGATAGAGGTTGAGGATCTCCGAACAGATTTGCCCCTCGGGGATCGCCAGCATGTCTGGCTGGAGCGCTGAGATGATCTCCATGGTGAGGGTTCCTGCTTTGCCCACAGCAGCCCCATCCACAAAAGAATCGATGTACGGAAGACGTACGGGTTCCCCTGCTTCGAGGGCAGCTTGCACACAGGCAGCACCCGCTGGTTCAACCCCGACGATGCGTGTTGTCGGATGGTGGGTGGCCATCCAAGCACCACACCCAGCAAGCAGTCCACCACCACCCACGGGCAGGATGAGAACATCGGGAGCCTTCCTGAGTTGTTGGATGATCTCTTTGGCGACACTGCCTTGGCCCGCCATCGTTGCCGGGTGATCAAAAGCCGGTACGAGGGTTCGCCCCTGGTTGGTGGAGGTCTCTTCAGCGATCTGCGAGGCAGCATCATAGGTTTCCCCAGCCACAATGAGCCGTACCCTGTCTTTGCCCAGAGCTAGTATCCGTTCACGTTTCTGCCGCGAGGTGGTGGTGGGTACGACGATCTCCCCATCAATCCCAAGTTGTCCACAAGCGAAAGCCGCCCCCTGACCGTGATTCCCCGCCGAAGCACAGATCACCCCGGCTTTGCGTTCTGCCTCGCTCAACTCGCTCATGAGCTGGTAGGCCCCACGCAGTTTGTACGACCGTACTGGCGTCAGGTCTTCCCTTTTCAAGTAAACGCTCGCACCCGTCAGCTCACTCAACCGCTGATTGAACTGCAAGGGTGTCTCAGCCACAACCCCCCGAAGGTTCCGGGCAGCCACCTCCACCCGCTCCGCCAGGTCCCCAATTCTCGAAGTCATCACCCCAGTGAGATTACCGTACGCACACCTCCAGCAACATGCTTCCCGCTCGTGAGAGGTTCCTGTGATGACTGAACCCCCATCATGCGGGATAACTCCTCACGTGAGGGCAACTCTGCTGTCGTAACAACGCTTGATGGCTTGCATGACAGTCAGAACGAATGGCTGTATGCAAGGATGTATACTATCTGCATGAGTATTGTGCAGGAAACAACAATTCGCGTCCCTGTCGACTTGCGCGACAAAATTAAAGCAGGTGCAACAGAGAGACGATTAAGACAAGCAGAATACATTGATCTGGCCATCAAAGAACTTGAACATGCAGAATTCTTACGTGCGGTCGCAGCAATTGAATGGGATGAAGAAGCCATCGCGGAAGCCCGCGAGTGGGATGATGCACCACTGGTTGCTAACCTCGAGCCCTGGGATCCGTCATCGTGACACTACTTGCAGGAGATGTTTACTACGTCAACCTCGATCCAACACGCGGAACAGAGCAGAAGGGCATGAGACCTGCTGTCATTATTTCTGCTGGCTCACTGGGTCCTCGGGTCATTGTTGTCCCACTCACTACTAGTCTCCGCGGATGGCCAACAAGGATTAGTCTCACCTTGCATGGAATCAGATCTGAGGCAATGTGCGACCAGGTACGCGCGATTGATATGGTTCGCCTCCATGAAGACCTGTATGGCAGGGTTGATGCTGCAACCTTACGTGAAATACAACGAAGAGTCGCCCAGCTGATCGACGTCTACAGGTAGTTACAGCGCATCGAATCCGAGAGCATCGATTTCCGTTGGATCTTCATCGATCTCCATCTCCGGATCTGATCCGGTAGCTGTGATTACTCTCTTCCCAATTGCACGCTCAATGAGGGACACAAGTTCACTTTTTCTTTGCCTGAACGCACCCCAGAAATCGTCGGCACGCAGCAGAGCTGGGTCAATCAAATGACTACGGAGGTGCTGATCAACGGCTTCTGCACCACCAGGGTTCTCTCTTCCAAGCCGAGAAAGATACTCGCTCGGAGCGACTCCCCCAATGATTCGATTCGTGCGGGAAGCCAACGGAGTCTTATTAATAATGGAGTCATAAGCACTCTTTGGCAGATTCATCTGTTTACACCAGTCTTGAGGAAAGATATGGTGGATGTCGACATTTTCATCAAAGAACACGGTCTGACTAAAATCCTGCCCAGTGCGAAAGTCTTCAGCACCATAGTGCATCAACAAGGCATTCACACCCTTATACGCGGCTGATAAGCGCATTCGCATAGTTTCCAGACGGTCGGCACGTATTGTTGCCTCGTGCACAGTGGTGGGAGTTCCTCCCCCACGAACCCAAGCCACGACTTCCATGAAATCCTTAGCAATTCGTGTTTCTGTCGCCGACCCATAAAGCTCCCCAAATACTCCATTCCAGTACCAGTTGGTAATTTTTTCGATCGCTCCAGGCGAATCCGCTTCCTGCCCAAGCTCTGTGAGAATTGCAGCCAAAGGCACCACCTGGCTTTGATAAGGAAGATCACGGACTCGGTATATTCCCAGCTTAATCAAGAATTTTGCTGCCTTAACGAAACCCGCTTCTACACTTTCGTGGTATTCCCGATATGCGTTTAACGGTAAGTTGAGCATTGCTTGACGAGCAGCTGAAATGGCAGGAAGTTCCTTTCCAGTTTTCCCCTCCTTCTCCGAATCGCGACGCAAATCTCTTGTATGCAACAAAGAAATAGCCTGGAGAAAATCAGTGTTACTCACCCCTGCAAGCACTCCCTCAGTAGCAGAGGGAAGGCGCATTGCGGACTTCAGTCGATCATGGCGCCCCTCTTCCTCAGAAGTGCCATACCAGTCTTTTCGCAATTGGTAGTTCTCAGCGGCATACATCGCAGTGATGAGTTCGAAAGCATCTAGAGGTTTGCCACCAGTGTTCACTTTCTCAAAAACAACACAGACAGCTTCCTTTGTTGTGGTGTCATCTAGTTGAATTTGTGGAACGTGATACTGGGAAAAATTCTTAACCACTCTTTCATGAAATTGAGTTATTCGTTCGAAACGCTGATAGAAATCATCAGAATCATGAAATCGTTTTACAAAACCAGCTTGCCACTCACTCCAATCAAGTACTGAAGACAGAGGAAACATCATGGTCTCGAATTCCAGATTTTGACTGGAAAGATCAAGTTCAACTACACGACCAAAGTCTGATGTTCTTTTCCGACTCTCCGGAATAATCAATACTGCCTCATCGCGATCGTTGTCTGTGTCTAGGCACTTTTCAATGTCCAAGTAGAACCACCGCTTCACTCTTTGACGGCGAGGTGTCAAGGTTTTAACCACTTCTTTTCTGACGAGCACTTGGTACAACGATGTCAGGCGCTGCTGTCCGTCAAGAAGTAAGGAGGAAGGATTCACCGCGCTGGCCTGTTCAGGTGCACCTTCCAGTGGTCTGGGGCGAAACTCCACCGCGCCACCTGTCTGAAGTGTCATGATCGCCCCAATGGGAAATCCTTTAGAAATGGAGGTGATGAGTCCTCGTATGCGCTCCTCATCCCAAACCCAACTCCTTTGAAAGTCGGGTAATTGAAGTTTGCCCTGTTTAGCATCCTCTAAAAGAGACATTAAGCTCACAGAATTAGCTTTGAAGCTGGCATTCACGCTCATTACGGCACCTCCATCAGAATAATTAGATTGTAGCTCGGTGATCTATGGGGTTCCTACAATTTCAAAGTGCCCGAATGGAAAGTTAGCTCCCATCATGAAGGCAAAGAATCCGCACGAAGCCCCGAAGACCCGATTCGTGTTACACTTAGTTCAGTTAGACATAGTTGTTTCAGATGGAGGAATACCATGGGTCCATCACTCGTGCAGGATGCCGAGGCACTCCACCGTGCTCTGGAGAGCCCTCTTGAACAG
>Ga0082212_10013166_pt1 | contig 10362 bp, 8 predicted proteins | sample TergutNt197P3_FD_71548 | JGI IMG/M metagenome (GOLD analysis project Ga0082212, IMG submission 71548) | Neocapritermes taracua P3 segment gut microbial communities from Petit-Saut dam, French Guiana - Nt197 P3 | ecosystem: Host-associated > Arthropoda: Insects > Digestive system > Gut ...
ACGGATTTCCAAGTCCCGCATCGCCAAATGAAAACCGCTCCCCAAATGAGCGTACTCCTCAATCGCCCGCAACCGCTTCATTGCCGTCGATGTTACCGATTGCGTTCGAGACAACACAAGATAACAGTACGCCTGATTTTTGTACCGACCGACACGTCCCCGAAGTTGATGCAAGTCCGCCAAACCGTAATTGCTCGCTTCGTCAATGAACATCGTGTTTGCATTTGGAATGTCCAATCCGCTTTCGATGATCGTCGTACTCACCAGCATATCAAATTCGTGATGCACGAATGCCCGCATCACATCTTCCAATTCGCCGTCGGACATTTGAGCGTGTCCGATTCCGATTCGGCACTCCGGCACAATCTGCTGCAACCGCATCGCAATTTCGTCAATGTCATACACTCGATTGTGTACGAAATAAATCTGACCATTGCGAGCGAGTTCCCGGAGGATGGCATTGCGAATGATCTCTTCGTTGAACCGAATGACCCGCGTTTCGACGGCAAGTCGATTCTCCGGCGGCGTTTCCAAATTGGAAATTTCCCGAATGCCGAGCAGCGAAAAATGGAGCGTGCGGGGAATCGGCGTTGCTGTCATCGTCAGCACATCGACGGAGTCCCGAAACATTTTAAGTCGCTCCTTGTGATGCACACCGAACCGCTGCTCTTCGTCAATCACCACGAGACCGAGATTATGAAACCGAATGTCGGCGGAAACGATTCGGTGCGTGCCGATCACGATGTCGATTTTGCCCGACGCAAGTTGTTCGGCAATGATTTTCTGTTCCTGCTTCGTTTGGAATCGGGAAAGGGCGGCAACGGTAACAGGAAATTCTCTCATCCGCTCGGAAAAAACGCGGGCATGCTGTTCGGCAAGAATCGTCGTCGGCACGAGGACGGCAACTTGATAACCGGCATCGACCGCTTTGAAGGCGGCTCGGATCGCCACTTCGGTTTTGCCGAATCCGACATCGCCGCAAAGGAGCCGATCCATCGGTCGGGCAAGTTCCATATCGTGTTTGACCGATTCGATGGCAAGCAGTTGATCGTTGGTTTCGCGGAACGGAAAGGAGGCATCGAACTCCTGTTGCCAATCGGAGTCGGGAGGAAAAGCGATGCCGGGCTGTGCCTCACGCCGGGCTTGCAGAGCGATCATCTCTTCGGCAAGATCGAAGACCGCCTCCTGAACGGCTTTCTTGTGCCGCATCCAAAGTTGTCCGCCGATCTTCGCCAACTTCGGCTTATATTTGCCGCCGGCAACATACTTTTGCACGAGCCCGATTTTGGAAATCGGAACGTAAAGTGCCTGCGTATCGGCAAATTCGAGATGCAGATGTTCTTCTTCCTGCTGTCCTTTGGTGAGGAGTTCGATTCCTTTGAATCGGGCGATGCCGTGAGCGACGTGAACGACGAGATCGCCCGGCTTGAGATCGAGAAAGGAGTCGATGACCTGACTCAACTGCCGCCGCTTGGCACGGTGTAGGCGCACGAAGTCGTGGATTTCGAAGAGTTCGGGAGCGGAGAGGAAGAGGGTGGAACGACATAATTCCCCTCCCGTGGAGGGGTGCCCGATAGGGCGGGGTGGTTTTCCGTGAAGGGGTAAGGGCGATTTGGTGGGAGTAACCACCCCGTCATTTTGCTGCGCAAAATGCCACCCCTCCATAGGAGGGGAATTATTCCCCTCCCGTGGAGGGGCAGGGGGGGCAAACAACTCAAATCCACCAGAAAGATGTCCTTTGACGAAAGTTAGACGTTCACTGAAATGTCTGCTGCCGTCTGCCGTCTGCCGTCTGCCGTCTCCGAATGCTTCGGTCAGCCTCGCAATTTCCGCATCGGTCGGACAAAAAATCACAATGGCGGTCTGCGGATCGGTCTGTTCGAGTTCCCGCTTGACGGTGTCGAGGGTTCCGCGAAAGCGTTCCACGGTAGCGGTAGGAATACGGACGTGAATGTTTTCCTGTCCTTCTGCCATTGCCGAAAGGGTCGCCGTCGGATGTTTCAGAATCCGTTGCATCATTTCGGTTTGGGAAAACGGCGTGGCACGTTCCATGCGGGAATTATACCACCGATAAGGAGTGCCGGCGACTGTGTCGCCGATACTCCTGTTTTACGCCGCTTTTTGATTTCGTTGTCGAATATGTTGCTTGATCTGTTGGACTTCTTCCACAGACAATTGTCTGGCTTCGACAGAGTCAACTTTTTCATGACAGACAGAACACTCCGGCATGGCACCGCCGAGTAAATACTCACGAATCTCCTGTGGCGAACTCTCAAATGTTACCGGTTTGTGCGTTAATGCCCGATCCCACTCTGAACCGATAGCCCCTTCCTGTACTGCCATGATCACATTTGCCAAGTGGTCGCCTCGATACAGATAATCGCCATGGACCATCAAGCATCTTTTCCCACTGCAACGTAGGCATAGAGGCTCATGCGGCGTATTGTATCATAAAAACGACAATTGTATCTTATCAAGTAACAAGATATGTCGTCCGAATATTGAGGAGGACATGCCTTTCCACCTATCTTGTTTCTCATGGGAAAAGCGGTTACAATGTCCAGTAATATCCAAAAGAAAGCGGGACAGAGCGCAGTCCCCGGACAAAACCTCAAGGAGAAAAATTTATGCTTCGACAATTTGTTTGTACATTCGCCGTCGCCATCATTTCGACCGCGATGCTTACCGCCGCCGATTGGACGGTGTTTCATGGTCCACAAGGAGATAACAAGTCACCCGACACTGGACTCCTAAAAAAATGGGACGCAAACGGACCAAAATTGCTCTGGACAGCAGACTTCATCGGCGGAGGGTATTCCAACGTTGCCGTTTCCGGCGACAAACTCTACATCAGCGGCAATGTCAAACGCGATGGTCAGGACGTTGAGATGATATTCTGTCTCGATTCGACCGGCAAGCCGGTCTGGGAAAAAGCGAACGGACCCGCTCACATGGAATCCCGAACGCATCCCGGTACACGATCAACCCCCACCGTTGACGGCGATTTCGTTTATGGTGCCAGTGCGCTCGGCGAAGTGACATGTTTCGATGCGAAAACCGGCGACAAAAAATGGGGACGAAACCTTTTGAAAGAATATGAAGCACCGATGCCCCGTTGGATTCTCGGACACTCGGTCGTCGTGGACGGCGACAATCTCATCTGTATGACCGGCGGTGCGAAAGCCCTTGCGGTTGCCTTGAACAAGAAGACTGGCGAGACTGTTACGGAATATGCACCGGTTGTCGATCCAGCGGCTTCTCCGACCGGCTACACGACTCCCTTTTTCTTTGAATTTGAAGGAATCCGGGTGCTTGCCGTGATGAGCAATGCGACTGTCGAAGGATATGATCCCAAGACGGGTAAACGACTTTTGTCGATTCCGTGGCGGAACCGAACGGGAACGAACGCAACGATGCCAATTTATCGGGACGGCAATTTGTTCCTCTCTACCGGCTACGGTTTCGGGGCAAAGGGTTTCAAATTATCCAAGAACGCTGACGGTACGATTAAAGCGGATGAATTGTTTTACACGCAAGCGTTTGACAATCATCACGGGGGCATCGTTCTCGTTGGTGATTATGTTTACGGTACGGTATCGGGGAAAAAATGGGGAGCAATCAATTTTAAGACAGGCGAGGTCGGTTATTTGACTGGTCCTGTTAACGAAGAGGGGGCGGTACATTTTGCCGATGGATTGATTTACGGTTTGTCTTATGACAGCCGAACGGTCGTTCTTTGGGATCCGAAGCCGACAGAGTATGTCGAGTTGAGTCGTTTTGAATTGCCGAACGATGAGGCAGACAAATGTTGGGCGCATCCCGTTGTCATCAACGGAAAACTGTACATACGTCATGCGAACTATTTGTACTGTTATGATGTGAAGGCACAGTAACACATTATAGAACTCATTGTACAAAACCCTCTTTGCGTCCTTTGCGTTTTTTTTGCGAACTCTGCGGTAAAAAACTAACCGCAAAGTTCGCAAAAATTTACGCAAAGTGCGCAGAGAAGCAAATAATGCCAAAAACGTTAACCCAATGAGTTTTTAGAATGTGCCAAAATAATATCGCCTCAGCAACCTTCCAGCGTTCCGACAATTTCAGCAACCGTCTTGGCTTCCAATTCAGCAAGTGTTGACGGTAACGCATCCAAAATTTGCATTGTTGCCGTCGGGTTGTAAAAGTTTGCCGTACCGATCTGCACCGCCGACGCACCGGTTACGAAAAATTCCATTGCATCGTCAATCGTTTCGATGCCGCCGATTCCGATGACCGGTATTTTCACCGCCTTGTGCACATGCCGCACACACCGTAGCGCAATCGGCTTGATTGCCGGTCCGCTCAATCCGCCGAACCCGTTGCCTAGCCTCGGTTTACGCCTTCGCCAATCGACGGCAAGTCCCAAACATGTATTCACCGCCGAAATCGCATCGGCTCCGCCGCTTTCGGCACCCTTTGCCACGTCGCCGATGTTCCAAACGTTCGGCGAAAGTTTGACGATCAGCGGCAACGTGAGAACAGCCCGCATTTTTCGGACAATCTGTTCACAGAGTTTCGGGTCGGTCGCAAAGTCCACTCCGCCGCTAACATTCGGACAAGAAACGTTCAATTCCACCGCAGCGATTGCGCCGACGCAGTCGGCGGCTCTCATTATCTTTTCGCCCAGCGTTGAACATTCGTCGATATTCTTGGCGGCAATGCTGACGATGATTTTCGTTTTGAGCGTTTGTAGGTACGGCAACTTTTGCGACAAGAATTCGTCGATGCCGTCGTTATCGAGTCCAATGGAGTTGAGCAACCCGGCGGCGGTTTCAACGGTTCGGGGCGGAGCGTTTCCCGACCGGGGTTGGAGCGTAACGGTCTTTGGAATGACCGCTCCGAGTCGGGAAAGATTGACCATACCGTCCATTTCTTTGGCGTATCCGAACGTTCCCGATGCCACCAAAATCGGCGAAATAAAACTGTCGATGAAACTCATGAATTGATTATCTTGCCCAAGTATTCAACGGTACCACGTTGGGTTCGACCGTTTGATACCAATAATAGTTCAATCCCAGCACGACCATTGCCACAATAAGAAATAGGGTTGATAGACCGAGCAACAGGGTATAGATGTCCGGCGGGACAACCGGCTTCGGTTGTTTTGGTTGCTTTTGCTGTTTCGGCGGCGCACTTTTTCCGGCGGCTTTCGGAGCCGCTCCCGCTTTTTTCTCTTTTTTACCGAACATAGCCATTGATACAATCCCTTTTAGTGAGCAACAATTTCGTTCACGTCAATGTAGATAACATCGTCACCGCGTAGAACAACGCCTCTACGGAATTCCGGCATCACTCTTGCGATGGCACGATCTGCTACGACATTGGTGAGTTCAATTTTGCCGATGTATGTACTGTGTCCATCCCGCGAACGGACAACGTCAACTTGGTGTCCCTTGACCAAACCGGAATCCAAACCAATGGAGATTTCAACGACTCCTCCGGGACGTATATCCGTTACTGTTCCTTGGATTCCCGACGGAGGATGAGAAGCATACAGTGCCGGATCAGTGGAGTCCACGCCCAGTTTTATCAACACTTCAACAGCATCCCGATAGTCCTTGGCTAACTGTGCGCTGATCATTTCGTAGTTCGTTACCTGTATTGCCAATGCGTGGGCTTCATCCGTTTTTCGGATGAGTTCAGTGGACATGTTCATCCATTCGTTATTGGCAATCAGAAGTGCTTCGTTCGCTGTGGTAAACCGAATTCGGAGTTGCTCTGTTTCGGTAATGGCGGACTTAGCGAGTGCTGTTTGCTCATCCAACTGCGCATTTTTTTGGGCAAGTTCATCCCTCAATACTCTATCGGCTTGGCTCAACTGATCAACCCTTTCTTTCAGGGCAACGTTCCGATTGACCTGACTCCTGATTTCGAGGTTCAGTGCCGTCTCCATTGCCGACTTTTGTCGGTTTAATTCGGCAAGTTCTTTCTTTGTATTTTCTAGGTCTTCTTGCTGTTTCGTAGCCTGATCCCGCCAGTTTGTATGGGTTGCATACAACGCAACGGAAAGAGACATAAACATAACGCTTCCGACAAAAATCAGAACAATGAATAATCTTCCTAGCAGGTTCATGATTCCCTCTATTTTTAATGAGATACGGCAATTTTACCCGGATAACGGTATTATACACAGTTTTTTGCCCGAAGTCAAGAAAACTATACCGCTACTCTTTACGTTATCGGCTTATTTTCTCCATTTGGGGAAGTTTTTTTATCTTACCTGACCCTGTTATTTTGCAGAAATTGCATAAAACTCCCGAAAAATCGGCACAGGCGGTCTATTCGGGGGCAGATTACGAAGAATTTACCGCCACGTCGAGAGCAGTTCCCGATTGATCTTGACGTTGTGCCGAACATCCACCGGAAAGGAACGCAAGAACCGAATCTCCGTAATCAATTCCGTCAGCGGACTGCTGCGACCAAGTTCGCGTAACTCGTCGAGAAATTGTTGCCGTTCCGTTTCGCTCTTCGGAAAATGTTCCGGGAGCGGTTCGATGAACATTCTCGGCGACACAGCCGCCGGCTCTCTGCTGCCGTCTGCCGTCTGCCGTCTGCCGTCTATCGGCGTAGCCGCTAATGCCGAACGGTACACCTTCGGATGCCGATTGAAAATTGCCTCGCACGGAATCGAAAAGTACGTCCGCTCTGACGTTACTACCCGATGTGCCTTGCGACCGCAAAACCAAAAGCGATCCTGTTCGTCCAAATAACCGACATCTCCCATTCGGTGCCAAATTTGACCGGCATCGTCCCGGATTTTCGCCGCCGCATTCGCCTCCGGTCGGTTGACGTACTCCGTTGTAACTTGACGACCTGCTACCAAGAGTTCGCCGATTTCTCCCGTCGGCAATTCGTTTATGTTTTCCCAGCGTGCAATCGGTTCGTCGGTAATCGCAATCACTTTCCACGTAATCGACGAAAATCTTTTACCGACGCAAACGCCTTTGCCCTGCTCCGTAAGTGCAGCCGTTTCTTTTAACACCTCGCTCGCAGAAATCACCGCCGTCGGCAGGGCTTCCGTGGCACCGTATGGCGTGAAAATGTCGCCGTCGGGATGGATGCACGGTTTGAGTTTTGCCAAAACTTTTGCGGAGACCGGCGCACCCGCCGAAACAGCACGACGCAGTGTGTCGATGCGTTTTCCCGTTTTTGCGCAGTAATCGGCAACACGATTCCAAAGGGCGGGTGAAGCGAAACACTGTGTGATCTTCCAACGTTTGGCGGCTTCGATGATCTTTGCCGGATTCGCCTTTGCCGGTTTCGTCGGATTCATATCGGGAATCACAGCGGTAACGCCCATCGTGGCATCGAACAAACCGAAAAAGGGAAAACACGCCAAGTCAATTTCGCCGGGTTGAATGTTGAGACGCTCGGCAATTTCACGAGATTGCGTGTCGAACATGTCGTGAGTGAAGGCAACCCCTTTCGGCGGACCGGTACTGCCGCTCGTAAAAATGATTGCCGCTAAATCGTTTTTTTCGTCACCCCCGCGAAGGCGGGGGTCCAGAGAAACAGGGTTAAAATCTTGTGTCTGGATTCCCGCCTTCGCGGGAATGACGGTTTTTTTACGAATTTCACCCAACGAAAGCCCTCCCCAGAACCAGCGGTGACCGACGGTGAGATGATATTTCGCCTTCGGAAACCGATGCCGCATCAACATTCGCACGGCATGCACGGCAGGAACGGCAACGAAGCCATCCGGTTCGACTTCGGCAAGACAATCCAACATTCGCCGAATGCCCATGCCGGGATCAATCAGAACGAGCGTAACATTTGCTTTGCAAAGAGCGAAGACGAGGGAGATAAAATCGATTCCATAGCGAACGAAGAGGGCGAGCCGCATACCGGGCTGCACACCGCTTGCAAGCAGAGCGGCGGCAATGCGGTCGGTATCGCGATCAAGTTCGGCAAACGTAATGGTGCGGTATTCCCCTTTGCCGTTGGGTTCGGCAATGGCAATGTTATCGGGAAAGCGTTGGGCAATTTCGATGAGTCGGTTGGCAATGTTCGGCATGGGGATATTATACACTCATACCTTTCCCTTTTGGAAAAAGTTATCGGTTTTTCTGATTGTACGTAGTGATATACAGGAAAACGTTATAAATTCTTTTCCCACTGTTTGCTTTTTCCTAAACATGGAGTAGAGTGTTCCAGCCGAACTTGCGGAGTCGGCATGCATATTTGAGAAATCAAACAACGAAACCACCATCCCCCTATTGAGGAGACCAAATCATGAAAAAATTAGCATTGCTTTGCGCTGTTGCCCTTTTGTCCTCGTTGAGTGTTGGCTGCGCAAGCGGCAGTTTATCGAGTTTTTGCCGTACAGGCTCGTTTTTCCCTGCCGCAACTTCGGCACAAACACCGCAAACGGTGTACTGGACGGGCGGTTCATCTCCGTATTGCGATCCTTGTGAACCTGTGTCGTGCAACCCGTGCGAACCAGTGTGCAATCCGTGCGAACCGACTTGCGATCCTTGTTTCCCCCGATCCGGCGTTTTCAATCGTAACGTAATCGTGCCGAGTCCAATATAAAAGTCAACGGAAACATAGCGATTTGTACCATCAAAAAATTATCGTCATATCCGGCGACGTACAAGGTTACGCGTGAATGCGTCGACGGAGAATAGCGATGCATTCATGTGTAGATCACAATTCATGATCAAGAAAATCTCGTTGTTTTTGATACGGGGAGTTACGTCGAATTGGCGAAATCTCGGCGGTTGTCAACGGATGCATCGGAGAATCCTGTGAGTGTGATGTCATATTGTTGCGACCACTGAATAATATCATCACAATTCAATGCTTGGAACTCTTTTTCTCGCCAGAGGGAACCATGAAATTGTTTGTCCGCTTCGGAACAGCATACCGCATCGTTTTTCGTTTCCGACAACGCCGACGGATGTGTGTTGATCTCATACGAGTCCGTTGCCGAATTTTGGAGAATCGATTGAAAAATTGCCCGCAATGCCGATGTACCCATTCGACCAGTTTCCAAAATTCCGAAATAGCCGATCTCCTGCGACACTGTCCGTAAACACCGATTCAAAATCATCTGTTTGAGTAATCCTTGAGGAAACCAAGACCAACCCCGACGATAACAACGAGTGAGCGTTCCCCATCGTTCACGGGGAACGCGTAGCGGCAAACAGCGTTTCATCGCTTCTTGTTGCAATAATGCCCAAATGCCGGGCAACACATGAACGTGCTGATGCGAGTCCAAGTGATCGAAACGACATTGATATTTTTCCGAAAGTTGATTCATCAAGCGTAGTTGTGCCGAGAGTTCTGTTTCGATTTGTGCAAGCAGTGCTGGTCGGACTTCGGCGGTAAGACATCGCCAGAGTTTAGGAAAACTGAGGCGAAACAATCCATCGGCATCGACGAGGAGCGGCACTTCTTGCGGCGGGCTCACGGGTTTGCCACTGGTCAACGTAAAGTGCAAGGCGAGGCTCAACTGGGGGACACGTTCTTGGACTTGTGCGAATGCTTCTTCGGCAAAGGGCATATTGACCATCATGCTTGCCGCCGTAACGGTTCCTCGTTCGGCACCGCGAAGAATAGCGGAATTGACTCTCGGCGAAAAACCGAGGTCGTCTGCATTTATGATGATTCGTATTGAATTGTTCATTGCTTTCTTTTTGCTGAATATCACGGCATAACCTCTTGCACCATGAAAAACTCAAAACAAAACGGTGTAATGGAATTTGCGGTTTAGTATGACACAATTTACTCCAACAGAACTGTGGTAAGGGATTTAGCATAAAAAACAAAATAATTCCTTAATATACTTCTATGAAAACCTCAATTTTGTGTTCGGAGTGTAGCGAATATACCGAAGTTTTTCCCATTCTTCTATACGAGCGTCCCCGAAGGTAGCCCAAGTTTGCGGATTCGAGCAAACAATAAAGTCGCCCACGTCTACTACGAGCTCACCGACCCTTTTCGGGATTGTTCAATACGTTCCTCACTCCTTGTCCAATAATGAGTTGATTCTTCAATAAAATATACTACACTTTCTTCGTTCCGTCAAACGGAGACGAGCTCTGCTGGAGAGTGCCAGTGCGGCTCGCACCAACTCGTCAAGGGATAACGGAATCAAGGACGTGCATTATGTACGGAACCCTCCGATGTTGCAAGACCAACAGTCCCTGCTCGTGTAATGTCGGCGAGGAGTTTGGCATCCGTCCAATCGGACTTATAGGGAGTTTGTTTCAGGCGAGCGACATAGCCGGGATGGGCGAGTTCGACATGCCAGCAATACTGGGTGATGAGTCGTTCGGCAAAGTCGGCGGAACCGGTGCTGGCTTCGATGGCAACGGAAAC
>Ga0082212_10013167_pt1 | contig 10362 bp, 10 predicted proteins | sample TergutNt197P3_FD_71548 | JGI IMG/M metagenome (GOLD analysis project Ga0082212, IMG submission 71548) | Neocapritermes taracua P3 segment gut microbial communities from Petit-Saut dam, French Guiana - Nt197 P3 | ecosystem: Host-associated > Arthropoda: Insects > Digestive system > Gut ...
GGATGGAGGAGGCAGGTACAGGATTTTGCGGCGTGGCAGTTTTGACGCCGCTTTCGGCACAACTTGCAAGCATACTGCCTCCTACTACGCCGCTTGCTACTAACACGGAGGCCTGTTCAAAAAAATTACGTCTGTTTGTCATAATATGGTTATTTAGAAAATAAAACTAATCATCAAGTTTGTACGGTAGTTAGCTACTGTCGATTCATTCACAATTTTGGCTTTCCGGCTGTTTTGAACTTCGCCAAAGGCGGCAACCGTACATTCAAACTCGGCGGCAAACTGCCAGTTATTTACATTGTAAAATACGTGCGGCGAAAGGCGATACATATATTTGATATTGTGTGCGCGGGCAAACCATGTGCCTGTCACGTTTTCGAGCGTACCCAAGCTGTTGAGATAACCGGCAAAGCACCCTGCCTGCCATTTCTTTCCGTAGTCTACGTTTATCCAATAGTTTAAGTATTGGGTTGGGGTGTATTTTTCGTGTCCGCTAACCGGATCAATCGCGCTCACCGCATAACCGCCCAACATCAATGATTCGGTTGTGTTCTGCGTATAGGCGACCTGCGCTTTCAACGCCCAATCTGCACGCTGATACTGCGCATAAGTCTGCACTACATAAGTAGTTATCTTTTCGTTTGTCTTGTATTTTTGTCCGTTGGGATTGGTATAATCGGACATCGTGTACAGGCGAGGTTTAAGCGATTTAATACTGCCGAGCACGCCAAGTTGGATCGTCGGCGACTTGTATGCGACCTGAACGACACATTCGGGTAACGAGGCGTCGCGCAGGTAGGTAGAACTTGTAACAGAAGTTGACAATGTTCCCGGCGCCGGGCCAAACGATGCAAAATTGCTTTGGTACAACGCCGCTGCTGCAAGCAGTAAATTTCCTGACGTATAGTCTAACCGTACCTGTTCGCTCCTGTTGAAAACGCTGAATGGGGCGCCTTTATTAGGGCCTACTACGAATGGCGCGCAGGCGACCGACATTGGATGCCAGGCGCGTCCTATGAGCAGATTGGCTTTAGTCCATGCAAAATTGGCATAAGCCTGACGCATACGCACGCCGCTGGTATTGGAAGTACCTGTAAAGTCGAACTCAATATAAGCAGTTGATTTGGCGTTAAAGACATCCGGAGCATAGAACAACGTACTCAAGCGCGATGTGATAGCCATTAAATTGGCTTTAGGATTAGCATTCAAGTCTCTCCCTTCGCTATCAAGCAGTTTATTCAACGGATAGAAAGTAAACACGCCTTCTGCTCCCTCGTCGGTTTGTCGGGTATCATAAAAATAATCAACCCGCACAAAACCGGATAACTGCAAACCTGAAGATCGTCCCAGCCGTATGGTATCGTTCTGTGAAAACCCTGACACAATAAATACTTGAAATATTGTAAAAAACAGAAAAATAACACGAAAACCTTTCTTCATATATAAATTTAATTATTTCCCGTCATTACTAACTGTTTGATTACGAATCATACCCATTACCGATGACGTTATTTCGCAATTCTATGATAATCAATATACTGGATTGCTTCGTTTATTTCGACAGTTCGACAGGCTCACTGACCACAGGCTCAATAACCACCTCGCAATGACGGACACAGCACATTCGTCATTGCGAGGAGCGAAGTGACGAAGCAATCTAATCTTTCCGTCATTTCCGACTGTTTGATTTTTCATAACCATTACTAATGACAAGTCCACTCTCGTCATGCTGAACCGTCATTCCGCACTTGATGCGGAACAGCATCTCCATATTATCAGGAGATTGCGGGTCATAGTTCGACTAGGCTCACTAACCAAGCCCGCAATGACGTTTGGTTATTATTTACGCCTGTTTGATTGCAAATCATCCCCATTCGCAATGACGACAAACGCCGTAACGGTCAATGCAGGTAACCTGATCGAGCTACAAACCGAAATTTCCACTTACGGAAGCGCAACGGAAAACGTGACGATTAACGTCGCAACGCCGGTATCCGTTACAGTGAATCTTACTGTACCTGTCAATACCGGCGGATACATCCTTACCATTACAGGCGCACAACTCACGCGCAGCGTGACAGACCGGCTGATCACCAAACGAAGCAACGCGGAGCTTTTCCTCGAAAACATTATCATCGACGGCCGCCATGCCGCTGCCGTCATGCAAACAAGGTTAATGTAGAGACGCAATGCATTGCGTCTCTACGTGTACGGGTAGAAAAAAAGACATGAGCAAGATGAAATACGCCATTTTTATCCTCCTGACCGTTGTTGGTTCAATGCTCTCTGCCGGTGCTGAGGCGCAGGATAATCCGTTTCTGAAAATGGCAGGCAAACTATATTCAGAATATGGTGATGAGTTGGAAGTAATTCTGTACAAACCGGCGCCCTATACCGATAAAGACTCCCGTTGGGCGGAGCAAAAAGTTGTTCAGTTGCGTGAAGTAGCTGATATTTCAAAAGAAAAAAAATGGGAACTCGAAGCAGATTTTTTTGCGTTGCAGTATTACTATATCCGTGATGAAAAAAGCCATACATACAATAAAATTCAGAAAGACAGTCTGACAGAAATCTATGTCCGAAATATCCGGGAAATCTTACGAAATGCAAGAAAAATAAAGGCCACGGATATTGAACTGCATACCATGAAGGAGCTATGGAATAAGTATGACGATTTATATGGACCCGACATGCTTCTTGGTTACGTTAAGGAAATGGACGACAGACTATCTGCCGTTACTGCCGACGAATATCCTTCCAGACCCTTTCTCTATGCCCAAATAGGCAACCTGTATTATTATTTCCGTGAATATGAGAAAGCAAAATATTATTATGAAAAAGGATTGGAAGATACAGACTTATGGTTCGACAGGCCTGCGACCATACATATTCCTGCCATCAAACAGTTGTTGAATAACATCGGCCTTATATACCGAAATCATTACAACGACCTTGAAAAATCCGACTACTATTTTAATAGAATTTTGGAAATTCCGTTCAGTCCTGCCCTTGATTCGGACGATAAGGAGATGCTTTTCCTCCTGCAAAACGAACACGACCTGTGGGCCGAACTTGCCCGGGGTAATCTGGGTACGAACTATTACCTGCGCAGCGATTACGTCAGCGCCATACCACTGCTTATCTCAAGCATGGAAAAAGCGGTGTTATACAACGATTATAATTATCCTTATGCTGTTGGAAAAGCTGTTTTGCTGGCCGAAATCTTTCTCGAAAAAAACGACCTGATAACGGCAAAACGGTATATCGACAAAGCCAATGAATATCTTGAGGCGTTAAGAAAACGCGCAGGAGCATCGGGTATTTCATCCGAAGTCGAATTGATTATAAACTATTATCAAATGATGAGCCGTTACCATCGTATGGCAGGTTATAACGAACAGGCGTTCCTCTATGCCGACTCAGCTACCATCGCTCATAAACAATACGATGAAATTTTCAACCTGCGCAAAGTGCATTATTTGGAAATGGGCGAAAAACAACAGCAACTCGAAATGGAAATGTTACGCAACAAAGTCTATTACCGTAATCTCATTATGGTTTCTGTCGTTGCGTCGCTGTTTTTGATATTGATCACACTGCTCTACTATTTTTATCGTCAACAACAGGCTGCCTATCGGGCGTTGGTACTCAAAACCAAGCAATGGGCACAGACGCCTTTCTCAACCGATAAATCCTTACAAAACAAAGAAACGCTCAATCAGGCATCCGATATCGACCGGCAAATTTTTGACCAGCTCAACCAATTGATGGTGGAGAAACAACTATACCTCGATGCAAATACCACGCTCGACGCTATCGCCCAGGTCATGGGAATCAACCGGATGTACCTGTCGCAGGCAATTAACAATTGCACAGGCGATAACTTCAATATTTTTATCAACGAATTTCGTGTAAAGGAGGCTGTGCGGCTGATGTCGAGCAGTCAATCACAAAATTTTACGATTGAAGGAATCGCCTTTGATGTCGGCTTTAACAACCGTTTCACCTTCAACCGCGCTTTCAAAAAATCTACCGGCTGCTCGCCCGCCCTGTTTCGACGGCAAGCGCAAGCGTAGGAATATTGCCGCATTGCAAATGCAGCAAGACGGAGAGTAAAAAGATGTGATGATATATAGATTGTCACATCTTTTTTGCATTATATGTAGGTTTGCAATTTGAAAATCAATAACGACAAAACAAATAATAAAAAATAAGGCATGAAAAATAAAAAACATATAAAACATTCTGGATTGCTTCGTTTATTTCGACTACGCTCAATAACCACCTCGCAATGACGTGGAAAACAAGTACATCGTCATTGCGAGCTTGCGAAGCAATCCAGAAAAAAATGACAAGTTAAATATTTCGCATCACTAAAGAGGAATATCATTATGAAAAATCGTATTGGAACACAGCTCATCCTATTGCTGACGTTTTTGTCGGCTTTCGCACTGACGGTACACGCCGCATCCGGCGACTACTACATCACAGGCAGCAGCGGCGTCTTTACCGCGCTCATTGACGACCCCGTCAGCGGAACCGTTGTCTCAGGCGCAAGCGGCGTCAGTATCCAAGCCGCTATCAACGCCATTAAAACCGACGCTGCTGGCAACGACTGTACCATTCAGTTCGGAAACGGCGTTACCCCGCTATACATCGGCAGCGCAGGCATTGAATTTAACGGCGGCGCAGGCGGTTCAGACTGGGGACTGATTACCCTCGCGGGAAGACTCAACTCGTCAAACGGCGACGGCACATCTTCCGCTATCTACCATACAAACGGCGTTTCAGTAAACAGCGCGGCTTATATTGAAAACACCTCAAGCAGCGGTATGGGTTTCTACAGCAACACAACAGGAACGCTGACTATCACAGGCGGAAGCGTTAAAACAACAGGCAACATGAGCGCCAATGCGGTATTTAATTTTGCCGCCGGAACGGTTATCATCAGCGGCGGTACCATTGAGGCTACCGCCAGTAACGCGGTGTCTAACAATACAGACGGCGCTGATAGTCACTCCCGCGACAACGACAAAGACAGTTTCCGCAGGCGCAACAATGGGTGCGGGCGACGCCTTCGACTTCACCTTCACCATGCCCGCAAACGCGGTCAACGACCTGACGGTTACCCATACGTTCACCCCCATAGCCGCTTACGCCGTCAACATCGGCAGCTTTGTATATGACAGCGTCGCGACCGACCGTTCAACCGCCACGGCAGGCGAAACCGTCACGCTGACCGCCACGCCCCACGACACGACCGCCAACGACGCTGTCGAGACGCCTGCGCCGCTACGCGCATGGACGCAGGATGGCATATTGTATGTGAGCGGCCTCGTGGCAGGCGAACCGTGGCGCGTCTATAATATGAGCGGTATGTTGATCAATCAGGGCATTGCCGTCGATGAAACGGCGAAAATCCCCTTGCCCGCACGCGGCATATATTTCGTCACCGACGGCAGAGCAGTTTTAAAAATTATTGATTAGCGATGACGGAGAAATGATACTGGATTTCTATTTTGAAAGGTTACACGGACAAAGCGTTGCCGGCAGATGGGCGGGTTCTAATCCGGAAGTTAGTTATTTATACAGAACATGGTAAGTCCTTATCTCTCCCTGTCGCGAAGGGAAAGCCGACCGCATGGTTATTGAGCGCAGTCGAAATAAGGAAAGCCGAAGGAGATGAGGATAGGAGATGGTTGTTGAGCGTAGTCGAAACATTGTGGAAAAAGCGAATGTTTCCCTGTAATGGGGGAAATAGGGGTTGCAACACCGCCTACCTACTTAATTTCAAGCAGCGTTCATTATGGAAGCCGGAAAATGGCTAAAAATAAGAACCATCCGCACGGATAAGAGGATATTATTATTCGTGACAGACGTATCCTGTACGGTTTGTCGCCATTTGAACCAGACTATCATCTGACGAAACAATGAGATTTTAATTGATACCAATTTCTAATTGCGAAAGGTTATTTTGAATTCGGAATAATAAATCGTAATCGGTTAGCGAAAATAATTGTTAATTTATCGCTTTTGTGACAAATTATATACGTATTTTTGCAGCCTGAAAAATACAAACATAAAAAAATATGTGGACAATATAAGACTTTTTTATTACTTTTGCAACGGCTTACAGTTGAAATTTTACCGGCGATAATCAACATATTTCGTTAGCTTCCAATGGTTTAGTTCAAAATGAGGCTTTGCGAAAATGGGGGGCGGAGTGACAACCCAAACAGTGGCGGGTGCGAAAACCGACGGTGACAGTCCGAATTGCGTGCGGTTGTATCTCCAACTTAGGCAAAGCCGTCGGGACGTTGGCTACAAGTGTAGGACAGCGCAGTGCAACTTGGAAGAGAAAGAAACTAAAACATTTGGTAACACGGTAAAACACTCACGAAGCCGTTAGAGCGGGAAAAAAATTAGAAGTTGTGCCCGACACGTATCAGGGATTATAAAATGAGTAAATATATCAGATTTAGTATTTTAATTTTGATGCCATTGACGCTCATGTTTATTGGCTGTAACAAGGGCGAAGATGAATCTCGTATCTTTGGTAATTATTTTAATCCGGCAAACTGCAATTGGATGAGTCGAATTAGTGATGACATTTCTCTCGCCAACTTGTCACTTCCCGGCACGCACGACTCAGGCACCGAAAAACTTTCTGCCGGTAGAATGCACACGCAAAATTTTTCTATTGAGCGACAATTAAAAGATGGCATACGCTTTTTAGATATTCGCTTGAGAAACAAAGGCAAGGATGCGCTACAATTATATCATGGTAGTCGTAACTGTGATGTGTCGTTTGACGATGTCTTAACGTGGTGCAAGACCTTTCTTACCGCATATCCCGGCGAAGTTATTTTGATGTCAATCAAAAATGAAGAGGGTGATAATATTGTCAATAATTTAAACAATTATTTTACAAATCCAACTTGGAGCAATTTATTTTATACGGGCAGTTGTATCGACGGTATGCCGACTTTGGGTGAGGTTCGCGGCAAGATAGTTGTCTTCAAACGCTTTCCGCAGGCAACAAGCGTAACAAATTTTGTCGATTGGCACACGGAGTGGGATGGTAAAAATAAGGGCAGCAGCACTTTTCTTTTTACAGTTAATAACAAATACACTTTTCTTGTAGAGGATGAGTTTGAGGAATACGATACCCATAAAAAGAAGACCAAAGTTATCAACCATTTGCTTTTAGCAAAGGAGGGAAATCCGATTGATTTTTTTATAACTTTTGTAAGCATAAAGGGACATTATTCACCTGCGCAAGCGTCCGACCATACTCCATATCAATATGCCTGGGGTGGTAATGGCGTTAATCCTGTGATGAATACTTCGGTTATAACTTTCCTGTCCGAAAATCCCGGTTTAAATCGTTGGGGAGTTATAATGCTTGATTTTTATAATAATCACGGAAATTATAGTGAAAATGATCTGGTTGAATTAATTATTGCTTCAAACTTTGAGGCGACCTATTCTTTGTAAAATAGAAAGACAAACACCTGACAACCGGCAGATATGCGAAATTTGAGGGGGAGGGAATGAAATCAAAAAATATAAATTAGTAATATTAAAATGTTAAAAAGATGATGACTAAAGAACAGATTTTCGATTTGCTGAACAGTAATTTGGCATTTCATTTAGCTACCGTTGAAAACGGAGAACCGCGTGTGCGTGGTATGATGCTTTACAAAGCAGACGAAACAGGTATAGTGTTTCACACAGGCGATTTTAAGGATGTGTACAAACAAATTATCGCTAATCCTATGGTACAGATGTGTTTTAATGATGCGGCAACAGGCGTTCAGGTTCGTGTGCGCGGCGTTCTCGAAGAAGTGATGGACCGAAGTTTGAAAGACGAAATATCCAATCACCCCACACGGGCGTTTCTGAAAAAACTGCGCGAAAATTCAACGGTTGAGGATTTTTATAACAGTATCCGGGTTTTCAGAATGAAAAACGGCATCGCCAACGTATGGACATTCGATGCCAATTTTTTGCCGAAAGAGGATATCGGACTGTAAACATCGTAACAGATTGTATATGAATAAAAAGTACATTTGTTATTGTGGCCTTTACTGCGGAAATTGCGCGGTAAAGGTGAAGGTTGAACCTGCGTCGAAAGTCCTGTATGAGGAAATGAAGAAAGCGGGATTTGAAGATATAATCAGCATGATTCCCAACGGCGATACATTTTGGTCGTTTCTGAAAGGCATGGCTGTTGACGGCGTATGCGTCTCTTGTCAGGAAGGAAGCGGTAATCCCGGATGCGAAGTCAGGATATGCGCAAAAGAAAAAGGCGTGGAAATATGCGCGTTGTGCGACAGTTATCCTTGTGCGCGTTTCGAAAGGTATTTTACAGGATATCCCATACTTAAATCGGATAATGCCGTTCTTCGCGAGCAGGGTATGGACGCATGGTCAAAACTTCAGGACGGGCGTCAGGCGCAGGGATTTACTTATGCAGGATAGTTGTTGAAAATAAGTTGTATGATAGTTGTAAAGGTTGCACAGCATGGCTAAAAAGGAAACGATAAAGGTAAAAGGGACGGAAATAACGATTATTTCACGGCAGGAGAAGGACTATATCTGCATTACGGATATAGCAAAATATAAATCGGACGACCCGGCCGGAGTTATTGGCAATTGGATACGAAACCGCAATACGATAGAGTATTTAGGATTTTGGGAAACACTGTATAACCCCGATTTTAAACCCCTCGAATTCGAGGGGTTTAGGCGCGAGGCAGGATTAAATGCTTTTACGTTGTCGCCACAAAAATGGATTGATGCCACAAACGCTATCGGTCTTATTTCTAAATCAGGCCGTTATGGTGGAACTTATGCCCACAAGGATATTGCTTTCAAATTTGCAAGTTGGATTTCAATAGAATTTGAACTTTATGTAGTTAAGGAGTTTCAGCGGTTGAAAGAAGACGAACAACGCCGCTTATCCCTCGAATGGAACCTGCAGCGCACACTCTCAAAAATCAATTACCGTATTCATACCGATGCTATTAAGGAGCATATCATTCCGAACATCGTTACTAAAGAGCAAATTGCGTACACTTACGCCGAAGAAGCCGACTTGCTCAATGTGGCGCTGTTTGGAATGACGGCAAAACAGTGGCGTGACGCCAATCCCGACTTGAAAGGCAATGTCCGCGATTATGCCACTTTGGAACAGTTGGTCGTTCTCTCGAATATGGAGGGTATTAACGCTTTGCTTATCAGGCAACAACTTACGCAGGGCGAGCGATTGGTACAACTCAACAGTGTTGCAATTACGCAAATGCGGTCGCTGGTGGAAAACAGGAATCTTAAACGGTTGACGTAAAATCCCCGCAATAAATGAAACAAAAAATCGAAGTTCAATGTCAAAAAAGGAAACGATAAAGGTACAGGGTACTGAAATAACTGTAATCATTTCAAAAGAGAACGATTATATTTCGCTGACGGATATGGCTGGTTACAAAGACGAATTGGAAGCGCGTATTGTGGTTTCCAATTGGATGAGTACTCGATTTACACTTGAATTTTTGGGAATTTGGGAGCAAATCTATAATCCTGATTTTAACCGTATGGAATTCCATACGATTAAAAATGCTGACGGACGATTGATACTTACCCCAAAACGTTGGGTGGAGCGTACAAATGCGATCGGAATTTTTTCGAAATCAGGACGTTACGGTGGCGGTATTTTTGCCCATAAGGACATCGCGTTTGAATTTGGCTCTTGGCTTTCAGCTGAATTTAAGTTTTATCTTATCAAAGAATTTCAGCGATTGAAAGAAGACGAGCAACGCCGCCTGTCACTCGAATGGAACCTGCAGCGCGTGCTCTCAAAAATCAATTACCGTATTCATACCGATGCTATTAAAGAGCATATCATTCCGAACATCGTTACTAAAGAGCAAATTGCGTACACTTACGCCGAAGAAGCCGACTTGCTTAATGTGGCGCTGTTTGGTATGACGGCAAAACAGTGGCGCGGCGCCAATCCCGACTTGAAAGGCAATGTTCGCGACTATGCCACTTTGGAACAGTTGGTTGTTCTCTCGAATATGGAGAGCATTAACGCCTTGCTAATCCGGCAACAACTTACGCAGGGCGAGCGATTGGTACAACTCAACAGTGTTGCAATTACACAAATGCGGTCACTGGTGGAAAACAGGAATTTGAAACGGTTGACGTAATAGAAACCCGCAATAAATGAAATAAAAAATAGAAGTTCAATGTCAAAAAAGGAAACGATAAAGGTAAAAGGGACGGAAATAACGATTATTTCACGGCAGGAGAAGGACTATATCTGCATTACGGATATAGCCCGATACAAAAACCCGATTGAGC
>Ga0082212_10013168_pt1 | contig 10361 bp, 9 predicted proteins | sample TergutNt197P3_FD_71548 | JGI IMG/M metagenome (GOLD analysis project Ga0082212, IMG submission 71548) | Neocapritermes taracua P3 segment gut microbial communities from Petit-Saut dam, French Guiana - Nt197 P3 | ecosystem: Host-associated > Arthropoda: Insects > Digestive system > Gut ...
TTTCGGCTTACAGAATAAAGAGCGTTATCGAAAAGGTTTCGGTGAGGAAACAAGGAGGATGCTGCTATGGAATTCGTGTTTATGTTGACCCGGAAAAAATATGCAGACTCCTTTCAATTGTCAACATTAAATGCGGTGAAATTATGTGATTTCTGTTTGAAACTCGAAAACCCTATATCATTTAACAACAGCCAACAGTGAAATGTCCGCATACGCGGCTCCCCCGCTTCGTCAAGCGGGGGAGATTTGTCAACCCTTTGCACCCATTGCCACAAGCAACGGATATGTGTTATACCTTTCATTTGTGAGGGGGAAAATTTTACCGGTCAATGCGTTTATAAAAACTGTTCCCCCCGTTATCATTATTTCGTAGAAAGGTTTATCTGTTTCATCTACTTCTATCTCGTACTTTACTAACCATACAGGACAGAATGATACCGGGTCTGTACTTTCCGCTAATTCTGCAGTGAACACAGCTTGTTCCCATTTTTCTATATTGCTTTCGGATTCTTCTTCAAAGTATTCTTTCATCGTTTCAATTGCCTGCTCTTCAGTAATGGTGTATAGACGGTAAAACTCATTTGACTCAATGGGAATGTGTTCACCTGTCAACGCGTTAATGAGTATCTCTTCTCCCATTATAGATGCATCATAAGCAAAGTCTAATATTTCATACGCTGCATACCATAGAGGAACATTTTCGGGGTCTGCACTTTCTACAAGTGTTGCGGTAATTACACAGTTTCCTTGGTCATACCATGTTTCCATATCAGTGTTTTCCTCAAACCATTCTTTTGCGATTTCTGTTGCCTGTACCTGAGAAATATTGTATTTATCGGGAACTGTATATTCTTCATCAGCAGCCGGTTCCTCTGTTGAATACACAAACTCGTCTGTTACAACATCGTAAGCCAACGGAATGAAAGTATGATTATCGTCACCGCCGCCCAGCAGGAACACTGCTCCTCCCGCTAATACCGCGAACGCGACTAATGCTGCTGATAATCCGTATATAGATTTGTTTGTGTGTGTGTAGATGTTTTCGGCTTTTTCCGAAACCATTTTCGCGGAAACTTTCGCTGTGAAGTTTTCAACGCTTCTTGGGGGTGCGACTTTAAATAATTCCTTGTAACCGTTCATAATGATTCTCCTTTTCGATATTTTCTTTAAGCAGGTTTCTTGCCCGACCCAGTTGAGTCGTTACCGCGGTTTGTGACATTTTCAGAATCGACGAGATTTCTTTGGTGGAATATCCCTCGAAATAATGCAGATAAATCACGGTGCGGTATTTGGGTTTAAGCTTTTTCACATAGTCGTAAATGTCAGAATTCTCATCGCTTCTGAAACAGGGGGCGGGTACAATCAGGCTTTCGTCTAAATCATTGCGATTTCTTCTCCACGCTGATTTGAGGAAATTTTTAGATTCATTCATCGTTACCCGAATTAGCCACGCTTTTTCCGCTTCCTGGCTTTCAAAAACTTTTTTAGAGTTCAGACCTAATTTCATGAAAACATTTTGGGCTATATCATCAGCGTCATGAATGTTCTTGACATATCCCAGCGCGACCTGAAACACGGTATCACGATATGCGAGTATGCTTTCTGTTAATGTATTACGCATATTCTACCTCCTTGATTTGATTTTGAGAAGCTTCCTGATAATAATACAAGATATAAAGTGATATTGTCACAGAAAAGTTAAAAACTTTTTCAAAATCTTTGTAGTCACAGCGTAAGCCGGAACACCGAAAGCGATTCCAATTAATCCTCCCGCTAAAACATCAGAGGGGTAATGCACATAAAGATACAGCCTCGAAAAGGCAATAGCCCCCGCTAATACGAGGGCAACGGTACCGAAGCGTTTATTCGCAAGAAAAATCACAGTCGCCGCCGCGAAAGAAGACATTGTATGCCCCGACGGAAACGAGAAATCAGCAGGGCGGGGGATTAGCAATTCAATGGAGGCATTTACGGTGAACGGACGTTCACGGGCAATCAGCGGTTTTAGTGTGAGGTTACCGACTAACAAACAAAGTAACAGAGCGGCTAATATTGCGAATCCGACGGCGCGGGTTTTCTTTACTGTCATTAAAACAACCGCAGTTAAAAACCAAATGATGCCATAGTCACCGATGTGCGTGATAAATCGCATTATAATGTCGAGAAATCCATTTCTGAGATTGTTTTGAATAAAGTCAAGAATCTGCATGAACACCTTCTATCGCTAAATTTTTAAATCTTTCAGATACTCTTTAAGCCGTGCACCTGTTTCTTCGTGCAGCAAACCAAGTTCTATGTTGGCTTTCAAAATTCCGAGTTTGTCGCCGATATCGTAACGTGTTCCGGTGAAATCAACGCCCATCATGTTTCCGCTGACGGCGAATTGGTTCATCGCGTCTGTGAGTTGTATTTCCCCGCCTGCTCCGGGCGGTGTTTTTTTGAGAATCTCAAATATGTCCGGTGTAAGAACGCAACGCCCTAATATCGAAAAGAGGGAAAATTCTTTTCCTTTTGCCGGTTTTTCAATCATATCCGTGACATCATAGACATTATCAGATATATTGCCGACTTTCAGAGAAGAATATTTATGAATCAAGTCCTGACTGACTTGTTTGATTCCCGCAACAGATTTTCCGTGCTTTTCATAGACGCGGCAAAGCTGACCTACGCAAGGGTCGTCGCCGATGATTACATCGTCGGCATACATAACCGCGAAAGCATCTCCCCCAATGAAACTTTCAGCTTTTGATACTGCGTGCCCCAATCCTTTTTGTTCTTTCTGAACCGCATAGCTTATATCAGCGGATATATCTGTTTTAGAGAAGTGTTTTTCTGTTACTGTATCGAATGAATTGACAATAATCAGTATTTCTTTGATTCCGCTTGCAACCGCTTCCTCTGCGATATACTGAATTGCCGGTTTATCAACAATCGGCAACATTCCCTTAGGAACCGCTTTCGCGGCGGGGAAAACACGAGTGCCCAACCCTGCCGCCGGAATAACGGCTTTTGTGACTTTTTTGATTTCCATGAACGCAACCCTCCTGCTTTTTATTATTCTTTATACCCGAAGTTTATATTATACACACTCCAGTGATTATACTCATGAGCATCCATATTTTCAAGCTTTAAAAATCTGTACGGTTGTGATTCAAACGCATAATGCATATAAGATTTAAAGTCATACGGTAACACTTGCCATTCTTCCCCGTCAAGCGATACGGAGATTTGCAAATTCCTCGGATAATCATTTATCCACTGCCCTTTGTCTAAATAAATATAGTTGTATTCGACCGTTTCACTAAACTCAAACATCATGAAATCACCCGGTTGCTGTGCCCTTTCGGTTGACCATCTTGTGTCGGGATTACCGTCGTGTGCAAAATGAAATTGGTCATTTACATTGCTCTCAAAAGATGTAATTTTATCCCACACATTGAAATCAATATTGACGGTATAAGGCAACGGATTTCTTTTGCACAATGTAGCGATTTTTATACCGTCTACTATAATTGACTTATACTCTTCAAAATCAATACTTTCGAGTTCCTGAAGGCGTTCCCGATATGATATTCGAGTTTGTAAAATATAATAATCGGCAATATCACTTTCAGTGAAAATAATACGTTCTCTTTCCTCATCGGTTAAGATATAACCCACCAAAAAGGAAGTGCAAATTTTGATTACCGGTCTGTCATCATGAGCAAGTACGTATTTGATTAATCCTTTACTGGAAACGTGCCAATAATCCAATGCGAAGTTTTTTTCGGCGACTTGCTTTCCTATCGCATTAAAATAGACATACTGATACGGATGATTCGCAATAATCCATACCAACGAATGAACCAACGACAATGCGATAATGCTTATAAAACCTATTCTGAACTCTTTTCGTTTGCTGTGCAAAAATGAATAAGACTGCCATAATCCGTAAACAGCAACATACAGGAAAGGAAGAAAAATCCCATAAGCGTGTCGCCACCCTTCATACATACTGATACCTAAAACGATAAATCCTAATAAAGTACAGACAAACATGGCGGAAAAGAATAAGTCATACAGTTGAAAAGATTCTGCCTGTGTTTGTTCTTGAAGACTCTGATTATCTTGCTTATTCATAGGTTTGAAAGCACGGATTTTTTTATAAATGAATTTACCGCCGGCAACAGATATGACTGATAACCCGATTAAAAACAGCGCGATATACAATAGCGGAACGGTTATACCCATCCACACCGGAATATAATGCCACGGAACATCACGAGAAATCATTTCACCAAGATAGAAATGCGTCCAGAACCAATTTGGGAATGACGTAAAGTGGAAAAATGTATCAATGGCATTTTTAACAGGATTCTCCCACGTAAAAGGCGTGATAATGATATAAGAAATAAAAGTCAATACACACAATAATGAATATTTTTTTGTGTACGACAGTAATTTTGATTTGTTTTTCAGTCCTTGAAGAAATACAAATCCGCCCGCTAACAACAAGACAGAAACCCCTAACACTCTTGTGTTGGTCGCGACCGCTAAAGTGACAGCCGACGGAATCAAAAATGCTTTTTTATGCTCATCTTCCAGCCAACGGAGAACAAAGTAAGACGCAATCACACACCAGGAGAAAAAAAGGATATCTTTAATATTATAAAACGATTCTCCGAAAAAACGCGGATAAAGAATATAAAACAAAACGCCGATTAGCGGAATATACGTTTTCCCGAATCTTCTTTTTAAAATCAAATAAAAGAAAACCGCCGCAATGAAATAATTGATAAAAGTAAAAGCGTGGCGGAACAGAAAGATTTCTCGTGAATCCGCCTCAAATCCTCTCAAATGCTCATAAATCATCGGAATCATTTGTAATGCGACACCATAATATCTGTCCTTCCACTCATGCAGTTCGGGCGCGCTGTTCAATGTATTTCGTACCGACTCTTTTTTTGATATACTCATTTGTTTTTCAAACACATAAGCATAATTGGCTAAACTTGTATCACGTTCGGCATTCTCGTCAGTGCTGAAACCGTAATTATCAAAAAAAAGCAAGCCGCATAAAAAATATACAGCAAAAATGAGCAACGTCAATCTTGTCGGTGTTATAAATTTTTTGAAATTTATAATTTTTTCCATAAGCATTTAAGGGTTTACCTCCAAAACTCGAAAATTCTTTCAAACGATTTGAATTCGTGTGCTATACCGGAAAGTGCGCCACTGTAATTACTATATACCGAGGCGAAGTTCACAAAACACGCAAGCACGGCAGATAAGATAAAAAGATTGTACAGGTTCTTTTTCAGCGTTTCGCTCTTAATTGAATTGTAGACCATAAAAGCAATACAATACGCACCTAAGAGCATTTGCCAACCGAAATCGACGCAATACCGCACCCCGTAACCGTATTGCCATATCGAAAAAATAATGATAAACGGTGTGATAAGGCAACCGGCAATGAATACGGCAACAGTGGGGTACCGATTTTCTTTAGGCAGAAGCTTGAGCGCTTTCCCTGCGTAAAGATAAGCGAACATCGGCAAAGCGCGGAAGATTAATCCGACACCTGTTCTTGTTGCGATAAAGTAATATCCGTTTGTGTTAAAACCTTCATGCGCTGAGTGAAAGAAAGGAAAGTTCGGTGTGATTTGAGGCGGCAAAAACAGATAATTATAAAATCCGATTGACGCAAACCGAGTGTGATATTGAATGTTGAGATAATCATAAATGGTAAGGGTGTAACGGATTCCGAATTCAAAGAAAGAACCGAACCTCATATAATTATAGACCATTTGTATTCCGCCGAAAATTATAAAAGGCACTAACGCACAGACGAGAAACGTGACGGTTTTAAATTTGACTTCTTTTATCAACGCAGAATCTTCAGATGTCTCGGATTCTGTTTTTGATATTTTAAACTCTTTTTGCATTTTAATAAATCCGAAAGCAATCATCATTACCGCTACTATCGCATAAAGGGCTAGAGTCGGTCGACACAGAACCGCTAACGAAAGAAAGGCGGTCGCTAAAGCTAACCGCCAATAGCTGCGTTTTCCACCGCCGATGATGTTCGATGCAAACAGAAAGTATACACCGGAAGTGACCGCCGCAAATCCTGAATTTTGAGCGATTTCATAAAAATTAGGTGACGGAAAGCAATACCAAACTCCGCTTGAAACCTGCATGATTAACAATCCCGCAAGTATAATCCCTGTCGGAAGTTTCGGAAAGAATTTGTTCATAAATACCATGTACAGTTTAGTTAAAAAAATAATTCCGATTGCGCCGTACAGCCATACCGCCCACACCGGCGGGAAATAATATCCGGTTAAAAGATGATAAGGAAGAAACAGTGTAATCACAGGGGCGATTCCGTAATATGAGTAGATTTTCCCGTCAAAGTATAAATGGTCCCAAGGACCGTTGTATCCCGCTTCGTTTCTTTGACTCCAGTCGTAAGGGTTGTCCAGTGAAGCGAGTTTCTGCAGATGTTCATTCTGCGGGTCGTCAATGATGGTCACCTTACCTTCTTTCATCATATCGACAAGGCTTTGGGTAATCTGATTGCCTGATTCAAGCGTGAATTCGTTTTTGAATGTACTCTCGTTCACCCGACGGGTTTGCATTACCATAGCAAGTGATATGAACAAGCAAACACCGGTCAACCCCCAAGCCGTCATTCTTGCCGGTTTGAGATTTTCACAAAGTTTCTTTTTCATACCGGAATAAGTTGTCATTATATAAACGAAACTGCCGGTCAGAAAAATCATCATAAACCGCAGGGAAGAGAATCTGAACGGAACGGATGTATTGACGGTAACGCCGGACAACTTAAATTCTGAATCTCCCGTATTGCCTATATACACTCTGAAATAGTTCACATCGCCCGAAAAACGACAAATAATAATGTTAGAATCGGTATTGTCTTTAACCAATGTATTTTTCACAAGTCCGTACCGGTAAGAGGCATTCGTTGCATCGGAAAAATCAACGCTGACTTCTAAAAGTTTGGTTTCGGTTTCAGACTCTAAATTAATGGTGCCGACAGGGATTTTCAAATCGGTAAATTCAATGATTGCCTCTGAGTCAGGCGGTGCGATAAGTGTTTCGCCTGATTTTTCAAAACCGGTAATGTTAGCGTTGTTTAAATCTAATTTAGTTTTAGTATAATGACCGCCGAATAAATGAAATGCGTTGAAATTAAACACGAAAATCTCTAAGATTAATGCAATTGAAAATAGAATAACGGCGAATCTGATATTCTTTTTTTCTTGCAGAAACATTTTCATAAATATGACCGTACCTTTCCGAGCCACAAAAGCCCTGCGGAACCTGTCAAGCGCTCAAGCGAAATGAATTCGCTCGAGCGTTCTTCTTTCAAACTTGATTCCTTTCGTTGATGATGTTTGTTTCTTTTGCAATATAAATCGGTCTTCCTTTGATTTCTAAATAAATACGCGCGATATATTCACCGATGACACCGAGCAGTGTAATAATGATTCCCGAGAAAAACAGTATCAGAAAGATTAACACCGAGTCGATTAAAAAAATATCCCACCGAATGATACGATAAATTCCATAAAGAACAGCGGTAAAAACCGTGAATAACCCAATCATAGTCGCGATTTTAAGAGGTGCGGTGGTGAATGCGATGATTCCGTCAATGGCGTACTTGAACAACCCCCAGAATGACCATTTCGTGACCCCCGCCGCTCTCGGAATGTTAGATGTTTCCAGCCATTTAATCTTAAATCCTACCCACGCGAACAGCCCTTTACTGAAACGCTCACGTTCCGGCATTTGAAGCAGTGCATCTCTCATTTGCCCGGTCATCATTCGATAATCGCGTGCGCCGGGGTTCATTTTAACGTCCGAGAATTTATTCATGAGCCTGTAAAACTTATTTGCAAACCATGACCGTATAGGCGGTTCGCCCTTACGGTCGGTACGTTGCGCGGCTACACAATCATAACCGTCTTCAAGACCTTTCAGCATTTCGGGAAGCAGTGACGGAGGGTCTTGATGGTCAGCGTCCATCAGAACTACAGCATCCCCGCGTGAGTTTGATACTCCCGCGAAAATCGCGCTTTCTTTCCCGAAGTTGCGGCTGAACGAGATATATTTCACACGCTCACTACCTTTGGACTTCTCAAGACGCTTTATGACTTTCAGTGTTTTATCCTTGCTCCCGTCGTCGACATAAATGACCGAGAAAGTCAATTCCGTGATACCCGCTAACGCTGTTTCAATTGCGAAAAATATGGATTCTACACAACTTTCTTCATTATAGCAGGGAATAACGATGTCTAAGTGTTTCATTGGGACGCCTCCTCTTTTTTGTTTTCCTTAATAATTTGAATGAAATCTTTTTTTAATACTTGAAGCTCATATTTTTTATTCTCCGGAATCTGAAGGTAATACTTGGGAGTGACCATAAGGTAATACTTTTCTTCTTCTATGAGCATTTTTTCAATCAGTTTAACACAATTGAATAAACCATATCCCGCAATAGGAATCATCATCACGAAATAGAAGATTGCATACTGCGACTTGGCTTCAAAAAAAGTATGAAATAAAAAACCTCCCAAAATGATAAGCGGCAAGAAAGCAAAACTGATTTTCCTTTTTCCGTATTTAATCAGGAAAATCAAGCCCGCCGAAAACATCGTGAAAATAAATATATTATAAATATTCAGGAACGATTTGACCGATTGTTCGCCGTCATCGCAAACATAAGCGGCTAATCCTGTCTTGCTCTCTTGGTCACTGCGGACTTGATTTGTCCATATACTTTGATAAGTAGACTCGTTCCATTGGCTTGTGAATTTCCGGAAGAAAAAATTCGCTGTATAACCCAAGTCCTGACTAAACTCTCCCATCCGGTCTTTAAACTCTTTCATGTTTACGGAAATGGCAGCGGACGTGTTACGATTGAACTGCTCATATGCGCCTATAGGGTGTGCGTTATACCAACCCGGCGCGATGTAAGCTTCACTTACACCCATCAGAAGCCATGCACTCATCGGGGCGCCTTTTGACATTTCAACATCTGCGCGTTTTCCGTACTGCCGGACAGCAAATGAACTCATTCCCAAGCCAAACGCAAGCGACAACGCGAAAAATCCGAGAGAAACCAATGCGTGACGCAAGTTTTTCTTGAACAACTTTTCTTTCAGCAGATTAAGCAAAATAATAATACAAAGCGCGACCAGTGCAATCATGTTGTTGTACTTCACGAGAACTGCCATACCTATACAGAACGCCGATATGGCGCCATGCCGGATTTTATACCCTTCAAAGAAACGCAATGCGTTGTATACCGAAAGAATCACGAACATAAATCCCGGTGTGTTCCCGTACAGAAATGTAGAAAACATGACCGGTTGGAAACAGAAGAATAAGAGCAGAGAAGTGAAAAGCGTTACCGCATTGTTTTTAAATGTGATTTTAGTGATATTTACAAGACCAAAGTAAGCTACAGCGAGCATAAAGACATTTATACATTGCAAGTACAGCATATTTTCTGCTTCACCGATTATTCGGAAAGAACGAATCACAATTTCGGTAAACAGCACATAGCCAAGCTGGAAAGGGTATCGGTGAAAGTAGGTTTCGGTATCAAGCGATAAAACCGAATAATCGCCTCTCGAAAAATTTTGGGCAGCGTTCATCACATACCAAGAATCGTGAGAGGGATGCGTTTGCGCCGCATACAGCCAATTAATGCCCAATACAAAAATGAAAAAAGCCAAAACATGAGGCAGCTTGTCCAAAATAATTTCTTTATATTGATAAATAAACGTAGACTGTTTTTTACAGTATCTGTATAAAAAAAAGAACAAACCCAAACTAAACAGCATTAAAATTAAATTTCCAATCGGGAAATGATAGCTGAACTCTATATTTTCTTTCCAATCATTATCCAAATTCATATCGACTGTCTGAATCATACTGACAAGTGCTAAAAACGATGCGAATAAAAGTGTGAAAATGATAATGATATAAAAACCGATGTTCACCGCTTTTTTTATCACAATATATTTCTCCCCCTTGTTGGTTGATTTTAATGTTTACCCGCGTTTCCGCTTGTTCCAACAACTTCTGTGGCGCATATTTAATCATGCGTTCTGTCGGTTCAGGACGAATAATTTTATTAATTATACCATAGTAGTTATAAGATTGCAAGGGATATTTGTTGGTTTTTCAAAAAATATGGAAATTGAATAAAAAACTCCGACTTTTAAACATCGGAGCATTTTTTTATTTAGAATTTTTTCGGATTAACATACAAGGTCTTATTATGTGTGAATATAACATAACCCGGCTTTGAACCGCTCGGTTTTTTGACAAATTTCGCGAACGTATAA
>Ga0082212_10013169_pt1 | contig 10360 bp, 10 predicted proteins | sample TergutNt197P3_FD_71548 | JGI IMG/M metagenome (GOLD analysis project Ga0082212, IMG submission 71548) | Neocapritermes taracua P3 segment gut microbial communities from Petit-Saut dam, French Guiana - Nt197 P3 | ecosystem: Host-associated > Arthropoda: Insects > Digestive system > Gut ...
GAGAACGTTCCTTAGTGTAAAAATCAAATAATGTGTCGCTTTGTTTCCGTGCCGAAAACGACACAGTTATTAATATTGCGAAGGATAGTTCGGTACGGAAGCAATTGAGAATTGAGAATTTCTTCAATTGAGAATTAGCAAGGGGATTAATCCCCTTGTCTCTTCGAAAAACAGCAATAAAAGACGGATTGTAAATCCGGCAGTGTTGAGAATGAGCATTTGTTTCACTTCGTAAAAAGACTCATTTTTTCCGTTCCGAACTATCCTTGGCTTAATTAATAACTGTGTCTCTTTCCGAAGGGAAGAAAAAAGACTCATTTTTTCCGTTCCGAAAAAGACTCATTGATAAATTTGGCTAAGGAAAGTTGATAAATTTGGCTAAGGAAAGTTGATAAATTTGGCTAAGGCATCGTAAATAAATAACCATTACATTTGCTTAGATATTTTATAATTCCATTCACCTCTAAAAGCATCTTTTGTTAAATTGATTTTTTCTAATTCATCATCGGATACCTTGATTCCTTTCTCATAGATGGTCGTATCTTCAGACGCTCTTACTTTCAAACCCGTTTCTGTTGTAGTATTTGCAATCAGATTAACTACCGTCTCTAAAGATATCAATGGTTTACCACGCCAATTTTTAGTAATAAACGAAAATAATCGATGCTCTATTTTATTCCATTTACTTGTTCCGGGCGGATAATGGCAAACATTTATTTCCAATCCTGTCTCTGTGGCAAGTGATTGCAATTCCTTCTTCCACAACTTTCCTCTTGAACTGTTACTTCCTCCTCCATCTGCAGTTATTAACAGCTTTGTTGCTTTAGGATAGCTTTCCATACCCATTTGCTGCCACCATGTACGTATTGTATTTACAGCAAACTGTGCCGTATCCCTGCTGACGCCCACGCTTACCCAACCCTCGTTGCGTGCTATGTCGTAGGCCCCATACGGGATTGCTTTACCTAAATCCTTATCAATGAAATCATACACTTTGACCTCCTGCGGCGATTTCCGTTTTTCCCATTCCTTTCCGGCGTTTTTATAATTGCCTATTAACTCTTTCTTTTTACAATCTACTGAAATAACCGGTTCTTTTTCCGACATGAACAGTTTCGCTTTCGCATTTATATATTCAAACTGCCTGTCGCGGTCTTCCTCTGACGCACCCTCGTCTGTCTTTCGATTCGACTGAAGACTGTAATCATTGTTTATCAAATATTTTTCTACGCTCACATGGCTGATTTCGAAGCCTTTGGCCTTCATTGCGGCGGCTATCTTACGCAAACTTTTGCTGCACCACCTTAACGGGTTCATCGGGTCGCCACGGGTATATGGAGATATAATATTTTCGATTTGTTCCTTTATTTCCGGCTGCAGTTCATCTAATGATTTACGCCCTCCGCCCTTTCTCCTTTTTTTTCCGGTAACAGCAACCGGTGACTGACCAAGTAACTCTTTTATTCCTGCATTAATCCTAACTCTACTGATTCCTAATGATTTACTCACTAACAATCTCCCGCCCCTTCCTATTCTCAACGCCATATTTGATACATACAGACGAGTCGTCTTTTCGTCTAAAAACGGCGAAATGCGGGCAAAATCCTCTTTTATTTGTTCTACTGTCATATCTGTGAATTTTGACCGCAAAGATAAGTACTTTATTTCATATATCCAAATCGTTTTGTATCGTTTATTTTTTTACAATGCCTATGCGTATTTTTTTTTATTGGTATTCGTAAAATAATTTGTATCTGTTCACACTGTTGAACATACAAACAGCGGTGATTTCAGGGTAGATAAAAAATACACGTTTGAAATTGGCGGTAAAAGCAAGACGGGAAAGCAGATTCAGGATACCGGCAACGCCTATATTGCCGCCGACAATATAGAATACGGTTTCGATAGAAAAATCCCGTTGTGGCAGTTCGGGATGTTATACTGATTAGCTGTTAAGGTTTTCACGCAACCACGCATCCACTTTTTCGTTTAGTATTTTCACCAAATCGGGGTGGAAATGCCGATAGTCATCACCAATATCAAGACTAACTACTGTTTTCCCTGCAGTCGAATCTTCATAATCCCTCATTATAAGGCTTTTGTGCCTTTCTTCCATGCAGAGGACGGCATCTGCCCACTTGAGCAGCTCTTTCGTAACGGGCTGTCGGGCATACATGGAGACACCTGCCGATTTTACTTCAAGCGCCGGATGGTTTTTGTAGATGTGCTCGGCGGTCGGACTGCGGTCTCTGTTTGCCGAACAAACAAATAGAATTTTAGTCATGTTGATATTTTTTTAATAAACTTTTGAGGGCGATTACTTCGATCTCGACTAATCCGTTTTTTGGCAGCGTTTTGACGGCAACGGCCGAGCGGGCAGGGAAATCGCTTTCGAATTGCGCGGCATATACCTCATTCATTGCGGCAAAGTCGGCCATGTCTGCAAGAAAAACAGTCGTCTTAACAACGTCAGCCATCGTATAGGCCGCCTCGGCGAGGATAGCCTTGATATTTTTAAAAACCTGTATGGTTTGTTCCTTGACGCCTCCATCTACAAAATCATTGGTAGCCGGATCGAAGCCTAACTGGCCGGAGGCAAACAAAAAATCGCCTTTGCAGATGGCCTGACTATAGGGGCCGATGGCCGCAGGCGCTTGACTTGTCTGAATTATTCGTTTCATTTGTTCGTTTTTTAATTTTTTGCAAATGTAGCGATTATCTTCTACAAAAACCTATTTCATTTGAAAAAATTCCTTACCGACGCTATACTTCACTTCACTACGTTAAGATTCTTATTTCCTCGAAACCGTAAAAGAGTCGAATGAAGTAATCCGGCGAGGAAGGCTTACCGTTTCTGTAACCACCCTATCATCCGTCCATAATCTGATAAGATGTGAATAATGGGTATAGTCGATCCAGTAACGCATCACACTTCCACTTGCGTCGGTTTGATTTACTGTATAATTTCCTTCATCCGCCACAACATTCACGCCTATACTAATACTTTCCCCGCTTATAATATTTCTCACAACTGTACTGTCAGTACGGTTTCCGTAGGTAAAGAAAAAAGTCTTGTCGCCATTAAAATTTTTCGACTCAAATTTGAACCATAAATCCAGTTTCGACACGACTTGTATACGCCAGCCGTTCCATGTTGTTTCTTTTTGCACGGTTGTATGGTTCATATAGTAAAGGGAATAATCATCCTCTTCCTTCACGCAACAACACATTGCCATGACGACTGTGGCTGCTGTTATCAAATATAAAATCTTTCTTGTCATAATGATTAATTTTTTTGCTTGCTAAATTTTGCTGCCTGCCAATTCCGGTTTTCACCGTTCCTGAGTTACCCGTACGGAACGGGTTAAATCTGTTATGTAGATTCTAATCGTTGCTTCCCTGTAATAACCGCTTGTATTGGGTGAACACGTGACATTGATAATGTTATCGTTTCCGTCGCCGCGTCCCGGAGAAATTGTAAACCAGAGCACCGATGTGTTGACAAAACTGGTCACGCTGCCCCACTGGGCGTTGGCATTGACAGATAATGTTTTCACTCCTCCGGCTGCTGTGAAATCAAGCCGATCGGGCGATAACACGATAACCGGAGTGATCGGCTGTGTAACCCGAACGGTTTTCGATTTTGCGGAAGAGCCGTCAACGGTGATTGTCGCCGTTCGTGCCAACTTTTCCGTATTGGATGAAGCCGCTACCTTCACCAAGCCATTATTCGCTCCCGCCGAGGGTGAAAAGGTGAGCCAGTCGGCTGCATTGCTGCTGACAGTCCAGCTTTTTACGTTGGAGAATACGATAAGTTCTTTTTCGCCGCCCGCGAATGGAAAAGTCATCATACTTTCCGACAGTGTTATTTCGTTTGCATCTTCTTTTGTGCATCCTGTTGCGGTCACAAAGAACAATATCAATATGCTAAAAATCAACAGGTTCATCAGTATTTTCCGACTCGCCTGGTTTTCTAAATGGCCTCCGCTCTCCATGAAGCGGTATTGTTTGCTGTTTCTTATCATAATTGTTACTTTGTCCCTTGTGGGGGTTCATAATATTAATTTATAATCTTTTTCGCTGCAAAAATACTGTTTTCTTTTTTATTCGCCAACTCTCTCCTTATGCCGCTTGCCGGATATTACTTCACGTTATCGACAGCGCTTTCTCTACCGGCTGGAAGCCGCCCAGTCGGATGACGGTTTTTTCGTTGGAAAGCGAGCAGTCTTTGGGCCGATTGGCGGTAACCGGCGATTTGCTTGTTGAAACGGGTCGTATCAGCGCCTGGTCGAACCCGCGACATGCTGCCGCCCTAAGGCCTAAGCTGTACGTACTCAACCGTTCAGGCCCTGCGATGTGGAAGATGCCTTTCGCCTGACATTCAGCTAATTTCAGCAGTTTTGCACACACATCGTCGACATAAACGAAAGAACGGTATTCGTCGTCGAAAAGCTCGACGGTTTGGTTTTGTCGCAGTCGTCCAAGCATTTTGTACAGAAAATTTGCGGAACTGGCGTGGTCGTGACCGTAAACCGTTGCAATACGCGCGATGGCATACCGGCAGCCGGCGGATTGGGTGATGAGTTCCCCCGCATGTTTGGTCTCTCCGTAATAACAGGCCGGAGACGGCGGATCGCTTTCATCGTAGTATCCCTTTGCGCCGTCGAACACTAAGTCGGTCGAGACATAAACAACGTAGGCTCCCGCGCGCGCGGCGGCATTGACGATGTGTCGCGTTCCTTCCACGTTGACCGCTGCCGCCCTGTTTTTATCGTCTGCACAAATGTTAATGCCGGCGACGGCTGCACAATGAACGACCACCGATGGCCGGAATACCTCGAACAGGGAGGCGACAGCGTTTTCGTCGGTGATGTCGACAGGGAGCGCCGAGTAGCCGGTGAAGGCTTGCGGCGGACGGGTGGCGTGCCATAATCCCGCGGTATCCCATCCCGCGGCGCAGGCTGCACGGACAAGGCGACTGCCTATAAATCCCCCGGCGCCTGTAACTAAAAGTTTTTTTACTTCCATTTCCATCTTCAGTTTTTTTCTTTGTTTCTCAGGAGTTCAAGCGCCGTGATGACAGTCTCCGCTCCATATTTCCCGCGTAATTCAACGATTTCCGACAGAAAGGCGTTGACCTTGCGGCCAAAAGGCGGACACACGCTGCTCTTGCATAGATATTGCGTGCCGCCGACCAAATAATGCCGTAGCTTGCCGTCCCAGATTTCACCAAACGGCTGGTTGATGGCGTTACCGAACGGAATGGCGCCGGGCATGGTATTATGGTCGCAAAGGTAGACATTGCCGTCGGAGCCTATCGTGGTGCAAAAATACTGGTAATGACAGCCATTCGAGCAGTTCCAGTCAGCAAACGAGCCGTTTTCGGCATCCTGGCGGGAGTGGATGGCCATGACAGAAAATGCCGGCGGATTATGAAAATCAGCCTGTGCCTGTTCGATTTGCGAAAAGGCTTCCTGAAGCATGCCGGCCTGGCGCAGGTCGAACTGTCCGCCAATGTCAAACTTGAAACGGATCGCATCGGCGCCCGCTTCCCTGACGATGCGGGTTGTTTCGTAAATTTCGTCGCAGTTTTCGTTGATGATAATATAACCGACCGTGATGTTCATCTCACTGCACCGTCCGGTTTTCTTTCGCTGCCGGTCGAGACCGCGCAGGTTATTCATTATGCGATGGAAGGTATCCGCCGGATGCGGATTTTCTGGCGCACTGTTTTCCTTGCACACGGAAAAGGTGCGGGGGCCGGCGTCGAGGCTGAGGTTGACATAAGTGGCATGGGCGAGCGCTTCCCATGTCTCTTCGGTCATCAGCACCCCGTTCGTGAACAGGCCGACCCTCACGCCTGCACCGGCAAGCCTTAGAATCGCCGGCAGGACGGCTTCTTTCCTGACAAGCGGCTCGCCGATGAACCCCGAAAACTTAACGATTTCCACGCCAAGGCCGTTTTTCCGCGTCTCAAGGATTCCTTCAACGATTTGTCCGATATTGTCGGCATTAATGGCATTGGGAAGGTTCAAGACGCGGTTCTGCGCCTGAAGCTCCTCGCCGATGCACCACCGGCATTTCAGGTTGCACCTGCTGCTGGGCTGGATTTCGATTTCAAACGGCGGCGCCGTTTCCCCCCTGATGTACGCATCCAGATAGGGCGCCTTGCCGATTGCAAGCATCCGCACATATTGCGATTCCTCAATATGCGCCCCGATGCGTTCCTGCAGTATTTCCGTTACGTTCCTGTTGCTCATAGCCTTACTGTAATCCGTCTATTTTAATAATTCTTTTGTCAAATTCCCATCCTATACATGCGGTAAGTATTTCATTTTCTACGAAAAAAATAACCCATGTGCGGCTTTTCCAAACATGGGTTATTTTAAAAAACAGAAGTAACAATCGAATAGACTTTGCATTGAATTACACGATAAATAACTTTTCGAAGAAGTTCTATCCTACGACATTCTGTTGTATCTAAAAAAAGAGCAAGGCGACAAGCGACAAGAGTATTTTTTCGCGCTCTAACCACTAAGCTACTGGATATACCCGGCAGGATTCGAACCTGCGACCTCGTCGTGGATCGAAGTAACCCTTTTCTAACGGCACTTGCTCTCTTTTTTTATAATTCAATTGCCTTGATCTCTTTCAAGGCATCGCTTCCATTATCTATTGCCGACAATATGTCGAATATCTTGTCCGACCATCCGGATATCAGGTGTACATCATCACTTGTGATATCTAACGGCACATTTCCATAGCCTGCCAGATCAAACAGGTACAGCTTGGCTCCCGGAGCAATGGATTTGTACGTTTTCCAAACATCTTTCATGCTGGTGCGTCCCCAGCTGTCCCACAATTGACAATCGGTGAAAATCATGATCTTGTCCATCACTATTTTCCTGTCAATCAAGTCCTTAACGACCAAATAGCCATTCGTGGAATACCCCACCTCGCCTTCGCGCTTGTAGAAAGCATCCACATTCGACAACACCCCGCTATCGGGTAGATTAACGATTTTCCATGTATCGCCGAAGATGCCGGAAACCACATTTTCGCAACGCGACTTCAACAACATACCCAGCATCAACCCGATATCGTAGTTCTGAATACTGCTTTTCGGGGAAATAGCTATTTGCATGGAGCCGGATACGTCGCAAGCCACCAATACCTTGGTCGATTCGTCGAAACCGGCAATATTTTCTGCCGAAACCTTCACAGCCGCTTCGAGGGCGCTCATCAGTTTGGGTGCGAAGCCGGAACTTACTTTCGATAACTCCCTGTAGGCAGCCAGAAAACGGAAAGGCAACTGTTTTGAACGAAGCACTTTCTTTCTGTCGCCGATTGTCTCGAATACGCGTCGAATATGGTTGGTGGAAACTTCAAACTCCAGTATATTGCGCAAATTTCGCAGCAATGCCATGTAACCGAGTTTTTCGCTGTCGATCAGTTCCTCCCATTTACGCGCAAACGTTTCCTTTTTTTCCTTTTCCGAGTTGAACTTTGTCTGCCCCAAAACCGACAGCTCGGTTTCCCACGTGTAGGGCGTTTGCAGATTGTCCTCGACAATCTTGTTGAAAATCAACTGCTGTGCATCGTCTTTTGCCTTGGGATGCACCAAAAACAGGGCATCACGCAACTTGATCTCCGCATCGCGGTTGTATTTGGCAAACTGATATTCGTCGAATTTGTTGAAAGCAATTTGCAAACCAGCCTGTAACTGCTTCGACAGGCGGTTCAGCTTCTTTCGAAGCCCCTTTCGCAGGTTGGCTGTCTGGTAGTATGCCAGCAGTTCGGTGATTTCATCAGCACGTTGAATAACTCTTGAAGTCATTTTTCGTACCAAATCATCGCCTGAATGAACTTTCGCCAGTTCGACAGCCAACACGATTGGAATGGAACGCAGGTGCATGTGCTCGCGGGTATATACAGCCAGACGTGCAACAAACTCATGATCACATATTTGAATCAGTCCCCGTATTTTTGTCAGCCGGTCGGAAGCCTTTTCGTAAAAATTATCACTCAAAGCAGCTGTTACTACAGATGTGTATAATTCCCATTCCGGCGATAACCGATAGGCAGGCGCTCCTTCGTAATTCGCGACCTGATTCTTTCCTTTACTGTTTTGATTGAATTGCATAACCTGTTTTTTTCACTCTTCCTGTAAATCCGTTGCAAATATACAGGGTTAATTTTAAACTACCCAAATAAAATACTATTTTTTTAAAAAAATGCTGTATAACATTATTTGGTAAAAATTTTTTGATACGCCAGACGTCATCGAATTATCACTCAAAAAAATCGCTTGTCAGTTTTTTCCCCAAACTGTTGGCAATCCGTTCGTAGTGAGATGTACGGCAGGTTCGCACTTTTGCAAACATGTCCCTCGTGCCTCTTTCGCTTGATACGAACGACAATGCGTTGGGGATTGATATGGAGTGCGAGAAGGCTTTCACGTCGTGGTTGGCGCCGATGTACGTAATCATCCAGCCCAGTTCGGTCAGTTCGGACACTAACCGGTTGATGTGAACGATGCCGTACTCTTTCGAGTCATTTTCCATACCGTCGGTAATGATGGTCACCAATACATTGTAACCGTTCTCGGCGTCGAGCATATCGCGCAGCTTCGACAGGGTCGCTCCCATGGCGTCGAAGAGCGGCGTGCCGGCTTGCGGACGGTAGGTGTTGTCGGACAGTTCGACCGCCTGCCCGCAGGCAATGCGGTCGTATACTGTCCTGACTGATACCGAATTGAACACGACCAATGTCACAAAATGATCTTGCGTCCCGGCATGTTTCCGCTGCGCCGCCTGGATGGTCTGAAGCGTTTCGTTATAGCCGTTGATAGCCTCCCGCTTGATGTCGAACATCGAACCGCTCTGGTCGAGGATGACTACATTGTAAACGTTTGTTTTTTTTAAAATATCCATGACAATTCCTCGAATTTATTTATTTATCAGGATATTATATCCAAAACTGAAAGCTACCGGCAAGAGATTTTTCTTGAACTCAAGGTTTTTGTCGTTTTTCATTGCTTCGTAGTTGTCCTTGAACTTTTGCGACCTGAGGGGCACAAACAAGCCGATACTCCACGTGTTGCCTTTTCTTCCAATCTTAAAATCCAAGTTGCCTCCGAACGTGACCCCGTACGAGACCATCTCATAATGTGAATACCCGTCGCCCTCAACCATCGAAACACCGTTACATCCGTAAAAAACCATCAGGTTGGGAGATACGCTTTTGTCGGGCGAAATCTTGTAGCTCACCCCTGCATCCCAGCCGACTGTCAGGAGGTTAAAGCCCACACCGCCAAACAACCCCAAATTCTTGATTGGCAAGTACTCGATTTTTGCTCCAAGTACGCCACCGTAGTCAAGTCCGATGCCCAACCCGCCATAAACGCGCTGCTTGTACTTTAACGCTGCTGTGCCCGGCGCTGAACCGACTTCCTGCGATACGCTTTTTCCTGCGAAAAAGACCAGACTGATAACTAATAAAACTAACTTTTTCATAATAACTGAATTTTAAAATAATTAATAAAATGTTGTAATTTAATGTTTTACGGTGCAAAGGTACGGTATGCTTCAAAACTGAAACATATCAATAGGGTGAAAATGAGTTTTTTTGTATGAAAATGTTAGCTAAAGTTGTTTTTTGTCCACCAGTTGAAATTGTCTGAAATGATTATTTCGTTTTTTTCCAAATGATGGGTCGTCTTCATGGGGATTGTCTGAAACGGCAAATTGTATTTGTCTGCTAATTGCCTTATATCTTCGGCATCGTCGTATGTAAGCATAAACCGGCCTTCTATTTTTGAAACAAGGTAAAACAATCTCTCGTGGTCAATATCGTAGTGCGTGTAAAACCGTTTTCCTGCAACCGTATAGGGGGGGTCAATAAAAAAGAAGGCGTTTTTGTTCCCGCTGTTTTCTTCTATTATTTTAAATGCGTCTGCCTGCATAAAATTGATTTTATGCTTCACGAAATTTATCGCTCTGATTCTGTCGGATAGCGTTTTTGCATACCAGCGGGAAGCAATGCCTTTTCCGTTTTCGCCATGCTTAATCATACCGGAACCTTTTGCAATAATGCCTCCGTGGTAAATCCTGTTCTTTAAGATAGTACAGAATGCAAGGTCTTTAATTTCCTTATCAGTATTACTTAATTCTTTGTTTATGTTATCCGGCGTCAATTCAAAATTCAAAATCTTATCGGCTAACCATTCATTTTTTCCGTTTAGAATTACTTCCCAAACTGCTGCCACTTCTTCGTCAAGTTCAACCATCACAATTTGGTTGGACAGGTTCTCAAAAGCCGCCGTTAAACCGACAATGCCTCCACCCGCGAAAGGTTCAAT
>Ga0082212_10013170_pt1 | contig 10360 bp, 11 predicted proteins | sample TergutNt197P3_FD_71548 | JGI IMG/M metagenome (GOLD analysis project Ga0082212, IMG submission 71548) | Neocapritermes taracua P3 segment gut microbial communities from Petit-Saut dam, French Guiana - Nt197 P3 | ecosystem: Host-associated > Arthropoda: Insects > Digestive system > Gut ...
TCCGGAAGCAACTCCCGATAATTTAACTTCTCATTTTTCGTTGTAGTAAAAACCTTTGCCTCAAATTCGCCCTGCGAATAAACAAATTGACACAAAATTACGACACAAAAAACAACTGAACATAAATTTTTCATATTAATATCCTCCTTTATTATTAAGTTGAAATCAGCTGCCAAAATCATCAAAAGCTAACATTTCTCGCGGCACGCCGAGATTATCGAGCATCTTTACGACGGCGGCAGCCATAGGACCGGGCCCGCACATGTAGTATTCGATATCTTCGGGGGCGTCGTGTTTGCTCAGGTAATTGTCGTAAATAACCTGATGTATAAAACCCGCGTAGCCAGTCCATTTATCTTCGGGGCGCGGCTCGCTCAGCGCTATGTTGAATTTGAAATTTTTATATTTCTTTTCTATTGCGCGAAAATCTTTCTCGTAGAAAATCTCGTTCTTTGAGCGTGCGCCGTACCAATACGATACTTGTCGGTCGGTTGTTTCGAGCGTATGAAACAGATGGAACAGGTGCGAGCGCAGAGGCGCCATGCCGGCGCCGCCGCCGATGTAGAGCATCTCGTTCTTCGTTTCTTTAATAAAAAATTCGCCATACGGACCTGAAACGGTCACTTTATCGCCCGGTTTGCGCGAGAAAATATACGATGAACATACCCCCGGCGGGACGCTCGCCCAGCCGCCTTTTTCTCTGTCCCACGGCGGAGTAGCAATACGGATGTTCAGCATCACAATATTGCCCTCGGCAGGGTGATTAGCCATCGAGTAGGCACGGTAGGTCTCTTCGGTGTTGTTGATATTCAAATCCCACATCTTGAACTTGTCCCACTCGGCGTGAAAGCGTTCATCTATCGCCATATCGCTAAACGCGGCGCTATATTTAGGCACGTCAATCTGAATATATCCGCCAGAATGGAAGTTCAGCTTTTCGCCTTCGGGCAGCTTCACCACAAACTCCTTGATGAACGAGGCAACGTTATTGTTCGACACCACTTCGCATTCCCATTTCTTGATGCCCAACACTTCCTCAGGGACGTGCACTTTCATGTCGTTTCGCACCTTTACCTGACAGCCGAGTCGCCAGTCTTGCATCGCCTGTTTGCGGGAGAAGAAGCCGGTTTCGGTGGGAAGTATCGTTCCGCCGCCTTCTATTACCTGACATTTGCACATGCCGCAAGTTCCGCCGCCGCCACATGCCGAGGGCAAGAAAATTTTGTGCGCCGAAAGCGTCGACAGCAACGACGACCCGGGCGCCGCATCAACTGTCGCTTCTCCCTCGTTGATGCTAATAGTAACATTTCCCTGAGGAACTAACTTATTTTTTGCATAAAGCAATACGATGACCAGGAACAGAATGGTTATCAGAAATACAACCATGCCGGTAAAAATCGTGGTCGCTTGTGAGGCTGCTAACAAAATCATTGTATTTAACTGTTTATATGGTTATAGGTATTATTATTCAAATCAATATCATTGCGCAATTTTTCAATCGTATCAACAAAAATTATCGACTGTTTATACAATTCTTCTACCGTTTCCTTGTCAAAATATATGAAATCGGCATAGTCGCTACTTTGTCTGTTTTCAAATAAATCGGTATAAAATTTGCTTAACTTGATGGATAATTTTTTAGTTTTTGTGAAATGTAGGGCTAACATACGGCGCGCGCCCGTATGAGTTTGTGTTTCAATATGAATGCTTATCAACAAAGCGCTGACCGCAAAAAAACAAGCATAATACAAGCGATTTACTGCCGTATTCCACATTTCGTGTTCGACAAGTATAGGAATATCATTCAACGTTTTACGTGCGTTTTCCATACGGTATTCTACAATTGCATCTCTTGTTTCTTTGTCTATCATAATAAAACCCCTTCTTTCATAATGTTTATTCTCCTTTTCACATTTTCAAGCCGCAAGAGCGGGACATAATGTCCCGCCCTCACATCATCATCAATTACAACCCCACTATAATCGTCAATATCTCAATAGCATCGAATATAGTTGGTTCGCCGGTCGCCTGCGAATCTTCAGTGAGCAAAGCCGCGTACAGCGCATTTCCGCATTTATCAATCTTGTTATCCATACCGACAAGGTATTGCAGAATCTCGATAAAGTCGAAGATGTCGGGTTCATCGTTGCCGCGAATACAGCCCTTACGCGGCGGCATTGAAGAAGCGCATAGGGTACACTTTCCACAGCAAAAACATTCTTCTTTTCCACAAATTTCACAATATATTATTCTCGGATATACACCATAATCACTGTTTATTCTGCAATTTGGAAGTGTCTCAGAAAGTTCTTCAACTTTTTTTAAAGTAATGTTCGGATTTGATTCTATGCTTAGAAAAGTCAACTTTTGTAGCTTGTTCAATGGCGAGATATCACTAATTTGATTATCAAATAAAACTAACTGATATAAATTTGTTAAATTTTTTAAAGGTTCAAGGTTATTGATTTTATTGTTTTTCAAATTTAAATACATTAAATCTGTTAATTTGGTTAGAGGCTCAAGGTCATTAATTTGATTATTACCTAAATATAAGCTTTCCAATTTAGTCAAGCTTTTTAAAAAAGAGATATCATTAACTTGTGACGCAATTATATTCAATTTTTGTAAATTTATTAAACTGCTTAAAAAAGTGAAATCAACATCACTTTCGTCTACAATTATAGATAACTCAGTTAAATTAATTAATGAACTTAATGGCGAAAGGTCGGTTACTTGATTAAAATACAACCTCAATATTTGTAAATTAATTAATTCTCTTAAAGGCGAAATGTCATCAAGTGGATTTTCTTCTAAAAATAAATAAGTGACATCTTGCGGTATTGCTCCGCTTTCTATTAATTCATAAAGCTGTTCATTATTTATATTATCGGGAAGTATAATATTCCCGGCAAAATTTTTCGGCGGTGGCGGTAACACCAATCCATGTACGGGTGATGTTAGGATAACCATAACCGCCACGATAAAAATAGATATAATACGCTTTTTCATAATAGTTTCTCCTTTTCACATTTTCAAGTCCGCAAGAGCGGGACATAAAGTCCCGCCCTCACAACATCATTACATACCCACTATAATCGTCAATATCTCAATAGCATCGAATATAGTCGGTTCGCCGGTCGCTTTTGATTCTTCAGTGAGCAATGCCGCAGAAAGTGCGTTGTCGCATTTTTCAATCTCGTTATCCACACCGACAAGGTATTGCAGAATCTCAATAAAGTCAAAGATGTCGGGTTCATCGTTGCCGCGAATACACCCCTTGACCGGCGGTTTACCGGATTTGCAAATTTTGCAGGAGGTGCAGGTGTTATCGGGAATTTTCGGATAAGTGCCGAAGTCGCTGTAGATGCCGAAGTCGCTGTGAATTTCACAATTGGGAAGCGATTCAGACAACTCTTCAACCTGTTTTAAAGTAATATTAGGATTACCTTGTACATTTAGAGATTCCAGTTTTTGTAATTGATTTAGAGGCGAAATGTCGTCAATAAGGTTATTTCTTAGACCTAAGCCCCTTAAATTCGTCAAACCTGCTAAAGATGAAATATCGGTTATTGCATTATCGGATAAACCTAGCCACTCTAATCCCGTCAAACTTGCCAATGGTGAAATATCGGCGATTTGGTTTTTGTTTAACGACAGATTACCTAAATTTGTTAATTCCGCCAAAGGGCTAATGTCACTGATAAGATTGTCAGATAGACTCAAATAGCGATAAAGCGCCACAGTCTCCGAAGTATAAATGATGCGTATTGTACCGTCTGCAATCATTTCAGCAAGTTGCTCGTTTGTTATTTCTCGTTCCGCTAAATTATTGGGGCTGCGACAGCTACAACCCACGCATATACATAAATCTGCGGGTTTTTGGCAAGACGGATATGGGCAGTTGCCTATATACCCGGCAGACACAGGAACTGTTAAAACCACACATGACATCATAAAAATTGCAATAAATAGCGATACTAATTTTTTCATAATAAAACCCCTTCTTTCTTAAAATATTGTTTTTATTGACTGTTTCCACGTCTGATTTTTAAATTTGGTTTCGTTGAAGTTGACTTATTCTCTGTCTTCGATAAGGTGAATTCGCCAATGGTATCATTACCTACTTTTCCAAAGCTATATGAGCTATCGAGATATTCGAAAGTAGCATTATCAACCAACGGAATAATTTCAACTGAATCTAAATCTTCAGGAATTTCAAACATCACACGATTTTCTCCTATCATAGGATATAAGCTGACACCCTTTACAAATATTTCATTTTTATTTGCGTATATAACCCGTGAAATATTGAAATCGCTAACGATGTTGAAATACTTCGGAACATCCAAAAGCCCCATGCTTACAATAACAGATGTTGAATAAGTTGCATTAGGTGATTGACATATTTTCCCGGTATTATCTTTGTAAAAATAGGTTTCATTATTAGGGAAATTATTATCATAAACATAAATACGCGGTTGACCGTTAACCACGCTATAACGTAAGAAGTTTATTGCATGACCACTGCCTGCGTCGTCCCAAAAGATTATCTGCAGAGTTCCGATATCATTGTAATTATTGTTACTTACATAATTCACAACATTCGTCCAGTCAGATGAGATATTGGGGTTGCTGGAATAACCTGCTACAATAGATTGAGTTACGAAAAAGCCTTGTTTTGCTTGATAATCGCAAATTGGTGTTTTCACAGAGGAATTACCACTAAGCGCATATAGACCATTGTTATAATTTCCTCCAATATTTGCTATATTTAGAATTCTAAGGTGATACGCAGAACTGGTTATAGACATTCCGAAACAATGACCACGAGCATCGCAGTGACAGTTTTCATCGCTATTGCCAAAGTTTGCAAAAGAGTATGTGTCTTTGCCAAGAGTGTAAACGCCTGTTACTTTAACCGTATAACTCCCCGTACCGTTGCCATAACAACCTAATATATAGTAAACAGTCTGACCCGCAGTTAAAGGTACTATCATACGAAAGTTTAGATTGCCCCCACTGTCATCATTATATGCTAATTGAACACCACTTGAATTATACACCCAACCAATCGGGTCGGTTGAACCGGAGTTATTATAGCTTTGAAAAACATAATTTCCGGTTTCGGGAGCAGTAAAACGCAAAAATCTTCTCCAACGCCCGGTAAGAATATTTATATTTTCGTTATGCGTTAAAGTAATTTGTGAGGTGGGGTGAGTTGCTATCATACCGGTTAAGTTTGCAGTTTTTGTAACTTTAAACTGATAACTGCCGGTTATTGCGTTCCAACAACCCATTGCAAAATAATATGTCACACCGGCATCAAAATGCTCAACAATTCGAATATTAAGATTCCCGCCGTCATCGTTTCCGCTTAAAATTAAGTTTTTAGATGAATTATACATCCAACAATACGCATCTGTATAGCCGCTCCCCGCGCTGTTGTTAAAACTCTCGATTGTGTAAAATCCGGTCGTTGTCGGGGTGAACGAGTAATAAAGCTTGTGATATGATACGGGAATATTAACGCTGTAGTTCTGGTTAAGTGTGAGTGCTGTGGCAACAGTGAACGGGTCAACCCACCTCGCATAAACAAACATATCCTCATAAACGGGCGTAGACGTTGTGAATTTCGTGCCACCGGTTGACGCGCTTGTGCTATACCACCCTTCTAAAGCGTAACCGGTTCTGTAAATTGTCGGTAAAGTGCTTATTTTACCGCCGAAGCTTCCAACTTGTTTGGTGGTTATATTTGAAAGCCCGTCATTGCTATAAAAATAAACAGTAGGAAATTCATAAGTTACGCTCGCGGCGGGTCTTACGCCTGTACTCGTTGCCTCTGTCGTGTGGAAAACCTTATTATAACTCGCACTGCTCTCGTTGCTGTTTCTTAAAATTAACCCTTGTCTCGCCGCGGTCGTGTTATTTATCCAATTCTTACCTGCCGCCGTGATGTTAAAGCTATAGTTGCCGTTGGATAAGACGGTCGCATTTGAACCGGCACCGCTACTGTAAGAGTTGTAGCTTGAAGCGGTAAGGTTATTGTTAAAGGATAATATCGTCTTTAAACCCACTGAAAAATGTAGTATATTGAATTGCGGTGTTATCCCCGAACACTTGTTCGTAAATAACAGAGTTTTCGTCGTCGGGGTGCGGCATAACGCTCGCCGAATTCTCTGCAATGGGCGAAAGCTCAATGTTATAATCCTCATAAGTAAGCATAACTCCCGAATCTATACTGATTTCCTCGGGGAAGAAAGTGCGAATATCGTTATCGAGGTTTACATAGGCGTATTCCTCTTTAAATTCCGGATATTCCTCAATATCAAAATCATCGTACAAGATACTGCTTTTATCTTGTATTTCGCCGTCCTCATCAATGTATTTTATCGGTTCATCAAAGAAATAAACAGTTTTTGTATTGTCGTCATTCGCGAAAATAACGGTGTCCATTTCTTCCTCGTCATAAAGTCGCTCAATGTGGTTATAATCAGAAATAATGTCGTCAATAACCTCGGGCATATCTTCTTCAGACAATTCTGTTTCTTCTGTAATATTAAAATTGTTTAAAAGGGGGGTGTTTTCTTCGTTTGCGAAAACGGGTATTACCATGATTATACCAACAACCATTGCAATTGTCAAGACCGCAGAAATAAAACGCTTTTTTGTTTTTGTAAACAACATAGTGTTTACCTCCTTTTGTTTTAATAAATGTTAATTTTAAAAGTCTTTTTGCCGTAGAAATCTGTCGAATTTCGTTTTAGCTGTCTAAATCATCGGAATCACCAGCCATTTCTGTCCCCAAAGACTGTGTTCGTACTTTATACTTATTATACAAAATATGCGCGGACGCATATATTGTGAACTGCTTTTAATGATATCACATGAATTTTTATATGTCAATATACAAATTGACAAAAAAGGCGGGACTTTATGTCCCGCCCTCACAACATCATCAATTATAACCCGACCAACGCTTCTAAAATATCTACCGCGTCAAATATAGTAGGCTCGTTTGTTTCAAGCACAAATATAAGGAAAATGTCCGGGCTTGGGTTATCAAACACGCTCGGCAATCCCACAAGATATTGGAATATTTCAAGCACGTCGCTGATACCGAGCATACCTAAAAGGTTGTTGTTATCCAAGTTTGCGTTATAGAACATTCTAAGTTCCGGTAAAGCCGCTCTAAGTGCTTTTATCTGTTTTAAGCTGACGGGGGTATATGTCACGTATAATGTCTTTAAGTTTTTTAGTCCGTGTAACGGCGTAAGGTCGGTAACCGGTCCGTGCATAAAATTAATTTCCGTTAAATTAGTTAATTTACTTAAAGGCATAAGGTCGGTTACCATTGTGCCGTTTAAAATCGCCGTTTCCAAATTTGTCATTTTACTCAAAGGAGTAATATCGGTAAGTGAACTAAAAATAACTCTATAATCACTGTCTGCTCCGGGTATGGGAAGCGCACATACGTGTCCTTTAACACAAAATGATTTGGCTTTTAAATTAATCTTTCCGCTTTCAAATAATTCCGCAAGTATTTCATTGGTTACTTTCGACGAAAACGTAACATATCTGTCATTATTACTAATCAGAATAGGTTCGGCTTTTACCTCTAAACACTCCTCACACTTTCCACACGGTTTAGCTGTAAAATCATCTACATAATCATACTCCGCCGATACGGTTAATACACCCACCACCGAGAACATCATCGCAACCGCGATGAGCATTGATAAAATTCGTTTTTTCATAATAGTTTTTCTCCTTAAAAATATTTGTTTATTGTTTCTAAGCATTATCAACACAACAACCTAATAGAATACAATAAAAAGATTAGGTAAAGCATTTTGAAGCAAATCGACCCGCTCTTGACTTATACTCTGTCCGCCCGAGTAGCAAAGATATAAACGCTGTAAATTAGTCAATTCGTATAATGGCGAAAGGTCAGTAAAACAGTTATCGTCTATATACAAAAATTTTAAATTGGTTAATCCTCTTAACGGCGCGAGATTGCTGATTTGATTACCGTTACCGTCTAAGAATAAAGTATTCAATTGTGTAAGTCCGCTTAATGGTGTAATGTCGCTGATTTTATTCCCGCTTAAACACAATTGGGTAATATCCGACGGTATTTCGCCGCTATTCACCAATTCGGTGAGTTTATTATCGTCAATGCCGCTGTTTCTTAAATAAACATAAATTTCGGAACCGCTGAAATGCACGGGAATATATAGGGTGGTAACGGGTAACTCGGTTATAGTGATTTCCGTGACCGGCGTGATTGTTGCGGGTTCGGTTTGATTATGTGGCGTTTTTGATTCCTCGGTTATTTCGTCGACGGTAACCGGAGCAGATACAACGGTAATAATCGGTAATACATTTGCAACCCCATCGGGCGGAAGCTCGCCCGAATACCGTGACGAATCGGAGTAGCTTGCAGTTGCTTCAATAGCGTTGGAATTAACGGTCACGGCTACCGCTTCTGATACAACCGGTTGAGACGAAACGCCGGTTTGTTCGGTATAACCGTCGTCAATCATGTCGGACTTATCGACAAAAACGCCCAATGCCGTTAAACAACCAAATACCAATACTAAAGCCATACCCGCGCTTGCCGCTATAATGTTTTGTATGACAGAATGATTCGATTTGATTCTTTTTGGCTCTTTTGTTTTTGCTATGACTTTTTCGGTGAACTCATAATTGCTTCCCGGGGGGCTTACATCAAATAAATCCTTGTAGCTTTCCATAGTTCTTTTCCCCCTCCTCCTCTTCAATATTCTGTTTAAGTTGTTTTCTTGCGCGGCTCAAATGTGTAGTAACCGTCGATTGCGGAAGCTTCATTATCTTAGATATTTCCTTAGTCGAATACCCCTCATAATAGTGTAGGTAAATAACGGTGCGATATTTTGGCTTGAGCTTTTTCACATAATCGTAAAGCTCGGGGGCATTATATGCGGGCGAAATCAAGCTTTCGTCAAAACAATCGTCTCTGTTTTTGAACCAAGCCGACCGCAATAAATCCTTAGCCTCGTTTATTGCTACACGAATGAGCCACGCTTTTTCCGCTTCATCTGTTATAAATTCTTTGTTTAAACTGTACAGTTTCATGAATACATTTTGCGAAATATCGTCGGCGTCGTGAATATTGTGAACATATCCGAGCGCGACGCGAAACACAGTGTCACGATATTTAACGATGCTTTTCGATAATTTATCATGATTCATAATTGACCATGCCTTTCATAAAGACGGGTATAGAAGCCTTCTGTAAGTAATACGTAATATAAAGCCCGATTGTCTCATTTTAAAATTAAAATATTTTCAAAAAAGTATTAAGAACCTGTTCTCATAGACGTTTCAATAGCGTATGCAGGTGAGAAATCATAACCATGCACTCTTCTGACCACGTCTTGATTTCGTAATCTTTTGAAAGTCTGCGTGAATGTGTAAGCCACCCGATTGTGCGTTCTACACGCCACCTTTTAGGCGAAACGCCCACAGCGGGGTCAATTTTCGGAGAAATGTCAATTCTGCGATTGTAAAACTCCTCAAATTTGTCCTTAAACGTGCCGCCATACGCACCGTCACCGCATCCTGCCTGAATTGACGGGTATCTGAAAAGTGCTTTTTCAAACACAAAAGTTCCGCCTTTTCCGTCATATTTATTTGCGGCGTGAACACCAACAGCGAGGATATTTCCCATAATATCGGTCACGATGTGCCGCTTTCGCCCTTTTGTTTTTTTCCACGTCAAAGCCGCGCTCATCGGAATTGTAAACGGTTTTTGCGCTTTGCGAGTCAATCAAAGCATAACTCGGATTCTCGTTCCTGCTGGCGTTTATGCGTGTTTTATTAACGAGAAATTGCATGATTTTTTCCCATAATCCGCTTGCGACAGCTCGATAATAAAACGACTTAACTGTACTCCAATTAGGATAGTCGTGCGGCAACGCCCTCCATTTGCAGCCATTATCGACTAAATACAGCACAGCTTCAACAAGCGAACGCTTGTGGTAACTGCTTTTGTTTCCGGCAGGAAAGAAGTCTTTGATTACTTCCCATTGCGAATCCGTGAGGTCGCTTGGGTAGTTTGTGGGTTTGTATTCTATGTTCTTCATACAGTACATTATACCATATTTTTTTATGAGAACAAGTTCTTAATTTGCACGTTTGGCACGAGTACATGGAGCTTGCCGAGGACGTTCGGCACTCTGACCGGGGCAAGGAAGTTTATGCTCGGCGGAAAGAAACAATTGAGCGAGTTTTTGCCGACGCGAAAGAAAAGCATTTTATGAGGTATACGCAGCTGCGTGGATTGGCGAGGTTGAAAATGCAGACCTTGCTGACTTTTGCG
>Ga0082212_10013171_pt1 | contig 10359 bp, 14 predicted proteins | sample TergutNt197P3_FD_71548 | JGI IMG/M metagenome (GOLD analysis project Ga0082212, IMG submission 71548) | Neocapritermes taracua P3 segment gut microbial communities from Petit-Saut dam, French Guiana - Nt197 P3 | ecosystem: Host-associated > Arthropoda: Insects > Digestive system > Gut ...
AGGATAAATTATAGCCCTAAAAGGATAAGTTATAGCCCTAAAAGGATAAATTATAGTCCTATAAAGGATAAGGCAGTATCCTTTTAAAGGTAAATGCGGTATCCTTTTAACCAATACTGGTGCGGATTCGCAGTAAAAGTGTTAATTTATGTAATTTTTAGATATAAAATGATTAAGTTGCAATATTAATTATGAAAAAAAACATTAAAAATTTATCCAAAGAAGAGTTCCTTGATTACTTTGAAACAATAGGCGAGAAGAGATTTCGTGTTAATCAATTATATAACGCAATTTATGTTAATCGTATAACTAATTTTGAAGCCGTAACTAATATTCCTGCTAAATTAAAAACCCAATTAGATATAGATTTTCATATCGAATCATTAAAATTGAAAAATGTAATGACTTCCACAGACGGCTCGGTGAAGTTTCTATTTGAAACATTAGATAATAACTATATAGAGAGTGTTTTTCTGCCTAATAATAATGAGAGTGAGCATAATAGTTTATGTTTATCTACGATGATTGGTTGTCCGATTGGTTGTAGTTTTTGTGCTTCGGGTAGATTGGATTACAAACGTAATTTAGATGTTGCTGAAATTATAGAGCAGATAATATTTATTCAGAATTATTTTCCTGATATTAGGATTAGAAATGCAGTATTTATGGGGATTGGCGAGCCGTTATTGAATTATGATAATTTAGTAAATGCTATAAAGATAATATTAGAGTTTAATTTACTTAATCGTAAAGGCATAACAATATCAACAATAGGAATACCAAATTCAATTGTTAAATTAGCGAATAGTGGTTTAAAGATAAAGATAGCTTTTTCGCTTCATTTTCCTGATGATGGTCTTAGGAATAAATATATTCCGAATAGTTTTAAAATAGAAGAAATATTAAAGGCATTGGATTATTATTACCAGAACACCCATCTTGGTATAACTATAGAATATATACTTTTAGAAGGGATAAATGATAGCGACAAAGATATAAAAAAACTTGTATCTATTAGTCGTCGTTTTCCTTCTTTAATTAATTTAATACCATATAATATTTCATTTCCTGATTTAGGATTTAGGTCTTGCGATGCTTCACAAACGCAGGAATTTGCAAGAAAATTATATAAAGATGATATTTTAGTAATAACCCGTAAATCTCAAGGTAGTGATATTTTTGCTTCTTGTGGGATGCTTGCTTACAAGACGTTATAAGTGTGCAGGGTATAAAATTATTTAAGGAAGTATATAATAATAAGTTTATACATAATTAGTGTATAATATAATCCCCAATTAAGCATATACCCCCTTTTTATAATGCTACTAATAATTTATCGTTTTCATTTTTCTTTGAAATTATTTCGTTTCGTATTTCGCCGATTAGTTGTAGTAATTGTTCTTTTTCTTGTGGTAGTTCTTTTATTGGTTCGCAGATTTCAACTATAACTTTCCCTTTTATTACTTTTAATTTTTTATCGTGTGGGGTTATTTTTTCTATACCTGATACTGCTATTGGAACAATATTTTTCTTTGATAAAATTGCAATAGTAAATGCTCCTCTTTTAAATATATTTATTTCACCTGTTTTTGAACGTGTTCCTTCGGGAAATATTATTATAGAACCCGTATTTAAGGTTTGATTTGCTTGAGTTATACTTGTTTTGCTAATATTTTCTCTTGATATTGGTATAAATGGTGAGTGTTTTAAAGCAAATCCTAACATCGGAACTTTCTGTAAAGTTTTTCTATAAACGAAATTAATTTTATCTGTAGATAGTGCTTTTACTAAAACAGGTATATCTATATAATTAGTATGGTTACATAAATATATATAATTATTTCCATTTATATTTTCTAATCCTTTAACTATTACTTCAGTTTTCGTTATTTTAAGTAATTTGTCTGCCCATCTTTTCGTTTCTTGATAAAAATAATCACCTTTGTGATTATTAAGTATTCCTCGTATAACAACCTTTATTGCTCTAAACGTAGTAATTAATGCTATTCTTATAATTTTCATATACTTTATTCATATACTTGATTTATTAAAAAAAATATTTTCCATTCCGAATTTAGAGATAAAATAGATTACCCTACAATTATAAGATAATTGTTAACAATAACAATAAAAAACTTTTTATATAAAACTATATTAACTCTTTTTTGCCCAAATTTGAACTAAATGAACAATTGTTTCTACACTTTTTTCTAACGCATTGATAGATACCCATTCTGTGCGAGAATGAAAATTCTGTCCGCCTGTATAAATATTAGGAGTCGGCAATCCCATCTCTGTAAGACGCGAACCATCTGTGCCACCACGAATTGGTTTCCAAAATGGTTTAATGCCTGCTTGCTCTGATGCTTCCCAAAGATACTCCAAGCCGTGTGGTTGCTTTTCTAAATTATCATTCATATTGCGATATTGAACTTTTGTTTCTAATTCAATTTTTGCTTTAGGATACATTGTTTGGACTTCACAAACAATATTTTCTAATATTTCTTTTAATTTAATAAGACCTTCTGTTTTGAAATCACGCAAAATAAAACTAACTTTTGCATTCAAAACATTGCCCGAACAAGATGTCGGATGTATAAAAGGTTGGTATCCTTCAGTTGTTTCAGGCGCCATATCTTTCGGCAAACGAGCAATAATATCACCCATAACTCTACCAGCATTTATCATAATATCTTTTGCACTACCCGGATGAATATCTCTTCCAGTAATAGTAATAGTAGCCCCGTCAGCACTAAATGTTTCTTTGTTTAACTCACCCGGCATATCACCATCAATAGTATATGCATATACACATTTCAACTTTTCTAAATCTATACATTGAGTCCCACGACCGATTTCCTCGTCAGGCGTGAAACAAATACGAATATCGCCGTGTTTTATTTCAGGCGAATTAATAAGTATTTCTGCCATACTCATAATAGCAGCAATACCAGATTTGTCGTCAGAACCAAGCAAAGTTGTCCCGTCTGTATGAACGATAGTATGCCCAATGCAATTTTGCAATGCAGGATTTTCGTCCATTCTTATTACAACATTTTTATCAGCAGGCAGAATAATATCCCCGCCTTGATAATTTTCTATTACTTGCGGTTTAACATCTTTGCCAGGTGAATCAGGTGAGGTGTCCAAATGTGCAAGAAATCCAATAGTAGGAACATTCTTATCAGAAACATTAGATGGAATGGTTGCATAGATATAACAATGGTCATCGGCAACAACATCTTTAATTCCTAATTGTTGCAACTCATCTACTAAGATTTTTGCTAAATTAAATTGTTTAGCAGTGCTTGGAGTTGTATCGGTGGTCTCGTCAGATTGTGTATCCACAACAACATAACGAAGTAATTTGTTTAATACTTTTTCAGCCATAAATTTTATTAGTAATAATTAATATAATTCCTAATATACAAAAAAATAATTATTAATTTATTAAAGAAGAAATAATAAAGGTTTTTGAAAAAGCAATCACATTATGTATATAATTACTTAAAATATATAAAAAGCAAAATTATTAAAAAAAAATACTATAATATCAATAAAATTTGTAATTTATTTAAAAAAAAATGTTATTTTTGTAAAAAATATTTAATAATCATTAAATTTATTAACTTACAATGGCAAAAAAAATATTACTAATAGATGACTCAGATTTTATTTTAGAAAGTACATCTACTTTGTTAGAATTTGCAGGATACGAGGTAATAACTGCATCTGATGGAATAACAGGATTAGAAAAATCAAGAACAGAAAGCCCCGACCTGATAATTTGCGATATATCAATGCCAGGAATGTCGGGCTTTGAAGTAGTCGTGGCAGTAAGAGACAATCCTGATACTAAACAACTACCATTCATTTTTCTTACTGCATTTACAGAAAAGCAAAAAATGCGTGAAGGAATAGAAAGAGGTGCAGATGATTACTTAACTAAACCTTTCACTAAAAAAGAACTAATCGCAGCCGTAGAAACACAATGGAAGAAAGATAAAAGAATAGAAGAAAAGATAGAAGAAAAAATACATTACGAAGTAGAAGATGTTGGGAAAAAACTTAACTACGCTCTACCACACGAGTTTAGAACACCGTTAAGTCAATTGGTTGGCTCTATTAATGAGTTAAAAAATAATATAGATATGTTGGAAAAAGAAGATATTGTTGAAGTATGTGACCAAATGTTAGATGTTTCTCGCCGATTAACAAGAATTATAGATAATTTCTTAATGTTCACTACATTGGAAAACAATTCTAAATCTCCTCTAATAATGTCAGAAATGCGTAAGGCAAAAATGGATGAACCAATGATTACCGTTAATGACGTTGCCGATACTATTGCTGTGAAATATGATAGACCATCTGATGTAGAAATTAATGACCCGGCGTTTGACATTTCAATAGCAATGGTATCTGAACTATTTAGTAAGTTAATAAATGAATTATTAGATAATGCGTTTAAATTCTCATCAAAAGGCGAAAAAGTTATTATCAATTCAAAAACAGAAGATGATTTATTACATATTTCAATAATAGATAATGGTGTCGGTATACTTTCTGAACATTTCAAAAAGATTGAAACCGCTTTCTTCCAATTAGATAGAGAAAAGAATGAGCAACAAGGAGTAGGACTCGGTCTAACAATAGCACAAAAAATAATAGAAATACATGGAGGTAAATTTGAAATGAAAAGTGAATTAGATAAAGGTGTAAAAGGAACAACAGTTAATTTCAATATTCCACTATCTAAGTAAAAATTAGTTTTAATGATAATTAATATATGTTTAATAATAAAATTACAATAATATTTATTATTATATTTTCTATAATAATTTTTTCTTGCGCACCCAAAACATATAAAACAAAGCTACAAGAATCAGATTGTCTCCCAAAAGATTATTATGGATTCATCCTTGAATGGGGCTATATCAATAATAGAACTAATACAACCACAGGATATTCATTAGACGATAATGGATATATTTTAATGCTTATACAAAATGAAAATCAAAAAAAATACGACACCCTTTATAAAATAGATGCCGAACAGGTCTGTAACATCTTAAATTTATATTTGCTTGAAGTATTAAAAATATCTGTCGTAAATGAACCAGGCGAAGAACTAACATTCATAAAATTAAATATGCCTGCTAATAATTTTAGAAGTAATGCGGTATGGAACAAATTTAACACAAAAGCATCTGAAGGATATAGAAAAGTTTTTGATACTTTAATGTCAAATGTTAAACTTCCTTAAATATTTTGATTAGCAATTACATAAATTTTGGAATACCTGGAAAATCTGTTGCTATTTTTCCCATTTCTTTTTTTATTTCTAATTGTGCATTGTCATAAGCATTATTTACAGCCGCAACAATCAAATCCTCTAACATTTTTTTATTGTCTGTTTTGTATATTTCATCTGCAATATTTATTTTAAGCACTTTATTAGCCCCATTAATAGTAACATTAACCATATCAGCACCTGCTGACCCTGTAGTTATAATTTGTGCTAAATTTTCTTGTGTTTTTTCTATTTCTGCTTGCAGATTCTTTGCTTGTTCCATTAACGATTTCAAATCGAAACTCATAAATATCCTTAAAAAATCATATAATATGCAAATATACGAATAATTTATAAAAAAATAAGTTTTATTTATAAATATTCTGCTGAATATTTTCTACAATGCTATTCTTTATTTTAACATAATAAATGCAGTCATTCTACCTGATTTTTCACCATCTCTGCGAAATGAATGGTACATATTATTAGATATTGTGCAAACAGAAGATACTTCTATTTTTTCTTTTATAACACCAATATCTAACAATTGGTTTATTATTACACTTTTCAAATCTAATAAAAACTTATCGTTATCAAGTTGTTTTATATGATTAGAAAAATGCTGTGCTACGTCAAACTCTACATTGTAATGTTCTTGTCCCGCACAGGGAGTAATATAAACAAATAAATCAGACGGATTAGTAGAATATGTTTCAATCATTTTTTTTATACCAACTTTGACTATATTAAGTTTCGTTCCCTTCCAACCAGAATGAAATGCGCCTATAGCATTATTTTTTGAATCATAACATAAAATACCACCACAATCAGCAAGATTTATACATAGAGCAATATTTTTTACATTAGTTGTCAATCCATCTGATTCAAATATTGGATGATTACAATTTGTTATTTGTTGTATGTTAGTTGTATGTATTTGTTTTTGAAACACGAGATTTTCAACGTTAGTGCCGATATTATCAGCAAGAATATTTTTGTTTTTATTAACTTCTTCATCTGTAAATATATCTGTCTGATATGCAGAAAAACCATATTTGCCGAGTTGAAAATTAGCAAGCGTGATTCCTGAGTTAATGATATGCGAAGGAAATATAGTTGATCTAAGAATATTTATTTTTTCCATTTTAAATTTAATATTTTTTTTTGTAATTTGTTATATTTATAGGTAATTTTATACTATTGGTATTAATTTTGTTCTTTACCAATAAATAGTAAAAATAAAAATTTCATTTGAATCATTTAATGAATTAATATAACTCAACATTTCATCTATTGTTGAACCTGTTGTATTAATATCATCTATAAGCAATATTTTTCTATTTTGTATTTTGCAAAATATATTCATATCATCATCCGTAAACAACAAGTAGTCATAAAAATATGGCTTGTATTTCTGCTTTTGAACACCAATTCTAAAATAATCTCCGTTATTAATGTTATACATTAGGTCATCAATTGCTTTTTCTGCTTGTAACCATATTTTTTCATTTCCATATTTTTCTTTGTTATCATTATAATATCTTTTTTTATCAAACTTTACATTTTTTGCTTCATTTTTAAATAGTTCAAATGTAAAAAATGGCTTCTGATTTGGAATAAATCTTCCTATATATTTGACTATTTCTTGTACCAAAGTTGACCTATTAGACATAGGATAAATTAAAGTATCAAATTTTGAAAATCCTACTTCCTTATCTAATAAAAGCAATGGCTTTGTTAAAAATCATAATTTTCTTTGTCTGACCAAGACCTATTAGAAATCTGCTTCAATTGATTTACAAATTCTGTCCTAATTTTACTCTCTACATCATCATTAAATTTATAGCCAAACTTATAAATATGATTTTTGAAATCGGTTGTATATAATTCTGGTTTGCATAAATTGATAATACCTCCTTCTAAATCTTTTTTGAAATCAAATTGAAAAACGTTTTTATCAACAATGTAATGTAAAAACATTTCATTAATTCGTGACAAATTATTTTTTATTGCTATTTTTCTACTATTATTTTCAATAGTTTCTATAATTATTTATGAATTTTGATTTGCGTAACCTTGTAGATTTTTCATTTTAATTCTATAAGTTAAAATTTATTACTCGTTCTTCAGTTTGGTATAAAAATGTATATAATGCGTATTTATATTTTTTCTAATGCCCAATAAAAACATTCTATATATTTTTCTGCACTTTTTTTAGAAGAATAATCAGTATTCATAGCATTAATCCTCGCCTGATTTATATTATCAGAAGTATAAATAGATAATGCTCTATTTATTGCAAAAGAAAAATCATCTGTATTATAGTTCCAAAACACAAAACCATTCCCTGTATTATCAGACAAACTAAACTCACGCACAGTATCTGCTAATCCGCCTGTAGAACGAACTATCGGTAAAGTGCCATATTTCATTGCATACATCTGGGTTAATCCACACGGTTCAAAGCGAGATGGTATTAATAAAAAATCACTTGCAGCGTATAAAATGTGTGACAACGCTTCATTATAACCTATGTAAATAATAGAAGTATTAGGATATTTATTCTTTATATAATTAAAATAATTTTGATAGTGAATGTCGCCAGAACCAATAAACGCAAAAATAAATCTATCATTCCATAAATAATCTTCTAAAATATGAGTTAATAAATCAAAGCCCTTTTGTTCTGTCATTCTGCTAATCATACCGATTAGTGGAGCATTGTTTTTATCTTCTATTCCATTATCTTTTAAGAACTTACTTTTTAATTTCTGCTTGCTACCTAAATTATTCTTATCATAATTAATAGAAATATTTTTATCTGTTAAAGGATTCCATATAGAATAATCAACTCCATTTAGTATTCCAATTAAATCACTTGCTCTATAATTTAGAACATTATGTAATCCCTCGCCAAAATATTCAGAACGAATTTCGTTAGCATAAGTAGGACTGACGGTAGTAATTTTATCCGCAAACATTATTCCTACTTTCATATAATTTGTTCCACCATAATACTCGTGCCAAGAACCTTGATAACATTCTTGCATCCCAAAACCACTATATATCATAGTATCTTCAAGAGAAAATCTTCCTTGGTATGCTAAATTATGAATAGTAAATACTCCTGCAGTTTTAGAAAAAAATGGGTCATATCTATAATAACATTTCAAAAATGCTTGAGTATATGCAGTATGAAAATCGTGTGAATGGATTATATCGGGTTTAAAGTTTAATGCTTTTGCTGCTTCAAATATAGCACGTGATAGAAAAAGAAATCGGCGGGGATTATCTATAAAATCCGTTCCACCAATTCCATACAAGCCATCTCTGCCATAATATGCATTATGTTCTATAAGATAAACATCAACATCTGAACCTGGTAACTTTCCATGCAGTAATGTTGCATATTCGTTCCAATATCCCATCGGGACAACTAATGTATGATAAGTAGGTTTAAAACCTAAATAATCTGCATCTATAAAATAAAATTTTGGCAAAATTATTATAGGATTATGTCCTTGTTTTTTCCATTCAACAGATAATGAAGCAACAACATCTGCTAATCCGCCTGATTTTGCAAACGGCACACATTCAAAAGCAACAGATAATATATTCATAATACTAATATAGTAAATTTTAAATAATTTTTTATAGTTTAATTAATTTTTTGGTTATTTATTTATTTATACCAAATCTATTTAAACTTTTTATTACATATTAATATTTATTTTTTATATAATTATATCTAAACTTGCATTCTTAATACTTCGCGATATAGGTCTAATCCTTTGGTTCTTAATTCCATAAGGAGTTGAAATGATGTTTTTGCTTTCTGACCTGCAATCATCACATCGTGCATATCAACATTGTCACCTTTTATAAAAGATTCTGTAAGTTTTATAGAATCTTTTTGTTGAGTATCCACCTCATTAACAAATGATTTCAATGTATCGGCAAAAGTATTTTCAGTATCGGATACTTCTTGTTGGGGAAACTTTTGCTGTATTAAAGGTTGATACCTATCCGATGAAGTTAATTCATTTATAGCCATATAAATCTCCTATATTTTTATATCAATGATAGTTCCTTTATTTATATTCACAGCCGATGCAATATTAATTTTGTCTGTATTATTAACATTATTTAACGGCGTAGCAGAAATTTGTTTTACTATTTTTTGTTTTTGTTTTACATTATCTGCTTTATCTAAATAAGGGTTTTTAATTGCTAATGTATTTATTTTCATATTTTATTTCAGATAAAAAATGATTATTTCTTATTATAATTTGCTCCAAGTTCGCTCTAATTTGTTCGAACTTTGCCCAATTATATTTGTTAGTATTTTTTAGTGATGTTAAATTAGTATTTGTCATAATTTTATGTCCTATAATTTTTAATATCTATATTATTTTTATATTTCTAATGTAAATCTTGCTAAATTTTTAGCAGTGTTTATCATTTGTGTATTTGCTTCAAAACCACGCTGTGCAGTAATCATATCTACCATTTCAGTAACTATGTTTATGTCAGGATAATGAACATAACCCTCAGGGTCAGCATCAGGATGTCCCGGGTCATAAACTAATCTTGCAGGTTTACCATCTTTTACTGTATTACCGAGAACAGAATTTTTTTCAATATCAGTTAAAGGAATATAACCATTTGGAGAATGTTTTTCATTTGTTTGGGCTAATGTTATTTGGTTATTCAACTCTGCAGCAAAATTCTCCTTTTGGTTAGAACGACTCACAACTACTTCCCTTTGATATGGCTTGCCATCAACTCCAACAGTAGTATTAACATTTGCAATATTATTTGCAACGGCTGTTAATCGTTTGCGTTGTATTGTCATTCCTTGACCTGCGATATTTATTGTTGAAAAAATATTTTCCATATTGGTATTTCTTATTGTATATTTTTAACTTCAAATACTTTGCCAAAAATAATTAAACACTAAAACAAAAAAAAATATTATATTGTAAATATTTATAATATAGATACTTATAATACAATGTTTTTGTTTTTTTAATGTTTACTTGTTTAATCTTACCTGTTGAATATTA
>Ga0082212_10013172_pt1 | contig 10358 bp, 11 predicted proteins | sample TergutNt197P3_FD_71548 | JGI IMG/M metagenome (GOLD analysis project Ga0082212, IMG submission 71548) | Neocapritermes taracua P3 segment gut microbial communities from Petit-Saut dam, French Guiana - Nt197 P3 | ecosystem: Host-associated > Arthropoda: Insects > Digestive system > Gut ...
CCGGCGTTCCAGAAGCATACGGAGCCGGTGGAACAGGTTCAACGTACAGAGTATCCCCAAAAGCCAGGGCAAGGAACAGGCTTTCGATCCCGTGAAAACCGTCGGGACGCCTGTCCCCGACCAGAAGGCAAAGGTTCAGCTTTGCGGGGGCTTCAACCCGTATTCCCGGCATGGCAAAAGACTAGCATAAAAAGGCATATTCCAAAACTACCGGATTTGCAATAAATACCAGTTGACAATTCTCCGATCTCTCCCTTAATGTTTCAAGTGTAGACTTCTTACCAAAATTCACGGCACTGAAACAAGCTGTTTTGGTACGATGTCTCAGACAACACATCAAAACGGAGAGAATTATGGTTCTGCATGAAGCCGACAACAAAAAGACGGATTACGGTGAGGAATTCCTGTCACTGGCTTTGATGCCCCTGAGCGACTGCGAGTCATTCCCCGAAACCGGCGGCTACCCCATGCCGTTCTTCGCCTTTGGCGACAGTGACGAATATGAAGAAGATGACATGGACGAGGACGACTTCGACGACATGGAAGAGGAAGAATTCGACGACGATGAAGACGAATTCGATGACGACGAGGATGAAGAAGATGATGATGACGATGACTACGATGAAGATGAAGACTACGACTACGATGACGACGAGGATTTTGAATACGACGAAGAGTGATAATATTTCAGCGGTCTGAGGGAACGGTCAACGCCATTGAGTACAGCCGTTCCAGATCGTAAAACTCGCGTGCCCTGCGGCTAAAAAGGTGAATAACCGCGGGGCCAAGGTCAATTATCCGCCACTCATCTTCACCATCCGGTTTTCGTGACCGCCTGAGGATTTCAATGTTCCGCTGGAAGCAGAAATCCTTGATATGCCGTTCAAGGCCGTCCATGTGGGCATCGCTGGTAGCTGTTGCAATAACAAAAAAATCGGTCCATGCCCCGATTCCCCGGAGATCAAGCACAAGCACTTCGCTGCCCTTGTGATCTTCCAGTAATCCGGCAATGGCATGGGGTGTCTGTTCTGCGTTAGTTTCCGGTGACATATCTTCCATTAAAATCCCTTCCAATAATCAGTGTAACATCGGAACGATATTCAAAACTCTGCGCGGTTAAATCCCCTTCCGGGGTATCCGGGCCGGGAGTTTCAAAACTTATGTTACCGCAGCGGATAATACCGGCAAAATTTCTTGCCATTTCTTCCAGACCCGACCGGTCGATTACCACGGTTCTTTCGTAGCCGGAATGATCGGCGTTTCCAATGGAAATAACGTCGTAGCCAAAACCCCGCAAAACTTCCGCCGTCCTTCCGGCAAGCCCGTTGACCGTCGTTCCGTTCAGCACTTCCACGGTGAATACCCGGTCGGTCATGGAACCGTCGGCCGGACGGGTCAGCGTGGCCAGCGCCTGCCGTACAATATCCTTTGCGAGATTCCCGTCGTAAAAGGGAATCAGCAGCATCTTTCCCGACACTTCCCTCGGATTTCCGCCGATGGACTGTATGTTGGTCCGGTCAAAATCCACACCGGCAAATTCGCTGAGCAGGCGGGCACCCGCGCGCTGATTAAGGCTGGCCTGCATAAAGGAAAAGTACAACGGGAAAATCGCGTTTTTCATGAGCGTTTCGTTCATCTCCGCCTGGCGTTTGAGAAAGCCGAGAAAAAAACGCTGCCGCCGGAAAACAGCCATTTCATTCTCCTCGTCGGCGGCACTGTAGCTTATGTAAACAGCGGCCTTGTCCCCGTCAAGGCGGCACAGGCCGGACGGGAACAATACCGGCGGCTCGCTGTCGAGTATCTGCACCCAGGAGGGAATAAAAAGTTCCACCCCCTCAATAAGATCAACCGCCCTGCCAAGATTTTCGACGTTGATAACTATTGAAAAGGCAATTTCCACTCCCAAAAGGCTTTCGATTTCGCTTTTGTAATTGGCGACCCTGCCGGATTCGTATACGGTGTCAATTCTGTCGACGCGGTTTATCCGGCGGATGAGCATCCCCAGCTCTCCGGGTATGTCAAAGATCGCCGCCCTGCGGGTATTCGGATAGCACATGAGCACATAGGTACTGAGGGGTTTTTTATCCTGTTCGATAACATACAGCACGCTTATCACGCGATCGTTCGAAATAAGTTCTTCAACGGGATCGCTGCGCAAAGTGTACACAGCAACCGCAATGCCGCCCGCAAATAACAGCACGATAGCAGCAAGCAAAAAAACGCTCGCGTCGCGTTTGCCAAAATTGCTCTTTATCCGCATTACTGCATTTTTCTCATTTTTTCGAGGAGATTCAAGGTTTCCCGGGACAGCTTGAGCTTTCTGGAACGGAGCGACGAAACGGTCTGATCCAGCACCTCCAAAAAAATCCGGTCAAGATCGCCGGATGTGTTCACCAATTTCCGCAAAGCCGGATCCGCCCTTTCCCGCGAGACTTCCATTTTATCGGCAATGTACACCACCTTCGCCAGAGGACACATATCCATGCCGGCCTGGGTGTGCATCGCCACCGCTTCCAGCACCGCGCTGTTCTGAATATTAAAGCGTTCCCTCAACAGCACCGCCGCGGCTCTGCCATGCAGCAGCGAGGGCTTTGACTTGTGCAGCTGCAATATGCTGCCGCCGTCTTTTTTCGCCAGTCTGATCTGTTCCTTGTCGCTCAAAGGCTTTCCCAAATCGTGGGCAATACCGGCCAGATAACCAAGATGGGGATCAAGGGAAGGTTCCCTATGCTGCAGGCGGCGGCACATATCCCACGACAGAAGAGCGGTATTGCGGGAATGAAGGAAACGCTCCATGCTGAGGTTTTCCCGCACGACCTGTTCCACACGGGCGATGAGGCTCTGGGGGGGGCTCCCCGCAGGCTGCTGCCGAGCGACACCGTACAGCCCGCGATCTTCGATGACAGTCCGTGCGGCGGCGGGAACAAGGTAACGCCACGCCGCGCCGGCCGCTATCCGTTCCCTGACCAGCTTCGATGAAATATCCATAACATCGTTAGCAATCTGGGTGTTGGGATAGGGAACTTTCACATTTCCCGAATGTATGCGGCGGGCGATGATAATATCCGCCATCGCAAGAATATTCTCGCTGTTATGCCACATGGGAAAATCCGCCGCCAAATCGTCGCCGATGATCAGGCCGGGTTTTTCATCCGGGCTGTAGCGGCGGATAATGTCGGCAAGGGTATCCACGGTGTAGGAAACGCCCTGCCGCCGTATCTCGCAGTCGTCAACGGTCAGCCGGGGGTCACCGGCGATGGAGGCGGCGATCATCTCCAGGCGCTCGCGGACACTGCCTTCCATGCCGGCGGCATCAAGTTTGAACGGGGAACGGAAAGCCGGCACCATCACCACGCGGTCGTAATGCAGCGTAGAAAGCACCACGTCCGCCAGAAAAAGGTGTCCCAGATGAATCGGGTTAAAGCTCCCGCCGAGGATCGCCAGCCTCATTCTTCCTCCTCCTGCGAAAAACCGGCAAGGCACACAAGCTCCTGTGCCAGTTCCTTGATCCCTTCGCCGGAAAAAACCGAAATACCCAGCGTTTTTTCATTGGGATATTTTGCGGCAAATTCGGCGAGGCGTTCTTTCGTATCCGGTAAATCGGTTTTTGTTCCCGCAAGCAGGCGTTTTTTGTGCACCAGTTCGGGAGAGAATGAATTCAGTTCATGTATAAGTACGTCAAAGGCGTTGAGATAATTGTCGTCAGCAAGATCAATCAGAAAGACAAGGGCATGGGTACGGGAAATGTGTTTGAGGAAACGGATGCCCAGCCCTGCGCCCTGCGACGCCCCTTCAATCAGGCCGGGAATGTCGGCAAGGATGATGTCCCGCCCGCCTGAATCGCTGGAATCTCCAACGGTCAGCACTCCCAGATTGGGAATCTTGGTAGTAAAGGGATACGCGGCAATTTTGGGGCGGGCGTTGGTAAAGCGGTCAAGCAGACTCGACTTGCCGGCGTTGGGAAGACCAACCAGGCCGATATCCGCCATTATCTGCAATTCAACTTTTAGTTGTACCGTCCGTCCCTTTTGTCCGGGCATGGCCTTGCGGGGAGCCTGGTTTACCGGCGACTTGAAATGGATGTTTCCCCAGCCGCCGTTCCCCCCCTTAAGATACACAAAATCACTCTGAGCATTTTCGCCGGAAAAATCTTTTATCAGCGAACCCGTTTCCGCCTCGCGCAGAAGTGAGCCCGGCGGCAGCGGGATGATCACATCCTCCCCGTTTCGCCCGTAGCGTCCAGCCCTTCCGCCGTCCCTGCCATTTTCCGCTTTGAACGTATGCCGGTAGCGCAGATGCGCCAGGGTACGCAAATTGCGCCGCAGGGTGAACACCACGTCCCCTCCCCTGCCGCCGTCCCCGCCGGAAGGCCCGCCCATGGGAACGTACTTCTCCCGCCGGAACGCCACACAGCCGTTTCCGCCCGAACCGGAGGCGACTTCAATAATTGCCTCGTCGGCAAATTTTTCCATCCAAGCAATCCCTGGAGTTTGCCTACGGCAAAATCCCAGCTGACCACAAAATCGTCATAGACGATTTTGTGGTCAGCCCGCATCCTCGATTAAATTCTTCATGATGTACTCCCGCCGCTCGGGAGTATTTTTGCCCATGTAGAAGGTCAGCACCTGGGGGACTGCCTTGAGGGTGTTAATCGACACCGGCACAAGGCGGATGTTTTCGCCGATAAACTGCCCGAATTCCTTCGGGCTTATCTCGCCCAGACCCTTGAAACGGGTCACCTCGCTCTGGCTGCCCAGGGCGGCGGTTGCTTCATCGCGTTCCTTTTCCGAATAACAGTAACGGGTTTCCTTTTTGGTCCGCACGCGGAACAACGGCGTTTCAAGAATATAGATGTGTCCTGCCGTTACCAGTTCTTCAAAATACGAAAGAAAAAAGGTGAGCAGGAGGTTACGGATATGGAAACCGTCAAAGTCGGCGTCGGTGGCGATAACTATTTTCGCATAACGTAGTCCCTCAACATCGTTTTCTATGCCAAGGGCCATCATCATGTTAAAAAGCTCCTCATTTTTGTAGATAGCTGCCCGCTTTTTGCCGTACATATTTTCCACTTTGCCGCGCAGGGCGAAGATCGCCTGGGTCATCACATCACGGCTGGTAACAATGGTTCCGGCGGCGGAAGCCCCCTCGGTAATAAATATCGTCGACTCTGTTCCGTCTTTTCCGTCCTCAAGGTGGTACTTACAGTCCTTTAGTTTGGGAATTTTCAGGGCGATTTTTTTCGCCGCTTCCCGCGCCTCTTTTTTCACCGCATTCAGCTCGGTTCTCAGGCTTTCGTTGGAGAGAATCTTCTGTTCCAGCTTTTTCCCCGATTCGGGATTTTTGTGCAGCCAGTCCTCTACGGCGTTGCGCGTCTCCTGTACAATCCAGGCGCGTATCTCCGAATTACCCAGCTTGTTTTTCGTCTGGCTTTCAAACACGGGGTTCTTGAGCTTTATGGCGATGGCCGCCGTTGTCCCCTCACGGATGTCCTCGCTGCGGTAATCTTTTTTGTAGTAGGTTTGAATCCCCTTGAGAAAGCCCTCCTTGAAAGCGGAAAGATGCGTTCCGCCGTCCGAGGTAAACTGGCCGTTGACAAAGGAAAAATATTCCTCGCCGTAGTTGTTGGTGTGGGTAAAGGCAAATTCAAGCTGTCCTTGCCCGGCTTGCTGGGCATTGAGGGAATGTTCCCCCTTGTAATAACCGAGCGGGTACAGGCCGTCGTCGCCGGTTTCTTCGTATAACAGATCGTACAGCCCCCGTTTCGACACAAACTGCTTGCCATTAAACGACAGGCCCAGACCGGCGTTGAGGTAGGCGTAATTCTGTATCCGCTTTTCGATAAATTCAAGGTTAAACAGGTAATCGGTAAATATCTGCGGGTCGGGGGTAAACTCGACGTATGTCCCGTCTTTTTGCTTTTCTTTGAGCTTGCCCTTGCGTTCGCTTTTGAGTTTGCCCCGCACAAATATCGCCTCGGCATATTCGCCGTTCCGTATGGCGACCACCCGGAAATGAACGGACAGGGCGTTTACCGCCTTGGTCCCCACGCCGTTGAGTCCCACGGAAAACTGAAACACGTCGTCGTTGAACTTTCCTCCAGTGTTGATCATCGAAACACATTCAACAAGTTTGCCCAGGGGGATGCCCCGGCCATAATCGCGGACCTTTACCGTAGCCAATCCGGGCTGCGCTGCGTCTTTAATGGCTACTTCGATAACTTTGCCGTTGCCCATGATAAATTCGTCAATGCCGTTATCAATGATTTCCTTGAGAAGCACATAGATCCCGTCGTCGGGATTGGAGCCGTCGCCCAGCCGCCCAATGTACATGCCGGTTCGCAGCCGTATGTGTTCAAGGGAAGAAAGCGTCTTGATTTTCGATTCGTCGTACACACCGGGTCCGGCGACGGCGGCTTTAGCCGTTGTCGTTGTTACCCGGGCTTTGCTCCGGACAGCTGTTTTTCCCGTTTTCTTTGCCATTATTCCCCCTCCCGCTGCAAAAGACTCTGCAATTTTTCTATATTTGCTTCGGAATCCCGTATACCCGCCTCAAATTCCGTGATGTTTTTTTCCGCCTGCGCTATCTTGTCTTTTTTGTCCAAAATCATTTTATGGTATTTCTCAATTTTTGCCCGTTCATCGTCAATGGCAAGGGCTGCCCTGAGTTTTTCAATCTCCGATTCGGCGCCATGAATCGAAGCGGTGATATGCGCGGCACTGTCCAGAGTTTCCCTATCCTCGGCATGAATATAGCTGTCGAAAATCTGCCTGCGCTCTGCCGGAACATCATCCCCCCCGGCGTTAATCGACGCTGCCTCCGCGCCAACCCGCCGGTAGAGGGCATTCAACTCATCATGAATACGGGCAATGTGTTTTTTAAGGTTCTGGGTCTGTTTGAGCGGACTGCCCTCGGCGTTGAAACTGCCGGAAATTTTTTTCTTTTCTTCCCTGAGAGTTCCCAAATCCTGCGAAACAGCGATCAGCTCTTCACGCTTCTGTCCAATTTCGGTATTGAGCCGCTCAATTTCCGGATTTTCACCGGAAACGCTGAACTGCGTTTCATCTTTGGAATTGTCGGCTGTATCGCGGCGGCCGTACCGTTCAGCAAGATTCCGGTAAAGCTGCTCCAGATTTTCCTGCGCCCTGGTCAGAAAAGTCCGCTGCACCAGAGATTGGGCGCTTTTGCCAACCCAGGCAAAAACATTGCCCCCCTCCCTTTGCTCAAGAGTGGCAAGCCGTTCCTCAAGAGATTCTATTTTCAACAGCAGGGCTTCGATCTTGTCCCGGCAGGGGGCGCACAATTCCGCATAATATGCACTGCCTGCAGACGCATCAAAAACCAGCTTACCCAGGCTGCCCTGTAAAAAAGCCATATCCTGTATGAAGGCGCTTTCCTCCCGCTCCCGCGCTTCAATGCCTTCCTCAAGTTCCCTGAACCTGCGTATCTGTTCTTCAACAGCCTGTATTGAGGTTTGTGAAGCGGCTATGTCATCCTGAAAGCGCCGGTAATCGGCCAGTTCCTCAAAAGCGTCAATGTTTTCCGGAGGAGAATCGGCTGCCCGGCCAAGGAATCTCTCTCCAAGCTGCGACAACAGCGAATCCAGGTGCACGGCCTGTTCTTTTTTCTGCCGTTCCAGCTCGCCGATCTGCTTTTTCCTGTCATTCATGGCTTCCATCTTACGATTTTTTTGTTGTTTTGAAAAGAACACCCCAAAATGTATGTCTGAAATAAGTATATTTTACCAATAGCATATCTATAAACATACGAAGGGGCAGCCTGCGTGTGTGTCAAAAACCTGGGAGAGACTGCCTGCATAGCCGCGTCCGGCTTTCTTTCTTGTATCAAGCATTTGCCAATTTATAACTCTGAGTAATCCTCACTTTCTGAGAGCCAGACGCTCTTATTGTACGCCTTGTTTTTGCTTTTTCTCCCACGTCTATTCCGGCAGGGAATCCCAGAAGTTTTCTCCTCTCCCGCAGGCTGCCCCTTCAGGCTTTTCGCGTAACAATGAGCAAAATTAAAGCTATTCCAGGAAGACATTTCTGCAATAGTGATTTCACAAAAAAGCAGTGATACGTTGTTGAGGCGGCGGTTTATCTTTTTGACACGATGCGATACTGTTTTTTTACATTTTGCAGTGATTTACTCACCGATTCCTGCACCGCAATCATTACGTCTTTGGAAAAACGCTCCATATACTTGCCAATATCAGGATTTGCTTCATTTTCTGGCCTGAACAATTCGTAACTTTCAATGTCCAGAGAATCGGCCAGCTTCTGCAATGTTTCCGAAGAAGGCCATTTATTGCCCCGCTCAATTTCGCTGAGAAAATTCATGGAAATATCAGCTTTTTCCGCCAGTTCCATTTGTGAACATTCACGGAGGTTTCTGAGTTTTCTTAAATTTGCGCCTAAAATCTCGCCTAATTGCCCGTTTGCCATACATGAGGAATTTTAGGGTACAAAGCGCATAGCGGTTTTTGACCAGCAGGCGACGAGGGATCATTACCGCGAAAAAGCAGAGCAACTGACAATGCAAAAAGACTTGAAAAAGGCGGGGGCTGCTGTATAATAAAAGCTGTGAGCATTGAAACAATAATTGCCCTGGAAAAGGCTATAAAAGAAAAAAACATACTCAAAAAACACAATCTCGATAAAATTGGTATATTTGGCTCATTTGCCCGCGGCGAAAAGGCAAATGACATTGATTTTTATATTGATTCAGAAAATTATGGCGTCAGGAATCTAATAGGTTTAAAAGAAGATCTCGAAATGATCACTGAAAAAGAAATTGACATCATGGTAAAAAAATACGCCAATCCGATAATTTTGCACCATGCGAAAAAGGACATGAAATATGTTACCCAATGAAAAAAATAATCTATTGTATTTAATAAATATATTGGAATACATTGGGAAAATATGGAAATATACTGAAAAAACAAACAACGCTGAGGAGTTATTTGAATTAAATGATCAAATGAATTTAAATGCTTCGCTAACATTATTGGCAAATATAGGGGAGAATGTTTTAAAAATAACCGATAATTTAAAACTGGAATATTCAAATATTGAATGGCAGAAAATCAAGGAATTCAGGAACAGAATTGTACATGATTACATCGGGATAGACTTGGCTATTGTATATGAAATTATCATAAATGATTTAAAAACATTGAAACATGAAATTGTGAACATAATAAAGGAAAAAACAAAACTAAAAATATTCGACACAGAAGAACTAAAAATATGCAGGCAGAGTGTGTATTATAGTCACGTTGATTTTAAGGAAATATTATAAAACTAATGTACCAAGAAATTTATACACGCAATGAAATCGACGGTAATTTAGAAACATGAAACAAGCAGCGTGGGACGGATTTGTGCAGGCGAGGGATCGCTACCGCAGGGAAATTGCGCGGCTGGGACGAAGGCTGCCGGAGTTACAATCCCTGCAGCAAAAATTTGTTAACAGCCGCAGCCCATCCTACGCTGTAGAAACCCCTGTTGTGTACAACCGCGCCCTCAATGACGTTAACGCAGACAGCGAAATACGGCTGATTTTGGTCGCCGACAACCCCGGCCGCCGCGAACAGGCTGCGGAAAACCGGCGCTACCTGGTGGGGCCTTCAGGCAAAATCGCCGAGAAATTTTTCCGTGATAATCCCGCCCTGCACATCGACTTCAGAAAAAATGTTATTATCCTTAACAAAACTCCCGTTCACACACCCCGCACCGCAGACCTTCGCCAACTGTGCAGGATGGGCGGCAGCGCCCTTGAAAAAGAGCTGGAGGGGTCGCAGCGGTTCATGGGCCGCCTGTTATTGGATTTTCAAAAAGCCCTCGCCGTGCCGGTCTGGATAACCGGCTATTCAGAGATGAAAAAAGGCGGGCTTTTTGAGGCGTACACCGATGAACTCAAAAACATTTACAACGGCACGGGGCTGGAAGAAACGGTTTTTATTTACCGTCATTTTTCGATGAACCAGTTTACCATCGACCTCAACCGGCAGGCCGCGCCGAAGGAAACGCCTGCCCAGACGCTTGAGAAAATTGGCGCGGCATACAGGCAGAAATTTTTGCGGTAGGCAGGAGTGCGTTATGATGGAGTATAAAGGATACCTGGGTACGGTTGAGTACGATTCACAGGCAAAAATTTTCCATGGGGATATTATCAATACCAGGGATGTTATTACCTTCCAGGGGACAACGGTTAAAGAGATAGAGCGGGCTTTCAGGGAATCAATTGACGATTATATCGCCTGGTGCAAAGAAGAAGGGGTTTCGCCCGAAAAACCGTATTCCGGTAAATTCAATATCCGGCTATCTCCCGAACTTCACCGAAGGACGGCTATTCTT
>Ga0082212_10013173_pt1 | contig 10357 bp, 6 predicted proteins | sample TergutNt197P3_FD_71548 | JGI IMG/M metagenome (GOLD analysis project Ga0082212, IMG submission 71548) | Neocapritermes taracua P3 segment gut microbial communities from Petit-Saut dam, French Guiana - Nt197 P3 | ecosystem: Host-associated > Arthropoda: Insects > Digestive system > Gut ...
AATATGCCACAGTTAAACTGTAGCATATTCACAAATAATTGTCAATAGAATTTTAATATTTTATCAAATTTTCATCATGCAAGGCAATATGTATTATATTCGTCATATAGTTATTATACTATATTCGATGTATATATAACATATATTTTAATCGTAATTTATTGATTGCGCTTCGCCGAGCTATTGCGTTGTATCACTTTTGTCGGTAAGTATTTGTGAACATCATAAATATCGAATCCGTTTAGGATATTGAAAGCAATTTCGGCCGCTTCGTACCCAATATTGTAAAACTGTTGTTCAATGGTAGAAATCGACAGATTGGACGTGGCAGGCATATTGTCAAACCCGATAACTGCTACATCATCCGGCACTGCTATTGAACGTTCGCTGAAGTAACTTACTGCATTTATCGCAATATCGTCATGACAACCGAATATTCCGTCAGGCGGAACGGGCAAGTTCATTAATCTATCAAAAAAGGTCGTGTCGGCGTTAACATTAAGAAAGGCATATTCTTCCGAATATCCTATGCCGCTATCCTCTAAAGCCATACGGTATCCGTCAAACCGCAATTTCTGCGAATGTGCAAGATGCACATCCTCTATAAATGCTATCTTCTTGCATCCGTTTTCGATTAAGTGTTTTGTAGCCATGTAACCGCCGTTCAAATTGTCAGAGAGTACCACATTGGCAGATACATTGGCAGGGATACGGTCGATGAACACAAACTTTACGCCGCGCTGCACCAATCTAAAAAAATAATCATCCGGATCATTATCGGTGCATGGCCAGATAACGATACACCTTGACCCATCATCAATCAATTTATTAACTATTTCTCGTTCAGTTCTCAAATTGCGGTTATTGAAATGTACTGTCAAGTAGCACGAGTTGTCAAACAAAAAATTGTTTGCACCTCGTATAATATCGAGCGGTATATTACTATTATCATCGCCGTATAGAATCAGCGGCACATAATGTGTCGTTGTTTTGTTTTCACATTTTGATGAAACATATGTGCCGCTGCCTTGAACACGGTTCACCAATCCGCTTTCTTCTAAGTCCCCGATGGCGCGTCGCACGGTAATCCTGCTCATGTTCAACATCGATGCAAGCTGTGTCTCGGAGGGAAGCATTTCGCCGGTCTGAAGATTATTAGTTTTAATATAATCAATTACAAATGACGAGACTTCCGCGTACTTCGTATTTTTCTTTATTGTCATAACCAAACTGACCTCCACAATAGTTGTTATACCGAGTTTATTATAAATATTTTAACAGATTAGAACTAAATTGACAAGAGCTGTTTATAAATACGCCCTTGTGCATTTTTTTGAATCGGCATTGGAAGTCTGTAAAGAGAATATATGGAACGCTTCTGCTTATTAAAATGATGTTGACCCGTATATGGCATTCGCGCAGCAGGTTTACGGATATGGACGACCTAATAATAGATTTTGTCACTCAACCGTCTCTTTCGCGGCAGCGTTTGCGAACTTACGGTTTTTCTCCGGGTCTTTTTTCATATCCTCAACAGTCTGCTCTTTAACTTTAATACCCTCGGTTTTACGATAAGGTATCAGCTTACCCTCTTTTTCGGTCCAACTCTTTTTGATTGATACAATAGATTCGGCATACTGCGGCAGCCACTTTTCCTGTACAATCAGCATTTCGTCAACCATCTGCCAAACTTCCGGCGGATTGCATACCGCGCCCGTTAGCGGGTCGAGCAAAGCGGCTTGCTTCAACAAAGCTACGTCTCCCGCCACAGCAGCTTTAACAGCAAGCCTTTGCACCCATACACTTTGCGAACACACAGCGGCACAGCCATCCGGCAAATCACCCACTCTAGGGACGCTGACACCGTTCCCATCGACATAGCATGGGACTTCCACGGCGCAGTCATCGGGGAGGTTTGTTATACAGCCGTTGTTGATGACATTAAAATGTCCTCGGTATGTTTTTCCGATCTCCAACGATTCAATGATATACGAACCGTGTTCAACCCCTCGTTCACTGCCGTCATATCTTTTTGGCGGCTCTTTTAACAGATTCGGGTAGTCATGCTCAAACCAATTACGCCCCTCGCGGCACACGCGCAAATAACCGCCTGTTTCGCCGTTAATCCAACAACCTAAGTCAATCCAACCCGGGATTTCATCGGGGCGTTTTCTGTACCAAGCCAAGTATTCTGATAAGTGTCCGTTAGATTCCGTTGAATAATACCCGAATCTCTTTAACATATCAATTCGTACTTTCTCTTCTCTTGAAAACCTCTCATGCTTTAAGAACCCGTCAAGTATTTTATCTTTTAGCTCAATGCCGTCTTTCTTTACGGATATATACCATGTCTGATGATTTAACCCCGCGCAGATAAAATCCAGTTCACCGCGTTCATAACCCAAAATCTCGGCAATTTGAGATTCGCCGTGTATTTCGCCGTGGCAGAGACCTATTGTGTTGACTTTGCCGTACTCATTGCAAGCCCAAGTAACCATAGCATTGGGGTTGGAATAGTTAAGGTGCAATACGTCCGGCGCGCATACTTCGCGTATATCCTTGCAGAAGTCCGTCATCGCCGCTATTACCCTCTGACCGTACATAATGCCGCCGATACAGAGCGTGTCGCCAACGCACTGGTCTACTCCGTATTTAAGAGGTATTTCAATATCGGTTTCAAAAGCCTCCAACCCGCCGATTCTGACTGAGTTTATGACATACTTCGCGCCTTTCAAGGCTTCACGTCTGTCTGTCGTTGCTTGTATTTTGATGTTCAGCCCGTTCGCGTCTATGTCACACTGGCAGAGTTCGCGCACCATTTCAAGGTTTTCAGCGTTTATGTCGGTAAATGAGATGCCAATGTTCTTGTGGAATTTTTCGACCGACAGTAAATCTGTGAGCAGTGCCCTAGTGAATCCGAGGCTTCCCGCGCCTAAAAAGCATATTTTGAACATGATTTTTCCTCCTAATTATCAGTGAAATTTCAACCGAATTCGCGCCGCACTCTGCTGCAATAATATTGCACAAGCTCCCATTTCGTGTTCGGGGGAAGCCGATGATCCGGACAAGGAATATAACCGCCTAAAGCGATAAGTGGTTTAAGGCGTTCTACCTCCGCGTCCACCGCAGATTTGTCACAAGACAGCATATGTTTATTCATACCGCCTACACCGCGCAGTTCTTTGCCGTATTTTTCGCGCCACGGGGTAATTTCTGCGCCCCATGTCCCCACTTCAATGGGGAACATTGTGTTTACACCGCTTTGAAACCATATAGGGAGCAGAGAATCAATGACCCCATCGCAGTCCAGAGAAACGATGCTGATGCCATATTGGTTAACAAGTTCTGCTATACGGCGATAATGCGAACCAACCTTCTCCTCAAATACAGACGGCACGACCAACGAACCGTTCTTAAAGCAAATGTCTTCCCAAAAATGTGCAAAATCAAATTGTATGCCTGATTCTAAAACCCGTTTTGTTGTTCGGTACACAAGGTCTCCGACCGTATCAATAATTTCGTCATATAAAATTTCATCATCGGCATAAAGATAGCTGATACCTTCGACACCCAGCCAGTTACGAATCTGTCCGAACAGGCTTTTACAGTATAATCCGAGCGGTTCGGTACGAGCCGCCGATTCTGCCGCCAACTTTTGCATGGTGGAATCGTTGAATCTTTTCTCATCGTATTGCAGGCGCGGAAGATAGTGTTTCTCCCATGTGGCGCGGTCTGTCAGCAAATGCCCAATCTCGGCGGGGATGGAGGCAATTCCTGTCTTCTGTAGTACGATTACGCCATCTTCGTTCAAGTATTCATAGCCGCCGTCCGCGCGTTCACATAACCGCTTAGGTTCAAAGGCGGGAAACAGCGATGAAAAACCGGAATTATCCGCATATATGGTATGAAAATTGAAATCAAATCCCAATTTTCTGCTTATCAGAGTTTCGTTAAGGCTACCGTCATGCACATTTATTATTTCTTCCTCTTTCAAGTGACCTTGTGCTGTCCATTGCTCAAGAAGCTCTTGCCAGTATCCGAAATGTACAACAGGCAGTCTGTCGTAGTCCTCATAATTCAGTACTGCGTGAAGCCTTTGCCGATTGTTCATTGGAGCTGCTCCTTTCGATGCCTGATAAATGCCTTACTTATTTAGTATTTTAACCGTATGGCTGATTATAGAGCGTCTTATTGATACCCTTTCATCTCGTTGAGCAGTTCAGGCAGAGGCTTAATCGAATCACAAGCCCCTGCGCCGGATAAGCTGTACGCCGCCACAGCTCCGGCTATATGAATGGATTTTTCCAAACTCCAACCATTATATGCCCCGTACAAGATGCCGGACGCGAATGCGTCTCCGGCTCCCACAGACGACTTCTTGAAGTTGGATGGTATGTTCCACGATGGTTTCAGCACGAATGCGCCACCACGCTCTAAACCACAGCTCAATTCCGGCATATGCAGCACTACCCAACGTCCTATGCCCATGTCCATCAGTGCCTGACAGGCAGCGGGCAAATTATCCTCCAACACATTGTCCGGTTCGTCTCGTAAAGGGATGCCGGTGGTGCGGGACGCTTCGTGCTCGTTTATACAGCAGTAGTCCGTATAACGGAGTGCAGGCGGTACAAGTTCGGTAAAACGTTCTCCCTCTTCACTCACCACATCGATGGAGGTTCGGATGCCGACCTTTTGCGCCATATCGAGTACCCTGCACAGAGCGGTAGGGTACTCCCTGTCCGGTGCGTCCAGTTTATCCAGCAGCAATATATAACCTATATGCAAGATGTCGGCGTTCAAGGCGTTAAAGTCAAAATGCTTCGGCTCAAGTAAGGCATTAGCACCGCGGTAATGAAAAAAGGTGCGTTTGCCGGTGTCGCGTTCCGTCATCACATCGGTGTATGACGTACCGCCCTGCCGCCGCACGCGGGATGTGTCCACAGACGGATGTGGCGCAAACTGAGACAGCACATATTCGCCCGCCTCATCGTCACCCACCAGTCCAATCGCTTTAATGGGCAGTGTTGGGTCAAGTTTGGCAAGCGTCAACACACAGTTGCAGCAAAGTCCGCCCGTGGAGCGTGCCGTATCGGTGATGGTAGTTAGGGTTTCGGGTGCAGGGTATCGTTCTATATACTTAATAGTGTCCACAATCAAATTCCCGGCGATGGCTATGCCCCTGCTCATACGATGTCCCCCCGTAATTCTTTTTTTACCTTTTCCGCCGCTCTCAGTAATTCAGGTGCAGGCAGCTCTATTAACGCAAACATTCTCATCACAAGTTTTGCTTGTTCCTCGGGCAATCTTCCATGGGTTAGGACAATATGTTCAGCTTGTCCTGCGTTGCCTGTGTGGTTGTATAATGCCGCCGCATACCCCAACGCGATATATACCGGATAAACCCCATGCTCAAAACACCGGCAGAGTGTCCCGGCAAAGCGGTCGCCGGACTGCAACTTACGCATTGGATCACGTCCAACACGCTCACAGGTATCAGATAGTATCGTATTGCTAAATCTCAGAAGTAAATCTTCGGCATGGTCGTACACACTAGCAAACGGCACATCATATTTTCCGGACAGCATAGCAGCGGATTCGGTCATGGCATTTTGTGTAAATAGACGTACATAAGGGTCGGAGACTGCTTCAGGGATGGTCTCGCAGCCTCGCAACAATCCTAAGTAAGCGCAAACGGCGTGTCCCATATTATGCAGATACAGTTTACGTTCCTCGTAGAACGCAAACGGCGAGTATGGTACAAGACATTTTATGTCCGGCGGTGTGCCTATAAAAGCTGCTTTGTCTATCGGCAGAAAACCATACTCCTCCACCGTAATATGCAGCGGGTCGCTGTCATTCGGCGGAGCAACCGGTACCATGCGTCCAATCGCTGCCTCAATCAGACCGCAATGGGTATCGAGCATCAATCTGTCTGCCTCCGGCAGTGCGTCAGATAACCATCCGCGCAGAATATGAGCTGCGTCTTTGAGATTTTCACAAATAAGCAGATTCAGCGGCTTTTTGCTCCGTTTCATTCTCAGTTGAAATCCTTTGGCGATGACCGGGGCAACGTGAGGTAACACATTCGCGCCCAGAGATGTAGCCATCAAATCACAGGACGCGATTTCCTCTATCACCGCCGCTTCATCCTGACCATCCACACCGCGCACATTTTGTACCGATATATCGTAAGGCGGATCGGAGGTCACAGTGCAGCGGTAACTGTGACATTCATTAAGTGTGTTAATGATGTTGCGGTTTACATCCACAAACACGACTTCATATCCGGCTTGGGCAAACAGCGAACCGATAAAGCCACGTCCTATGCTACCCGCCCCGTACATCAAAAATTTCATTCGCGGCACCTCTCTAAATCGAGCAAGATTAATTTTTCATCAGAAATGAAAAAGCTCTCAAAACTATATGGTGACAACTCAACATTACAACACACCGAAAACGCCTTAATACTTACAGTTAGTTCGCGTCTATCTGCGGTTGGATTAAATAACCGAAGCATATAACCGACTCCGTCTTCCGTTGGCTTGAACGCCGTCATCTCAATACAATTATCCGATAACTCTAAACAAGGCGCAGGCGGTTCGCCATTGCCGGACGGGAACAAACTCAGCGCATACGGTTTTTGATTAAACAGCGCCGCCATTACGCCGCGTCTGCCGGAGACATCGTCACGTTCTCCAAAGACAAGCCTGAAACCGTATTCATGTTCGCCTAAATCGCAGTGCGGAGTGTAGCGATCCTGCCGCAAAATCTCGCGGTCATCAATAGGATGCCCTGCATAAGCCGGAGAGCGGATAAGTGTTATTTTCAAAACCGAATTTTCACACGATGAACCATAGACACCGTCATTTATAACACAAATCGAATGACGGCTGCCCGACATTGTAATATGCCGCTGTGATATGTTTTCACGGTTATTCTGCGGAAGCATCTCCAAACCAAACGCGGTTTCTCCTTCGCAGACTGCGGACTCTATATCGCAAGGAATCAGCATTTTAACCATCTTCTGCTTTTCAGACCAATGAAGCCGAACCTTCACATCGATGCAGTTACCCGGTTTAGGGATGATATATTGGATAATCGCATATGAGCGTTCATATGTGAAAACCGCCTCGATAACTGTCCGAACATCGCCGTCTTCTATAACACGTACAGAGGGGATTATACTCGAAACACCTGAAATCAAACTGCCGGACTTTTCATCAGCGAGCGAGAATGCTCCCGTTTCATCTGTCCAGTGCTGCTGAAACATAGACCAAGGGTCAACGGTATCCTTCATTACAACCAGCTTAAACGCGCCCGGCTTCAAAAGCCTTTGACCGCGCCATGACAATCCGCTGATTAGCCCCGTATTTGTGTTAACCGCAACGGACAGCTCATCATTTTGCACACATAGGAAGCCATTTTCCGGGACGGTTTTTATGGCGGGTCTGCTAGGAATCATGCTGAACTTGCACTTAAAGTACGATACATCCATCGGGGGCAGTTCAGCTTGAAACGACACACGTTTACGCCAATCAATGGGAACGTTGGAGTTCTCTTTTTCAAGTTGTGTAGGCAGCGCAGTTCCGTCTTTATAAACAGTAGGAACTAAAAACTCATGCCCCCAACTTTGATCCCACAACATTAACTCACATTCAATAGTAGCATGAACTTTGTAGGGATGGGGGTTATAAACCACAATGGGTATTTCATCGTCCGCAGGTTTCTCTCGTCCGGCTGACAGGGCGAAAAATGCCCGGGCTCGTATGCGTGAGAGTATTTCCAAACCGTAATCCATACCGCGCAGAGCGGATTGCTCTACAGGCTGGACGGATGTACCCGGAAGGGTGTCGTGGAACTGTGCCGTCATCATGACATTGCAGACATTGCTTAATTCCGCAGATACATCAGATATCAAACCGGCTGTAACAGCATGAGCCGCCATTTTTTCTGTCATAAACAGCTCGTTTTCCAGTTTGCGATACTTCTTTTTTATTTTAATTTGACTGGTGTAACATCCGGGTCCCCATGCGTTGAGGTCGCCCTTATGTTTGGGAAGCGAACCCCTCGATTTCAACTCCTCAAAATAAGCGTCCGGAGTAGAATGAATGATTGTATCTCCGTTTTGTGCCGCCCAATCAATGAGTTGTCTAATATCCGCGATATCTTTCCGCGACGGACCGCCGCCGTGATTTCCAACTCCCCACAGGCAAACGTCTAACCCGCCATCAGACATTTCTGCTAATACTTTGCTGATTTTTTCCGTTGCACATCCCAATTTTGAATTATAGAAGCTCATAACTCTTCTGCCCGTTATCTCGCTTCCGTCATACCCCACCCAAGTGAAGGCTTCGGCGGGAAGCGCGCAGTCGTTTTTACTTATGGGGCGGCAGAACATATAGTTATCATATCCTGTGCGGCGCAATATCTGCACAAGACCGCGAGTATGTCCGAACGGGTCAAAGTTGACAGCCGTTTTGGGCGCGGTATTAAACTCCTTGGCGAAATATCTGCGCCCGAACTCTGCCTGTCTCATAAAACCCTCGCCGCTCGGCATATTACAATCAGGCTGGTTATACCATCCGCCCATGATATGCCAGCGACCTTCGGCGACCAGTCTTTTTATTCGCGCAAAGAGGGGTGGTTCGTACTCCTCTATCCACATATAAAGCTGAGCCTCGTTATGGCAGAAAATAAACTCCGGATTTTCATCGCAAATATCGGCGGCTGTGCGGAAAGTGGACAACGCGGCGGCAGCACCTTCTTCCCACTCCCACTGCCAAACAGGGTCGATATGCGCGTTACAGATTAAATGCAGTTTTTTACCCATTATGTGTACCTCCGATTCAGCATTATACATGAATCTCAGGGGATTTCAATACTCCCTGCGGCCAAAATCTATATTCGTATGTCCAAGCAGAACCTTCTGTACGCCATGAGTTAGGACCCCACCATGGCTGATGCCGATCATTGCGGTGCAGCTGACCGAATGTGTTGACGCGGCTGCCGTAATATATCAGATTAATCTTATGCCTGCCGGGTGAAAGATTATCGGCTTTCAGGCGATAAGGTGAAAACGCGATAACTCCCGCGTCTCTTCCATCCACCGCAACTTCTAGCAGATGTCCGCGATAATATGTCGCGGCGATTTCAATCATGCTGCTCTTAACATCAACGTCCATATGATATGTGAGATTGCCACCATAGAATGGTAATCCTTGCCGCGTGATGTCGCCGAATCGCAACTCTCTGACAGGCTTAATTAGTGTGCAGTCACACCCTTCAACGCGCACTCCGAAATCACCGAGCAGGTAACACGCCTCTGAGTTTGTCTTTCTGCCATACGGTACTATGATTTCAATGATGTTTTTGCCCTTTTTTATCGCGGGCAGCGGGACTTTTTCGATACATTTGTCAACATACCAGCCGTTTACAGCTCCAGCGGGTCTGCCGTTGAGAGTGACCTTTGAAATATCCGCCTCTTCCAACGCCAGCTCCGTGTCTGTAATATCCTCCTCACTGTGGAACGTATACCGCAGCCGCAGCTTATTAGGTTTGGAGTTATCATTTTCCACCCACGGCTGCGCAAACATTTCGCCTCTCGGAGACCATCCCAGTTCGCGCCGCAGGATATTGTCAAGCCGCAGTATTTCCTCGGTTTGGCGGTATGGCTCATTGTCTAGGGTGTACTCAGCCATATCCAGCAATAAAACGTTAGGTTCATGCAATGTAATTGGCACAGGTAACAGGAAACGGATTGGATTGCTTTTGTTGGGGTCGATGCCCACATCGACCCGATGTTTAGGTTTTACATCTGCTTCATCAGACGTGTCCAAACGCAATAAAATGCTGTCATGCTCATAGAGCGGGTAATGAATAATAGTATAGCAATCTTGTATTTCAGCGTCCAGCGGACATATATCTCCTTTTATGGTATCATAGAGTGTTACGCGGAAGACTCCGCGTATTTTTATTCTCACAACATCGCCTTTTGGGATGTCGGGGTTCACCGGCTTATCAGAATTCGCGATAAACAGCCAGCGGCTGTCTCCGTCCTCGCGCAATTGATAGAACAGATTGTCCGTCATATCACCGGATGACGACCGTATCTCTACATCGCGCATATCCGACAGAGCGGCAAATATTGCCTGTCTCTCGAACGCTAATAGTTCGGAGCATTCCAAGAGTTTTTTACCACGCTCGGATGGAATGGCATCAATGAGTTTCGGAGCTCGGTTCAGAAATATAACACGACCGCCCATATTCGTAAAGGTTTCCAGTATGTCAAGTGTTGAAGCGCGTATGGTCTCCAATGCGGGAACAATAACCGTATCATAGCGCATTTCACCGACAGGCA
>Ga0082212_10013174_pt1 | contig 10356 bp, 6 predicted proteins | sample TergutNt197P3_FD_71548 | JGI IMG/M metagenome (GOLD analysis project Ga0082212, IMG submission 71548) | Neocapritermes taracua P3 segment gut microbial communities from Petit-Saut dam, French Guiana - Nt197 P3 | ecosystem: Host-associated > Arthropoda: Insects > Digestive system > Gut ...
TTAAGCAGGAACGGCAGGAAGATCGCGGCAAGCGGGATACTGATGCTTATAGTGATCAGAACCCCATTTAGCACGAAAGCCGATATGCTCCTGTTAGTGAGTTCCGGGCGCGACTCGTGCATGATGCCAGGCCCGATGTTGAATACAGCAAAGAGGATGAACACCACGCCAATGCATTTGATGACAGAGAACACCCTTCCGAGGGTGTTTGAAAAATGCTTCTTGCGGTTGATCACAATGTCGATGACCCCATAGGCTGCGATAGCGAGCACCACATACTGCATTACCCTGATGTTGCCGTTCCATAGCAGCGCCCGTAGAAAGTTTGTAAGGTGGTTCAAAAGTATTGTCGAGTTTGCCGCCACTGTAAAACCAACTATGGTATATGTGGGCAATGTGAAATTGATGAAGAACGCGAAGGCGCCGATCAAGGGCAGAATAACAAACTTCAGGTATTTTGCAATATCGTTGCGGTAATTCTTTACAATAATCATATGCAGAACACCGCGTAAAGTGGAATTGTTTTAATTCCGTTTGTAAAACCAAAATTATTTGTAGATACTTTTATTGCGTAATCAGGCTTGAACTTCCCAGTATAAATACTTAGGCTTTTTGCTTTGCTGTTGTCAGCGGATTTGACTTCTACGGGAATAATTTTGCCTTCGCGTTGTATGACAAAATCCATTTCGGCTTCTCCTTCGCTGAACCAAGTGTAACATTCGTACCCTCGGCAGGCTAATTGAGAGCAAACATAGTTTTCCGTCATTCCACCCTTAAAATCATTTAATTCGCTTGACGCATATAGAATATCATTTGCAAGGACATTGTTTTTGGCACATAAAAGTCCTACATCAGATACAAAAATTTTGAAGCTATCAATGTTTTTATAATTATCAAGCGGTTTTTTTACTGTATCAAGTGCGTGAACACGAGTAACGATACCGGACAAAACAAGCCACTCAATAGCGTTCTCAAATTCCGCTGCTCTGCCGCCTGATTTTATCAACTTATATTGAAACCGTGTATTCTTTTTAGAAAGTTGCGCGGTTACGCTGTTATACGTCAGTCTTGTTTTCTTGATTTCATTTTTGCTGTTGTATTTGCTCATATCGTCTAAATAATCGTCTAAAATCAACTTTTGTGTTGCTCGGATTAAAGTGTAGTTGCCTGTTTCCATGAATTTCGCCACACAATCAGGCATACCGCCGACCACTAAATATTGACGATAATATTCTAACAGCGAATTGTGATAAGCCGTGTCCATAGGTTTGTTTGTTTCAAAACACTCTTTGATTCGGCTGATAAAATCAGATTTCCCCATAGCGATTAAAAATTCTTCAAAATCCATTGGTAACAGTGTAAGCCTGTTTACCTTGCCAACCGGAAAAGAAAACTCCTCGCGGCTGACCGCAACGCCCAGCAAGCTACCCGCCACAATGACATGATACTCCGTGGCGAACTCATCAAAATATTTAAGTGCGGTAAGCGCAGGGGGACATTTTTGAATTTCATCTAAAAATATGAGCGTTCGTCCCTTTGTTATCGTTTGTTTTGTGAAAATCTCAATTTTCGGAACAACTTCTTTTGGGTCTAAGCTATTCTCAAAAATTGCGGTTGCCGCCTTGTCAAATTCAAAGTTGATGTAAGCGACATTATCATATTGATTCCGCGCAAACTCTAAGACGGCGTAAGTTTTACCAACCTGCCGCGCACCCTGCAAAATAAGGGGTTTTCTGTACCCTGATTCTTTCCATTCCAAAAGCTGTGCAGTAATTTTTCTAAGCATTTTTCAGCGCCTCCGAATATATCTTATCATATATTCGTCGATATGTCAAGGTATATTATGTTATATTTTGCATTTATTCTGACGAATAATTTGTTGTTCTGAACTTGGTTTAGTGTAGTGGGGAAAGCAACGCCAAAGAATTTCTTAAAAACCTGTGAATTTAAAATCTCTGACTTTTCATAACCCGGTCTAACTTTCTTTTAACCTCACGTTCGGCAATACTGTCACGTTTATCGTGAAGTTTTTTTCCTTTACAAAGCCCTACCTGAACCTTGACCCTGCTCCCTTTAAAATACATAGAAAGCGGTATTAAAGTCAACCCCTCTCGCTTGACTTGGTCATACAGCTTTTTGATTTCCTTTTTATGCATGAGGAGTTTCTTATCCCTCATAGGGTCGCGGTTGAAGATGTTGCCTTTTTCGTAGGGAGAAATATGGACATGACGTGCGAACATCTGCCCGTTTTCAACGGCAACCCACGAATCTTTGAGATTGACTCCTCCCCCGCGAATCGACTTGACTTCTGTACCGAACAACTCAACACCCGCTTCATGGCTTTCAATAATATGGTACTCATGCCGGGCGGCTCGGTTGTCGGATATTTTTTTAATTGTTTTTAATTCACTCATGAATACAGTATACATGGTTAATCCTCACTTGTCAAGTCGAATTTGGTCGCTGAGCAATACCACTGCTATCAGGTTTGGGAGCGCCATGATTCCGTTCATCATATCCGCCATGCCCCATACCAAATCCAACCGCATGACCGCACCGATAAACGCGAATACCACAAACACCGCCATAAACGGCTTGACAGACTTTTTTCCGAGCAGATATTCCATACACACCGCCCCGAATACCGACCACCCCGCCACCGTTGCGATTGCGAACAAAACCACCGATATCGTCACGAACATTCCTGCGTAATCGCCGAATGCTCCAGCGAACGCCGCCGATGCGAGGTTCATGCCGCCGTCCCCCAAATTGAGTTTGTCGGCACCGGTTAAAAGAATCGGTAAAGCGGTCAGTGTACAGATGACAACGGTATCGAAAAACACCGTCAGTGTTGCCCATAATCCCTGCTTATGCGCGTCTTCGGAGGAAGACATTGCATTCATTGTGACGGTACTGCCGAGTCCCGCCTCGTTGGAGAAGATTCCCCGGCGGAATCCCCAGCTCATCGCTTTTGAAATGCCGACTCCGGCGGCTCCGCCTCCGATTGCGCTGAATCCGAAAGCGTCATGGACGATTCTGACTAAAACTGCCGGAACATCTTTTATAAAAATGAAAATCACGGCAAGACAGCCGATAATATACACAATTGATATCACGGGAATCGTCTTTTCGGTGACTTTGCCGAAAAACTTCGCTCCTCCGAAAACCAACAGCCCCACCGGAATCACCGCGATGATTCCCGAAACCCACAGCGGGGTGCCAAAGCTGTATTTCATTGAGGAAGACATGGCGTTAATCTGCGTCATATTGCCAATTCCTAAGCTCGCGAATACGCAGCATAACGCAAAAGCTTTCGAGGAAAATCCGCCTAATGCCTTTTCGATGTACCAGAACGCGCCGCCCATATATCCGCCTTCGGGACGTTTTCGACGATATTTCATGCCGAGGAAGTTTTCGGCGTAAGTGGTCGCCATTCCGAGAACCGCCGACACCCACATCCAAAACACCGCTCCCGCTCCGCCGATTGCAATTGCGGTTCCGAGCGCGACAATGTTACCGGTGCCAATAGTCAACGCAAGCGAGTTGGTCAAAGTCTGGAAAGGCGACAGTGTATTTTGCTCGGCATTTCCGCTCAAACCGCTTTTGCAGAAAAGCGTTTCCTTGAAAATTCTGAATGTGTTAAGCTGGAAGAATTTCAGTTTTATGCTGAAAAACACACCGCTCCCGATAAAAAGCGCGAGCATCGGCGCCCCCCATAAGATGTTTTCGTTAAGCCAGTTGATGGTCGTCATGATAATCCCCCTTGTCCTACTATATATATGAAGGACAAGGGGGTGAAATGACAGTTGACAGTCAATTGAACCAAATCCGAAAAGGTATAACCGATTCACGCACAAAAAACGATAGCCCCCTTATTGGGGGCTATCGTGATTGTTTTGCTAAGCTGACGGTGTTTGCGATTTAGGGAAGATACGCTGACCATCGACTTCACTTTCCATTTTTATCATGAATTTTAAAATCTCAAGTACACAGAATATCGTAGGTTTTTTATCTTTAACGCCCTGTGAACTGATGATAGCGGCTTTTTCCGCTTGTGCGATTGTGATATTGGCACCGCCCTTTGTAATCGTACAGTCCATCTTAATCAGGAACTTCAAGATTTCGAGACAGTCGAAGATATCAACCTTGCCGTCGCCGCTGGGGTCACCCGCGAGTTTCCAAGCGTTGTTTGGATTACAGGTTGTACAAGTAACCTTCCAGCATGGTTTTCCGCCGGAACCTTCTTTACACCCGACTTCATGACCGGTACAGACTTTATCACATTTGCCGCATCCGGGTGTCGTACAGATGGTGCAGAACTTGTCACACTTTTTACACGCAGGACACTCTGTACAAGGACCGGTATATCCACATTTTTCACACGCAGGAATTACTTTTGTGGGGTCGACTTGCAGATACGCCCGCATGACGTTCAGCTCATTCCAGCCGGTGCTGTAGTAGCAAACACCCAACCAACCTTGACCAAAGTCTTCTATTGCGCCTAAAGCGTTGGCTTGCGGTTTTAAAAGTTCGTTGGAAAGGTCAAATCTGAGTGCCTTACTGTCACCGTCCCAGAACCCTTTTACCGCCGGAACAGCAGGTGCCGCTTTTTGTGCAATCGTATACCATGTTGCCGGAATATCCTCTGTTATTTCAGGGACTGCCTCCTTATCAAGCAGATTCACCGTCTTGATTTCCGCCTGTCTCCATTCAAAATTGTCACCATCGGTTTGCGCGATAAGCTGCAGGTTATTACCGGTAGGGTGAGAATCTCCGGCAACTTCCAAAACAAGATGTGTCGCGGCTTTGAAGTATGTCGCGGGAACATTGCCCGCAACGCCGCCTTGCTGACTCGTGTATCCGATACTGCCCCAACCGCGCTGCGAATGTGTTGAAGAGGTCGTGAGCGGAGGAAGCGGTGATATATCTAAATAGTATCTGGTATCATCGGTTAGTTCGGGGAATTCGGGAGGTGTTCCGTCACTTACGCGTTCAAACGTCAGAATATCGACATCCGCACCGTCGGTATATGCTGTGTTTCTGGTCACGGAAACACCGTTATTCTTGAAGAAAAGTTCAATGACCGTCTTCCCTTTGGGGAGATAGACTTTCTGCGGTGCTCCGTCTGCCTCCTTCGCGGGAACGAGTGCCGCATCTGCCCAATTCTCATCTTTTTCATGATTGGCGGGAACTTCAAACGTAGCGAGTATATTTTGTTGGGTATCTCTGAGGAAAATGGTCTGTATAGCGCTTGTAGCGTTCTTCGCACCTAACTTAACGTCATACAACCCGTCTTTCTCAACATCTAATTCATAGCGAATCCATTCACCGATATGCGTCCTGGAGATATGTCCGCCGCCGTCAACAGCGTTTCCGCGCCCGCCGACAGAGTTGTGAGGCCCGTTTAACGGGTCGGTGCGCTGACCTAAACTGTCTTTATCGCTCGCGAAATTCTGTTTGGTGAGGTTTGAATCATATCGTTCAAACTTATCTCCTGTAACGAATTTTGTGGTTTCTTTCATCCAACCAATCAGGTCAACAACGCTTTCACCGTCTTCACTGACAGGGTGCAGTGTTTTCCACGGAATGGGCTTGCTGCTCTTAAGACCTTTAAAGGTATCGAAAGCCGTTTGCAATGCAGCGGTTGCTTCAGCCGCCTCTTGTTCGGTAGCCAACCTCTTTTCATTAATGAGTATCGCAGAATCTAAAACCTTCTGAAGTTCATCTTTCGAGCCTCTCGGGTATTGGTCTAAATACTCCCCTTCCCTGGCTGCCGTGAGTGCGGTTGTAACATCTTTGATTAATGTGTTTAACGCAGATTTATCTGTCGATACGGTGAGCGCGTAAAACGCTTCATAAACCGCTACATACGCATCATGAATCGCAGTTTCGGTTGACGATGAATTGTTAATCACCGCTTGTGCCGCTGTAATCTCCGCCTGGAATTCTCCCCAACCGCTGTTGACGCTGCCTTGTTGAACCAGTTTTGCGCCCGGGAGCATCTTTTCCAAATCTTCGCGTGTCGCTTTTTTGCGTAACGTAATACTGTCAACCTGATGTGTGTAGGCTCCGTTTGCTGTGCGGCGGTAGGTATTGACCACCAAATTGTCGCCGTCAATGGTCATAACCGAATACTCCGGCATATCGCTTTGCTCATCGGCGTACGCAACCCAATCCTGCATTTCCAGTTCGTAGAATTTACTGCCGGGGGTCGCGAGTGCCATATACTGCGTGCCTTCAGGAAGAACAACCGCGCTTGGGTTTTTGATTCCCAAATCCTGGTCAAAAGTAGCGGTCATCTGATATTTTTGCTGAGCATTGTTCTTATATAAGTAAGAACGCGCATAGAGATGGTCATGTCCGTTGAACACGATATCAATGTCAAAAGAGGACATTAAAGGAGACCATGTCGACTGCATAACAGCCGAGTCACCGTAATAAGAACCGGCGTGGCGGCTGCCCCCGTAAATGTCATGGTGGAATAAAGCGACTCTCCATTTAGCGTCGGGGTGCGCGTTAACCGCTGCTTGTAAAATGGCCCTGTGTGTCTGAACATTTTTCACGTTAGAATCAAGAACAATGTAAAGCGCGTCACCGTATGCGAAATAGTAATCGTGACCGTTAAATCCGCCTTCTCCCGATACCGCGCGCGCGTTTTCGGGCCAGTTATAGATTAAAGGCAAATACCTGATTTGCTCACCGATACTCGGAGGCATATCGTGGTCACGGTTGCCGTAAGCTGCAGCAACAGGATAACTTCTGAGTTCGGGAGGGTTTACGTATCCTTCTATCTGCAATACATCATTCGCTTCATTGGTCTGGTCGCCCGCGCTGAGTATAAACGCGGCGTCTTTCGCTTCGTGAGCGGTCGCATACGCGAGTGTTTCTTTCCAGTATTGGTCTCTGCCGCTGACCTGAGGGTCGGCTACAACCATAACGTCATATTTACCGTCAGGATTTTGTGTTTTAAAGGTATAAACTTTACTGAAAGCAGTACCGTCGCCAACACGGTAAGCGTATTCGGTGTCGGGCTCAAGCACAAATCCCTGTGTCGGGTCGTCTTTTACCACAACTTTATTTGTGTCGTAGAGGGTTGAACCTGTTCCGTTTGTGGTATGGAACTGAACGGGGTTTGCCGGCATTTCGCCTTCCACTAATTGCTGAACTTTCACAATTTCAAGCACCGATTTGTTCGCGTCTGCAGCAAAATAGCCTTTCGGGGTGAACCACGCGAATCCGATTTCGCCCGCGTCTTGACCGGGTGCCAGGTTAATATGTGTGAAGGTTTGCTCGTCTTCTTCTTCGGGGCTGGCGCTTTTAGGATTACTGATAAGCGTAATATTTCTGAATTCGATTCTGCCGCTTGTACTGCCGCTTGTTCCGAACCAGCGAATATACACCTCTTCCTGGTCATATACCGATTCCGGTAAATGCTCTCTTCTCGGAACAGCTACATTCAGCGTACTTCCCGGTCTTGTAGGCACATCGCCGCCGGCAATGCTTTTCCATTCCAGTCTGTCGAAACTGTACTGAAGCTTTAACGAGGCGGGGGAAGAAGTACTGCCTGCCGAACGAATGTCGTAGGTGAGGATTAAATCTTCAAAACCTTTTGTATTTAATTTCAAATAGATGTAGTTGTGCGCGGTAGACCAACCACCGGTTCTCAGCCATCCGTCGGTTACGTCCATGTGTTTCAATGACTGAGTGTTGTCAGACCAGCTTGACGCATTGGAACCGTCCGGATAAGCCAAGTCATGATGCCTGTAAATCATAGAGGCTTCTAACCCGGCGTTGATACCGAACGTAACCGGCGCGTCGAAACCGCCGAAAGGACCCGTATATTTCGGGTCATCTTCTGAAACATTTCTAGCCACTATACCCGGTAAATCCGTAGCCCAGCTAGGCGCGCTGAAATCCCATTTCGCGATTACTTCGTCTTGGCAGGCATATCTGCACTGGCATAAAGGCAGTAAATCACAGCCATCGCATATCGCGTGTGTAAAGTTGCCTTCATCATCAAATATAACATTACCGTCTTCGTCTTTTTCGCTGTATTCACAAGGGTACTGTCCGCACCAGTCACATCTGCATTCGCCTTTACATCCGGGCGTTCCGCAAAGGTCACAGGGGCATATGCAGGGGCTTTCCTGACATATCGGGCAAACAACTTCGTAAATTTTAAAGTCACTGTAGTATACAGTCGCACCCGACGCAACTCGACCGTCTATCGCTATAATGGTTCTTCCGTGAGTGCCGTCATTTTCTGCTCCGGCTTCATCATAAGTAAAATCGTAGACGAATGTTGATGTGCCTTCTAAAGCTGAAACATTCGGGCTGTTTACGCCTTTATATCGGAACTGTACCGCCGAAAGCGGTGCGGTTTGGGTGGCGTTTTCAGCGTTAACGCTGACACGGTACACTTTTCCGTCTTCCGGTTCAAAGCCGGCTACCGATGGAGAGCCCGAACCGGTTCCCTTAGCAATAATGTGTAATCTTATGTTGGATGAAGTATGCGTATTGGTAAACTTCATCGTACCATTTTCAATCGTGATTACATCATTTGCCGATGAACTGGTAACAAATCCTATTGTTTGTCCGGCGGCGTTAGAAACGTAATTCCGTCCCGTTCCGGCTGAGGTTGCACCCTCTAAATCAGCTTCCCAAACGAGTATTAACCCGTCATCTTCCGTCGGGTCAGTCGGCGGTTCTGCCGCGACTGTCTGTACTAAACCGAGCATCATCGCGATGACCAGCAGGACAGAAATGATTCTGCGTGAGTTTGTTCGTGTTTTCATGTAAAAATTCCTCCTAAAAAATAATGATTATACATTTACTAATGTACTAAATGTTGGGAATGTTTCATAGATAAAACTATGGATATAGCAATTATAACAAATTTTCACGGACGTGTCAACCCTTTTTTGTGATTTTTTTCAAATTATAAAAAATTTTCTGATGGTTTGACAGCAGGGATATTTTTTGCTATAATGTGATAATGAACAGAAATTCTACCAATCGTCAAGCGAGAAAACCTCGTGAACATTTGGCTTTCAATATTGCTTACAGCGGAATTGTCTGCGCCATGTCAACTTTAATCATGTTCGCGGCGATTATACCGTCGATGACTTATATTATGCCCGCGCTTGCCGGAATCGTTATTTGGAGCGTCAGCGGACAGATTAACCGCAGTTGGGCGTTCATGACTTTTGCGGCGGCGGCTTTGCTGTCTCTTTTCCTGTCGCCTGAGATGGAATCCAAGACTTTTTTTATCCTGTTTTTCGGCTACTATCCTCTGTTACACGAAATCATCCGCTATGTTCGCTTTCTGCCCGTGAGGTTCTTGGTAAAGCTGCTGCTGTTCAATATAACGGCGGTGACTGCGTATCAAATCGTGGTTCATCTTTTCATGGTCACCGATATCCTCAATGATTTGTCGGAATTCGGCGAATATGCCGTGTATGTTTTCTGGGGAATGGGGAATGTCGCGTTTTTTTCTTATGATTTTGCGTTGAAATATGTGTTTTTTGCTTTCGATACTTGGGTGAAACCCGCCATTAATAAAAAAATTAAATAGCACTTGAAATTATTTTAAAATTATTGTATACTATTTGTATTCAGTAATAAAGTTTAGAAATTAAAGGAGAAAAAAATGAACATACTCATTGAAACATCGGCAAGGCACGTTCATCTCACACAACAAAGCATCGAAACATTATTCGGTGCGGGATATCAACTCACTAAGGTGAAAGACCTTTCTCAACCGGGGCAGTTCGCTTGTAAAGAGCGTGTCACCATCGTCGGCGGGAAAAAAAGTTTAGAGGGCGTATCCATCTTAGGACCGGCGCGACCCGCCGACCAAGTTGAAATCTCCGCTACCGATGCACGTTCAATCGGCGTAGCCGCTCCCGTGAGAGAATCGGCTGATTTAGCAGGCAGTCCGGGATGTAAACTCATCGGTCCTAAGGGAGAGGTCACCATTTCAGAGGGTGTCATTGTTGCGAAACGTCACGCCCATTTAATTCCCGAAACAGCGGAAAAATGGGGAATCACCAATGGTCAGGTCGTCAGCTTGAAAATCAAGTCTGACGGCAGAAACGCCGTTCTCGGTGATGTAGTTGCGCGAGTGCGAGCCGATTTCGCGGATGCGGTACACATCGACACGGACGAATCCAACGCAGTTTTAGCGGTGCCCGGCATACGGGGTGAACTCGTTATTTAAGAACAGCAGTCTGAAAAAAAGAGGTTGATTATGGCTAATCAAGTTGAAAACAGGTTCTGTCAAAGTTGCGCGATGCCTATGGGAATTACCGATGAGCATTACGGCACCGAAGCGAACGGCGAAAAAAGCAAATACTA
>Ga0082212_10013175_pt1 | contig 10356 bp, 8 predicted proteins | sample TergutNt197P3_FD_71548 | JGI IMG/M metagenome (GOLD analysis project Ga0082212, IMG submission 71548) | Neocapritermes taracua P3 segment gut microbial communities from Petit-Saut dam, French Guiana - Nt197 P3 | ecosystem: Host-associated > Arthropoda: Insects > Digestive system > Gut ...
AAGGAATCAAACAGCAGAAAAAACACAAGTATAACCATCATCGCTCTTGCGGCGAACCGCGCCATGATTTTGCGGCGCAGCGCGTCGATCAGCATCCAGAACTGCGGAGAGATGAGCAGTACAAAAGGAAGGCCGGCCAGCTGCTGAAGTGAAAAGGACGATGAAAAGACAGCGTTTACAAGCATGCCCGCATTTTGGAGGATCAGCAGCGCAAGGAGCGCTTCCCGGTGCCTGCCCTGGGGTATGGGCAGCAGCAGCTTGAGGTAAAGCAAAAGCGAAACGATGTTGGTGATCAAACCGGGCCAATAGAACTGCCGGCCCGCGATGCTGTTCACCTGGTTTGCCGCAATGCACACCGCGCACAGGATGACCGCCACAAGCGCCGCTTTGCGGTTCGTTTTGATCTTTTCCGGCTTGGGCATTGCGAAATCTCCTCGTCTAACGTCTACAATCTACTGCCCCTTAAACCACGTCCCAATCTGCCTTCCGTCCATCAGCTGGTAGAGATTCTCGGGGATGGAACCGTTCATGATCACCGCGTCGATGCCGGCCTCGGTGGCCAGCCGCGCGGCCTGGAGTTTGGTGCGCATCCCCCCCGTGCCGCGGTTGCTGCCGCTGCTGCCGCCCAGGGCGAGGATGTCGTCCGTCACGCGGGGGACCACTGCCAGGAGCACCGCGCCGTCGTCTTCGGCGGGGTTGGAGGTGTAGAGGCCGTCGGTATCGCTGAGGAAGATCAGGGCGTCGGCCCCGATGAGCCGCGCCACCATGGCCGAGAGGTTGTCGTTGTCGCCCAGGTGCAGGCCCTCGATCTCCTCGGTGGACACGCTGTCGTTCTCGTTGACCACGGGGATGGCCCCGAGCTCCAGCAGCTGGGTGAAGGTGTTGAGCAGGTTCTCGCGGCGCTGCGCGTGGCTGAAGTCGTCCAGGGTGAGCAGCAGCTGGCCCACTTTGTGGCCGCACTCGCCGAAATATTTGTCGTAGAGGAACATCAGCTCGCACTGGCCCACGGCGGCGACGGCCTGGCGGGCCGGGGTGTCCTGCGGGCGCGCGGGCAGTCCCAGCTTCCCCACGCCCACGGACAGCGCCCCTGACGACACTAGCACGACCTCCCGGCCCGCGTTGCGCAAATCGGACAGCACGGCGGACAGGCGGCTGACCATGCGGATGTTCACCTTGCCGGTGGCGTGGGTGAGGGAGGACGTGCCGACTTTCACCACGATGCGGTGGGCGGATTTTAGTTGGGGCATGGGTTACTCCTTTGGTTTGATTGATTCCAGGGTGTCTTTCTGTATATCAATGATTCCGTTCTCAAATGTCGCAGTAAATGTTGGCTGTTTATTAAATAAGGCTGAGTTTTCAGGCAAGCTTAATATGTAATTGATCCATTTTATGAATTCGGGGAGAACCACATCAGACACAGCTTTCTTAGCAGCTTTAACATCATTGCTTAAAACCGTTCCCGATTGTATGTATATTCTGTAATGCGGTATATGGTTATTAGGAAACCAATAATATGCGTACAACAATGAGCCCGGTGGTTTTGAATGAAAGTAAATCAAATCCGTATGAACTGTGATATTGTTTTCAGACAACAAACAATCCAGTTGATTTGAGGATAAAACATATCCGCAATTTTTTGGAATTTTATTTTTTGTAATTGAGTTAATCATGCACGTCGTTGCTCCTTTTCACTGAGAATACCAAATGCGGCCTCCCCATGCCGTACCCGTCGTGCTTGATATACCGTTTGCGCACGGCCATGCCATTGCGTTTGGCGACGCTCTGAGAGGCGGTATTGTCCTCGCGGATGATGGAGCAGACCTCCCGCGCGCCCAGCACGTCGAACGCATAGCGCTTGCAGGCGGCGGCCGCCTCAATGGCGTAACCCCTGTGCCAGTGCGCCTTCTGCAGGAAATAGCCGATCTCCAGCACCTGCTCTCCGTCGCAATTCTGCACGATCAGGCCGCAGAGGCCGATCATCCCGCCGGTCTCCTTCAGGATGGCCGCCCACAGACCGACGCCGGTCTCGCGGTAGCGCTGCAGCTGCTTGTCCAGCCACGACTGGGTCTCGGCGTCGTCGAACGCGCGCCCGTAGGCGTACATGACCTCCGCGTCCTGCAATATTTTGCACAGCGCGGGGAAATCGGATTGCCGCAGTTCGCGCAGGGCAAGGCGCCCGGTCTCCAGGATCATTTCCATCACATTCTCCATAGGGTTCCGAAGGGCCGGTAGCCCAGATGCCGCGCCAGCCCCGCCGAAGCCTCGTTGTCCATGGCGCAGGTCCAGATGGGCGAAAGGCCCCGGCGCAGCTGCTCCGCAAGAAACGCGGCGCAGACGGCGGCGGCGTAGCCCCTGCGGCGGAATTCCGGCAGGGTCATGATGCCGGGCTCGACAATCAACTCCGGCAAATAGGGGATCGTCGGCGCGTCGGCGACGCTGACAAGCAGGCCGCCTTCGAATATGCCGAAGCAGCGCTGTAGGGCGGCTATGCCGTGAAAATATGCCAGGATCCAATCAAATTCGCGGGCGTCCGGATAGGCCTTCTTGAAGAAGCGCAGGAAGGCGGGCAGGTCGTCAGCGTGCAGCGGCCTTGCCTGGGAGACGTCAATCGTGGGGTTGAGCGCTTCAAAATAAAAGAAGCGGCTGGTGGGCTTTTTCAGGCGCAGCTTGCGCTCCAGGCCCGGTGCGCAGGCCGCGTAGATTTCTTCTCGGCCCTCTATGCGCAGGGCATGTACCCGCACCGGCTCGGGATAGCCGGGGATTTTCTCATTGCGAATGGGCGTGGGATGGACGAAGCCTTCTCCATCCAGGCGCTCAGGCGGGACGTCCAGCCAGGCGGCCTGGTAGCACAGGGCGGCGGCGTAGTGCGGGTTCATATCGCGCCTCCCACCATCTCCCGCATCTCGCGCTCCGCCTTTTTGGAATACTTGCCCAGCACGCACAGGGCCATTTTCTCGGGGTCGAGCAGCGCCCGGGCGAAGGCGCGCATCTCGTCCAGGGTCACCGCGCGGTAGGCCGCGATGCTCCGCTCCACGGGGGTGCAGTCGCCGTAGAGCAGCACGTTGCAGGCGCTGCGCGAGGCCCGCGCCGCGTTGGATTCCAGGCCCATCACCATGCCGGCGGCGGCCTGCTCCTGGGCGCGGCGCAGCTCCTGGGGCGTGACGGTATCGGGAAACTCCCGCAGGATTTTCAGCACCTCCGCAAGCGCTTTGCACTGGGTCTTCTCGCCCAGGCCCAGCGACACCCCGGAGATGCCCTCCTCCATGTGGTGGACATTGAAGAAGTCCACGCAGTACACCAGGCCAAGCTCCTCCCGCAGGCGCTGGAACAGCCGCGACGAGGTGGAGCCCCCCAGCATGGTACTCAGCAGGGAGGCGTGGTAGCGCTTCGGGTCGCGGCCCGAGCAGCCCGGGAAGGCCAGGACGATCTGGTTTTGCTCCACGGCCTTATGGATAAAGCGGATGCCGGGCTGGAACTGCGCGGTTGGCGTCGCGGGAGCCTCCTGTACGCCGGAGGGCGTCTCGCCGAAGAGGCTTTCGATTTGCCCGCGCACCTCCGCCGGATCGAACTTGCCGCAGATGGAGAGCACCATGCGCGCCGGGGTATAGAGCCTGTCCATGTGGGCGCGTAAAGCGTTCGGGGTGAGGGCGGAGAGGGCCTCCTTTGTGCCGAGGATGTTCTTGCCCAGCATGTGGCCGGACCAGACCATGTTGTAGAACAGGTCGAACACCAGCTCCTCCGGCAGGTCCTCGTACATGGCGATCTCCTCGAGCACCACGCCGCGTTCCGTATCCAGGTCGGCGGCGGCGAGGTTGCTGTGATGCAGCATGTCGGAGAGCAGTTCCAGCATGGGAGAGAGGTGCTCGGGCAGGGAGCGGACATAGTAACAGGTGTACTCCTTGCAGGTGTAGGCGTTGAGGTTCGCGCCCCGGTCGTCGGCCTCCTCGGCCAGCTGCCGGGCGGTGCGGGTCTGCGTGCCCTTGAAGAGCATGTGCTCCATCATATGGGAGATGCCGGCCTGCGCCGGCTCCTCGAAGCGCAGGCCGGAGAGGACGCACAGGTTCACCGCCACGCTGGCCGCGCCGGGCATCTCGTCCAGCAGCAGGCGCAGGTTGTTGTTCAGAATGATGGGTGTTGGCATAATGCTCCTTAAATGAGAGATGAGATTGCGGAATATATCGCACGTGCCGGTGCGCCAAACAGGTTCAAGAGCTGCCCCAGAAACCGGTTGCCGGATTCGAAGGTCGGCCAAAGCGGTAAGTATATCGGGGTGGTTCCGAAGTAGGTGCCGAACGTCTTGAAGAAGTATTTGTAAGACACGTGGCCGCTGCGCTTATACTCCGAGCCCTCTATTTGCGCGTCGACCAGATAGATGGAGCCGCCCAGGGTGACGGTGTTCCACTTATGGTACTGGATCCTGCCGCTGCGGTTGATGACGTAACCCGTCAGGCGCTGGACGCCGGGCAGGCCGATATAGCGCAGCATATAGTAGGTTGCGGCGGAATAGTTCTTGCACGAGCCGCGGCCGGCAAACAGCGGGCCATAGGCCATGTCGAGCCAGAGGTTCCCGGTGTTGTCCATGGGGGCGGTTTTGGTGTAGGTCATGTTTTGCGCAAGCCAGGTGTAGCCGCGCAGCACCCGGTCATACGTGCTTCCGGCGCCGGTGATCGCCGCCAGCTTCGCGTCGTATTTGCTGTTGCCGGTGGAGACGGGCGTGAGCTTTACGTTGTTGAGGGTATCCTGAATGCTTGCCTTCGCGTAAGCGGCGGGCGCGCCGAGCGTCAGCATCCCGAGGACGGCGGCTACGGTCAGGACGGCGCTGAGCAGGCGTTTAACGGTTTTCGTTTTCATGATAGTTTACCTCCTATATAATTTATGGTTTTCAATAGGGCCCGGCGGCCTCGCGCGATATTCTTGCCTCCTCCTCTTCATCGCAGAAGACGAAATCGAAGCTGCCGAAGTTGAGCTTCTGCCCGTGGCGCAGGGGGGCGCGGTGCTCCACGGGCTGGCCGTCGAGCTTCGTGCCAACCCGCGAGCCGGTGTCGATGATCACCCAGCCGTTGCGCCGTTTGGCGATCACCGCGTGGAAGCGCGAGACCGCCGGGTAGTTGAGCACGACGTCGCAGTGCTTGGAGCGGCCCAGGGAGTTCTCGAAGCGGGTGAGGGGCAGCCTGTCACGGTTGACGCTGTTGAGCAGGAAGGCGTTCGGAAGCGCCCGGGCTTTCCTGCGGCGCAGCAGGCGCAGGATACAAATCAAGGTCAGCCCCAGGCCCAGCGCGGGCAGGGCATAGCGGTTGATTTCCAGCAAAATCTCTCTCACAGCGGGCTCCCCAATTTCAGACTGCCTTTTATGCTTTACATTTTAGCATGAAGCCGCGATAAAAGCAAGGGTTAATCTTTACAAGCGTGTGAAAATGGTGTATACTGGCTCTCAGAACAAACAGGAGTGCCGATATGAAAGACGGATACACGAAATACCTCCCATTCCTCCCCATCGAAAAACCGGACAGGCGCTGGCCCAACGCGCGCATCACCCGCCCGCCCGTGTGGTGCAGCGTGGACCTGCGCGATGGCAACCAGGCTCTGGTGAACCCCATGAACCTTGAGGAGAAGCTCGAAATGTTCCGCCTGCTGTGCGGCATCGGCGTGAAGGAGATCGAGGTGGGGTTCCCGTCCTCCAACGAGACGGAGTACGAAATTTTACGCGCGCTCATCGAGGGCGGGCATGTCCCGGAGGACGTGACCATCCAGGTGCTGGTGCAGGCCAGGGAGCACCTCATCCGCCGCACCTTCGAGGCCATCGAGGGCGCGGAAAATGTAATTGTACATTTCTATAACAGCACGTCGGCGCTGCAAAGAAAAGTTGTGTTTCACACGGACATGCAGGGCATCGTGGACATCGCCGTGGGGGGGGCGCGGCTGGTGAAGCAGCTGGGGGACGCGTTCGCTGCCCGGACAGGGGCGAACTTGCGCTACGAGTATTCCCCGGAGAGCTATATGGGCACCGAGCCGGAGAACGCCGTGTGGGTCTGTGCCGAGGTCATGCGGGCGCTGGAGGCTTCCCCGGAGAATAAAGTGATCATCAACCTGCCCTCCACAGTCGAAACTTGCATGCCCAACCAGTTCGCCGACCTCATCGAGGATTTCTGCGACAGGCTGCCCGGGCGGGAGAATGCCATCATCAGCCTGCACCCCCACAACGATAGAGGCACAGCCACCGCCACGGCGGAGCTGGGCCTGCTGGCGGGGGCGGAAAGGCTGGAGGGCACGCTGTTCGGCAACGGCGAGCGCACCGGTAACTGCGACCTGGTCACCACGGCGCTGAATATGTACACCCAGGGCGTGGACCCGGGGCTGGATTTCAGCGACCTGGGCCGCGTACGGGAGTTCTACGAGCGGGCCACCGGTCTCCACGTGCACGAGCGCCACCCCTACGCGGGGGACCTGGTATTCACGGCCTTCTCGGGCTCCCACCAGGACGCCATCAACAAGGGCTTCCTCTGGATGCGCGAGCACCCCGGCGGGCGCTGGGAGATCCCCTACCTGCCGCTGGACCCCGCCGATCTGGGGCGGCAGTACGAGCCCGTGGTGCGCATCAACAGCCAGAGCGGCAAGGGCGGCGCCGCCTTCGTGATGGAGAAGAGCTTCGGCTACCGCCTGCCGAAGGCCATGCGCCCCGAATTCGGCGCGGCGGTAAAAGCCCTGTGCGACCGCAAGGGCAGGGAGATCACGCCCGACGAGGTGATGGCGCTGTTCCGGGCGGAATATATCGAATATAAGGGAAAATATACGATAGTTTCGCAGAAATTCTACGACGTGGACGCCCCCAACGAGGAGAGCTTCGTGCGCTATACGGGAAAGATCACCTGCGCAGACAATGGAACTATAGCGATCACCGGCGACGGCAACGGGCCCGTGGACGCCTTCTTCAACGCGCTGCGGCAGGTGGGCGTGACGGGCTACCGGTTCATCGACTACAGCGAGCACGCGGTGTCCGTGGGCGCGGACGCCAAGGGCGTGGCGTACATCCAGCTGGAATCCCCGGACGGCAAGACGTTGTTCGGCGTAGGGCTAAGTCACAACATTAACTACGCGGCGACCAAGGCGGTGCTGTGCGCGGTGAACAGGGGGCTGTGATTACTCCACCGTCACCGATTTCGCCAGACTCCTCGGCTTGTCAATATCGCAGCCCCGCAGTCTCGCACAGTGGTACGCGAACAGCTGCAGCGGCAGCACGGCCAGGGAGGTCCCCAGCAGGGGGTGCGTCCTGGGTATCAGAATGCGCCGGTGCGCCGCGATTGCCGGATTGTTCGTCACGCAGTAGATGCGCGCGCCCCGGGCCCGCACCTCCTCCACGTTGCTCTGCGTCTTGGGCGTGACCTCCGGGCGCACGCAGACGGAGACCACCGGGGTGCCCGACTCGATAAGGGAGATCGTGCCGTGCTTCAGTTCCCCCGCGGCGTAGCCCTCGGCGTGGATATAGCTGATCTCCTTGAGCTTCAGCGCGCCCTCCAGCGCGGCGGCGTAGTCGGTATGGCGGCCGAGAAAGTAGACGTGTTCCTTTGCGTGGACCTCCTCGGCCCAGGCGAGGGCTTCGGCCTCGGTGTCCCGCAGGACGGCTTCGGCCTGCTCGGGCAGGAGCGCGAGGGCGTGCAGGAAGGCGCGCAGCGCCTCGGCTTCGATGGCCCCCCGCAGCAGCTGCGCCAGCCGCGCCGCGACGGCGTAGACGACGGCAAGCTGCGCGCTGTAGGCCTTCGTGGTGGCCACGGCGACCTCGAGCCCGGCCCGGGTGTGGACCACGCTGCCGCTCTCCAGGGCGATGGAGCTGCCCTCCACGTTGATGATCCCCAGCGTGCGCGCGCCGGCCTCCCTTGCCAGGCGCAGGGCCATGAGGGTGTCGGCGGTCTCGCCGCTCTGGGAGATGACAATCACAAGGGTATTCCCGTTGACCGTGACGCGTGCGCTTCGGAACTCGCTGGCAAGCTCGGAGGAAGCGGGCAGGCCCGTGAGCTCCTCCACCACCGTGCGGCCCGCCATTCCCACGTGCCAGGCAGAGCCGCAGCCCAGGAACAGCACCCGGTCGATCGCCATGGGATCGCACAGGGCGGCCTCGGCGTCGCCCAGACTGATGCCGCCGCAATGCAGCAGGGGATCGAGGGTCAGGCGCAGGACCTCGGGCTGCTCGGCCATCTCCTTGCGCATGAAATGGGCATAGCCCGCCTTGTCCGCGGCGGCGACGTGGCGCGAGACCTCCACGGCGGCCTTGGCAATTCTTTTGCCCGCGTCATCGTAGAATTCGATGCCGGCCCGGCTGAGCATGGCCGTCTCGCCGTCCTCAAAGCGGTAGAGGCTGCGGGCGTGGGGCAGCAGGGCGGCAGCGTCCGAGGCCAGCAGGGCGCCGTGCGCCGTCACGCAGGCCAGCAGCGGCGAGCGCCGCTTCGCGCAGAAAATTTGGTCCGGCCGGGGGGCGTAGAGAATCCCGAGGGCGTAGCTGCCCTCCAGCAGGGGGAGCACCGCCCGGAGCGTCCCGAGCGGGTCGCCGGTGTCGTGGAACTCCAGCAGCTGCGCGATGACCTCCGTGTCTGTCTCGCTGTGGAATACGACGCCCTGCGCCTGCAGCTGTGTGCGTAATTCCTCGTAGTTCTCGATGATGCCGTTGTGGACGAGGGTGTACAACCCGCCGTTGCTCCGGTGGGGATGGGCATTTTGCTCCGTGGGCGCGCCGTGGGTGGCCCAGCGGGTGTGACCAATGCCGGTGCACCTGCGGTGCGGCTCGTTCGCTTCGCTGTGTTCTTTGATAGCTTTATGGAGATTACCAAGACGCCCCGCCGCACGCACCCGCAGGCCATCAGAGAACGCGATCCCCGCTGAATCGTAGCCGCGGTATTCCAGGCGCTCCAGGCCGTCGAGAAGGATGGGCGCGGCCTGCTCCACGCCCGCGTAACCGATGATGCCGCACATAGGCGAGCCCCCTTAGATATAGAATTGATATATATAATATATGCAGTGCGGACGCGTTCAATCAGGAAGAATCGATGAAACGCCCGGCCCCGTTTACCAAAGATGGGTTTGTCCGCAAAAAAGTGCTTGACAAGGGCACAATGGGTGTGGTATTATATCCGAGCGCCCAACGGACAGGTCGGTAAATCAAGGCAACGAGGGCGCGAAAAAAGGGCCTTCTTGGAGGTCCGGCACCTTGAAAATTAAACAACGATTCAGTGTACAAGGTAATGGAAATTACCTGAACACAACCCTTAAGATTCAATTGAGTTTCGCCGGTTTAACGACCGACGGAAACACAGTAATTCTGGAAGAAATTTCAGAAACAAGCCAGCATGACTGGTAGAGCTTCAAAGCTCTGAATTGATTTTAACCGGGGCAACCCGGTTGAGATACCATTTTCAGAGAGTTTGATCCTGGCTCAGGACGAACGCTGGCGGCGTGCCTAACACATGCAAGTCGAACGGAGAAAGCCCTTCGGGACTTTCTTAGTGGCGGACGGGTGAGTAACGCGTGAGCAACCTGCCTTGAAGTGGGGAATAACTGCTGGAAACAGCAGCTAATACCGCATAAGATAGTACCATCGCATGGTGGAGCTATCAAAGATTTATCGCTTCGAGATGGGCTCGCGTCCGATTAGGTAGTTGGTGAGGTAACGGCTCACCAAGCCCGCGATCGGTAGCCGGACTGAGAGGTTGATCGGCCACATTGGGACTGAGACACGGCCCAGACTCCTACGGGAGGCAGCAGTGGGGGATATTGCACAATGGGCGCAAGCCTGATGCAGCAACGCCGCGTGAGGGAAGAAGGTCTTCGGATTGTAAACCTTTGTCTTTGGTGAAGAAACAAATGACGGTAGCCAAGGAGGAAGCTCCGGCTAACTACGTGCCAGCAGCCGCGGTAATACGTAGGGAGCGAGCGTTGTCCGGAATTACTGGGTGTAAAGGGTGCGTAGGCGGGGAGACAAGTCAGGCGTGAAATTTATCGGCTTAACCGGTAGCGTGCGCTTGAAACTGTTTTTCTTGAGTGAAGTAGAGGCAGGCGGAATTCCGAGTGTAGCGGTGAAATGCGTAGATATTCGGAGGAACACCAGTGGCGAAGGCGGCCTGCTGGGCTCTAACTGACGCTGAGGCTCGAAAGTGTGGGGAGCAAACAGGATTAGATACCCTGGTAGTCCACACTGTAAACGATGATTGCTAGGTGTGGGGGGACTGACCCCTTCCGTGCCGGAGTTAACGCAATAAGCAATCCACCTGGGGAGTACGGCCGCAAGGTTGAAACTCAAAGGAATTGACGGGGGCCCGCACAAGCAGTGGATTATGTGGTTTAATTCGAAGCAACGCGAAGAACCTTACC
>Ga0082212_10013176_pt1 | contig 10356 bp, 12 predicted proteins | sample TergutNt197P3_FD_71548 | JGI IMG/M metagenome (GOLD analysis project Ga0082212, IMG submission 71548) | Neocapritermes taracua P3 segment gut microbial communities from Petit-Saut dam, French Guiana - Nt197 P3 | ecosystem: Host-associated > Arthropoda: Insects > Digestive system > Gut ...
CGCCTTTTTTGGCGCGGAAAATCGCTTGTTTTGTGTCAATTCTGTGTGTTAAATCCAAAGGTGCAACGTAATTTATTTCTGTAAAAAGAAATATGCAGCCAAGGTTTTCTTACATGAAGAAAGCTCTCGTTGTTTTATTAATCCTTGCGGTAGCAGGGGGGATGTTCGCCCAGATTAACTTTACTGGGAATGTCAGGGGCGGTATTGGTATCGCATTGACCGATGCAGATAACTCAGACCCGGAATTTCTGAACTATATGTTTGGAGATGGACTACGTACACGTTTTGAATTAACAGGTACGTGGGCTCATGCTGATGGCAATGCCGGCGGTAGGGTTCTTTTAAGAGGGTATTTCCACGGTGCTTATGATGCTTTTGCATCTGCTGCCAATATGAATACTGATTCTCTTATCAGTATCGTAAACGCTGAAGCATGGTTCAAGGCCATGGATGGTATGATCACCATTTATGGCGGTAATATTGACCAGGAAGGTCCCTTTGGTACAGGCGGCGGTATCGCTGAAAACTTTGGGATGAATGGCGGCCATGGTATGTTCATTAATGTCGCTCCGATGGCAGGTCTTGATATACGCGCTGTTGTATCACCGAATAACTTTACTGCTAATACATACGGCAACTTATTTGAAAATGCCCGCTACAACTTCGGTTTTGCCTATACCATGCCCGATCTGTTAACTGTGGTTGGTATTTTGCGCCAGAGCAATGGCGGAGTTTATGACATGACAGATGTCGCTCTTGGCTTCAAAATTCTTGCTCTTCGATCCATGGGCTTAAGCACACTCAACATTGATGTGGCGATTTTGGATCTCCAAAAATCCGCTGCTGCCAAATTCATGACAGTTCAGATTGGTCAGAGACTTGAATATGTAAGCGGCGACTTAACAATAGGCGGTCGTTTTATGCAGCAGCTTAGACTGTATGATGATACTACTGCAGCACCCAAACCTGCAACATATACTCCTGACCTGAGCTTTGTAGTTTGGCTCCAGTATGTAATGGGGAATATTGTGCCCCGTCTGGATGCTGGTTTTAACATGGGTACCGCAATGAGCGCTGATTATCGTGGTAACTGGAACGGAGTAGCAAAAAACGGCTTCACAGAAGACCGTATGAATCTTCCTATAATGCCTTCAGTAGCATTCCGTTTCGGCAGTGCAAACCATTATCTCAAGCTTGGGTATACCTTCAAGACAGATATGAGCAATTATACTACTAATCCTGCAGTAATGATGAGAAACAACATCTTTGTTGACTACAGGGTTAATTTCTAATCTACGCTTAATATAAAGCAAATGCCGCCTGACCGCTTTTAGTGGTTCAGGCGGTTTTTTTTGCATGGATGTTAAAAATGGTTGAAAAATACCATTTTTATGCTAATGCTTAACAATGGTGCTCTGATAGAGATACTTCAGGAGGCTGGGAATGAAATTTAAGAGTAAAATTTATGAAGTCATATACCAAAGCGCGCTTGAAAAATTCAAGATAGGAGCATTATCGAAGGAAAGAATGACAGAATATGACAAAATTTGCCTCGAAAAAGAACCCAAATCATTGGCAAATACCGAAAAATCTGTTGAAATGGTGCAAACCAGCACTGTTTCATGTATGTAATTTTGGAGAGCAAAACCAAGTAATTTTTATGAATTCTTAAAGCAAATGAAATGGGAAAAACATCTACTTGACATATCTCAAAAACAAGTAATAAGATGAGAAACCAAAGGATAATATCATGGCAAATACTGATAAGGAAGTTGTTCCTGGATTAACGTCTGCTGATGTAAAGCAAATTGCGGATCAAGTTTTAAGCCGTACAGATGACAACCACCCTCAATTTAGCGTGCCTGGAAATGGTTTTATTAACATACTTCAGAATGGGAAGTCTGATTTGAGTGCTTCACCCATTTTCATAAAAAAGATTAGCCTATAAACATGTCTGAAGATCGAAATAGCAGACTCAAGTACGAACGCATCCCTTACGAGAATATCGAAAAATTGCTTCAGTTATTCAATAAACGGTTTAATGAATTCCTGATACTTAAAGGCTATCCGCAAGACACACAGAAGCATAGTTCATATTATACACTTGTCGACATTATTGTTCGGGTTGATAAACGCAAGGCATACTACCAATGTTTTCACAACATGGTAATAGACGAATGTAAAGAAGCTGCTCTATATGCTTATTGGCTGCTAAAATTAAGACCTTTCATTATTACTGATAAACGATACCAAAACAGTGCTGATGCATGTGTAATTAACGAATCATTTGTCATACATTTTATAGGGCTCGTTTTGGAAAGCACAGGCAGGATAAAACAAACACCAAATATTAAAGATTCTTACCGCAATTTTCTGGAATATTCATTCAGATTCCGTAGTTTTAGCATAGATTCTTTTGTCGTACTTATCGAGTCAATCTCAACTGAAACATTGGAGAATGAGTACCCCAATCTTTTTGACCAATAGACTTACCTAATGACCTACAGCGAAAAAAACCGCCTGAACCACTAGAAGTGGTCAGGCGGCATTGCTTTAGATTAAGCGTGGATTAGAAATTCACCCTATAATCAACAAAGATTGTGCTGCGCATGGTTGTCGCAGGTTCCGGATCTGATAGATCTTTCTGGAAAGCGAAACCAAGTTTAATATACCTGTTTGCATTTGCAAAACGGAACGCTACTGAGGGCTGAATCACTAAATTCTTTGCGTCCTTGTCGAAGCCTGTGATGGTGCCGTTAGCAAGAGTGGTGCTCCCAAGAGCTCTCTCGCTCTTTCCTATACCATCCCAGTTACCGCGGAAATCAGTGCCAAGACCACGGCCCATGCCAAAACCGGCATCAAGACGGGGTACTATGTTACCCATTACATACTGGAACCATACTGCAAAAGCAAGATCAGGAGTATACGAATCGGGGGCATCGCCTTCCCAAAGTATCAACTGCTGTCTGAAACGGCCGCCTATTGTTAAGTCACCGCTTGTAAATGCAATCTGCTGTCCAATCTGGACAAGCATATTTTCCTGCCATTCAGTTGATTTCTGAAGGTTCAAAATGGCTGCATCGACATTAAGGGTAGTAAGACCCATTGACTGGAGAGCGAGTACTTTGATGCCTAGCAATACATCGGTCATGTCGTACACCGCACCGTTACTTTGACGAAGTTGTGCAATCACTGTTACCAGTCCGGGTGCTGTATATGCGAAACCAAAATTATAGCGGGCATTTTCCATTAGCTGAGCGGCACTATAGGAAACAGCAGCACGAGTATTTGGGAATACGCTGGCACGAATGTCCAGCCCGGCTATTGGTGCGACATTGATGAACATACCTGAACCAGCACCAATATCCCAGCTGGAATCAATACCGCCGCCTGTACCAAAGGGACCGGCACTGTCTAGCCTACCACCATAAATGGTGATCATTCCGTCAAGAGCCTTGAACCATGCTTCAGCAACCTGAGTAACCAATGCTGTATGGAAATCCTGGCCCCTAAAAACAAATCTTGCACCTGCAGTACCATCATCGTTGGTATAGCTGCCCTGCAATTCAAAGCGCTGGATTAAACCATCTCCAACCATGTAGGTTGTTAAAGCCGGGTCTTGGTTATCATTGTCGTTAAGCGAAAGACCAATACCGCCCCTTAAGTGCCCACTGAATGTGAGCTGGGCAAATGCCCCCCCTGCTACCGCAAGGATTAATAAAACAACGAGAGCTTTCTTCATGTATGTATCACAACGGTAAAAAGCATCAGATTCGCTTGAAAAATAATCCAAATTTTCCTATACTATCCAAAACCTTTTATTCCGGGAGATTGCTTTCAAAGCGTGCTTTTATGATAGTGATGAAATTCGGGGGGAGTTCCGTTGCCAATGCGGAGCGTATCCGTCAGCTTGGGGAAATTGTAAAGACCCAGATAAAACACAAGCCTGTTCTGGTCCTTTCCGCCATGGGGGATACTACAGATCTGCTCCTAAAGGCGGCGGATGAGGCTTGCGGAAAAGGCACTTTTTCCGTAAGCACGATAAAGCAGCTTCATCTTGATGCTATAAACCAGCTTGACCTTGATTCATCACATAAATCCCTGGATGGAATAATTGGCCTGATTGAGGAACTTGATAAACTTCTACAGGGCATTGCCCTAATACGGGAGCTTACCAGCCGTACCAAGGATTATCTTGTTTCCTTTGGTGAAAGGCTTTCTGTGCGTATTGCGGCTTTGCATTTGCAGACTCTGGGTATTAAGGCAAAGGCTTACGATGCCTGGGATTTAGGCTTTGCATCAGATTCCAATTTTGGTTTTGCGGAGCTGCTACCTGAAAGCTGGGAGACGATTCCAAAAAAAATCCTTCCACTTACGGAAAAAGGCGAGCTGCCTGTTGTTACAGGTTTTATAGCGAAAGAGGCCGGGGGGATTATTACGACTCTGGGACGCGGGGGGAGCGATCTTTCCGCGGCCATGATTGGGGCGGCCTGCAAGGCAGATGAGGTTCAGTTCTGGAAGGACGTTGACGGTATTTTGACCGCTGACCCAAGGCTGGTAAAAAACGCGCGGCCTGTTGAAACTATTACTTACGAGGCTGCCGCGGAGCTTGCCTATTTTGGCGCGCAGGTGCTGCACCCAAGGGCCATGCAGCCGTGCATGAAAACCGGAACCCCTGTCGTGGTAAAAAATTCATATAACCCAACTGCGAACGGAACCAGGATTTTGCCGTCTATTGGGAAAAAAGAGCAGCCCATTAAGGCAATCAGTTCAAGGAGCAATGTTACTCTTGTTGATATAGTTTCGACGCGTATGCTTGGTCAATACGGTTTCCTTGCCGAAGTTTTTTCGTCTTTTGCCAAACACAGTCTTTCTGTTGATATGGTTGCGACTAGCGAGGTCTCTGTTTCACTTACACTGGACGCGGCCCATGATCTGGCTGCGGTAAAAAAAGAGCTGTCCAGAATCGCCAGTGTAGAAATTAAAACAGGCAAAGCCATAGTTACCATAGTCGGGGATGTCAGCCGTTCTTCGGAAATTCTTGCGCGATCATTTAGAATCTGCGAACTGCTTGGGGTTCCGGTGCAGATGGTTTCACAGGGCGCAAGCAAATTAAACATCTCTTTTATCGTTGATGACCGCGAAGCCGCGGAAGTAGTCAGGGCCCTGCACGAAGATTTTTTTGAAAGCGGCACAGCTAAAGCAGCAGGGGTTGTTTCTGCGGGAGTAAAACCATGAAGATAATTTTAATCGGTTATGGAAAAATGGGGCGTTTGCTTGAAGCGCGCGCTTTGCAAAACGGACACCAGGTTACGGCGATTATCGATCCGTTTATTAATGATGAAAAATCGCCTACAGGTTCTGCGATTTACAGATCACTTGAGGCAATAACCAAATTAAATGAAAAGCCTGATGCTGCAATAGAATTCACCCGACCTGACACCGCGAGCGAGAATCTGCTTTTTCTTGCGAAAGAAAAAATTCCAGCCGTTACAGGAACCACGGCATGGTACGACAAACTGCCTGAAGTAAGCGCAGCCTTTGAAAAAACCGGGACTCCGCTTTTCTGGGCGCCGAATTTTTCACTAGGCATGAATCTTTTTTACCGTGTCGCGTCTTATGCCGCAGAAATTTTTGATCCCTTTTCTGAATACGATGTTGGCGGTTTGGAAATTCATCACAATAAAAAAGCGGATAGTCCGTCCGGCACAGCAAAGGCAATCGCTGAAAAAATGCTTTCCAAAATGACTAGAAAGAAAAAAGCTGTTTACCAAATGCTTGATCGCCCGCCCGCAAAAGACGAACTCCATTTTGCGAGTATGCGTGTGGGTTCTGTGCAGGGGATTCATTCTGTCATTTATGATTCAGATGCAGACACTGTTGAAATGACCCACACTATAAGGAACAGGGACGGTCTGGTCTCAGGCGCTCTTAAGGCCACTGAATGGCTCTGCGCGCAAAAACGTTCCGGTGTGTTTACCATGGACGATATGCTATTGGATATTTTACAAAGGAGAGAAAACTAGCATGACATTTCAAGGCGCTTTTACCGCACTGGTTACCCCGATGAAGGAATCGGGAGAAGTGGATTACGACGGCTTCCGCCGTTTGGTTAATTTCCAGATTGACGAAGGCATTGACGGGCTTGTTCCCCTTGGTACCACGGGAGAAACCCCAACCCTTGAAGAAGATGAGGAAGAACGCCTTATCAAAATCGCGGTTGAAGAAGTTAAGGGCCGCGTGCCAATTATTGTAGGTGCGGGATCAAATGATACCAAACACATGGCCATGTATGTTAAGCGCGCAAAAGAACTTGGGGCAGACGCTGCTCTGGTGGTTACCCCTTATTACAATAAGCCAAATGATGATGGCCTGCTTCGCCATTTTGAGGCCGCGGCCGGCGTTGGTATTCCCATTGTCGTTTACAATATCGCCTCGCGCACAGCGCTGAATATACCGACTCCCTTGATGGAAAAGATCGCGAAGATTCCGGGCATCGCAGGGGTCAAGGAAGCTTCCGGCGACCTGAAGCAAATGTGCGAGGTAATGCAAAATATCGCGTTCCAGCGTATGGAAAGCGGTAACAGCTTTAGCGTGCTTTCTGGTGACGATCTTTTCACGCTCCCCTTGATGGCGCTGGGCGGTGACGGAATTATTTCTGTTATTTCAAATCTGGTTCCGGCAAAAGTGAAAGCCCTGACAAAAGCATGCAGTGCAAAAAATTTTGAAGAAGCCAAAAAAATCCATTTTGAGCTTATGCCATTGATAAAAGCGGCTTTTGTCGAAACCAACCCCGCGCCCATCAAGCAGGCAATGACCTGGGCCGGCCTACCCGGCGGCCCGTGCCGGCTGCCTTTGGGCAGGCTGCAAGCGTCAAGCGAAACGCTTTTGAAATCAACGCTGGCCGGAATGGGAATTAAAGAGAAGGCATAAACGTTTGGCTCGAGAATCATCGGCGCGGGCCTTTGTTTCCATACTTGGAAGTCCATTTTTCAGGCCCGCGGCCCTGCGAAGCATTTTTTCCATTGTACGCAACTTTTTCCTGCTCCAGTACAAGGCTGTGCTAAGACCGGGCCGCTATCGCATAACGCTTGTGGATCACCCCCTTGATAAAAAAATTCCTTTTAACCCAAAGATAGTTGACACATACCTTGATTTTGTTCATTTTTTTATAAGAACCCAGGATTTCTTGATTCAGAATTTCAAAAAACATGCTGGCCGCAATTTCATGGTACTTGAAGAAAATTTTATCAAGGCATTGGGCGCGCTTTACAGCATGGCAGCGGAAGTTTACGCAAAAAACTTTTCTACTACAGAGCGGCCAAAGTATCTTGCCAAATTCAAGTTTATGGTGATACACGCTTTTGATCCGCATCTAATGTGCATACCAAGCCTGCATGTAATGGTGGTAATATTAACCTACACGCGCCTGCGTAAAATTCTTCGCGCTCTGGGAGAGAAATCATCTTATGCTTCCAAGATTGAATCTACAAGAAAACACGCGCTAGCCATTACAGAAGCGGTGCTTTATGTAAAACAACACAGCATAAATTGCATATCTGCTGCCATGTACGCCATGACTTGTTTTGACGATTTATTTCCGCAAGAAGAAGCGGAAGCGTTTGCCCGCGATCTTTTTATCAATGCCTGCGATATTTCAAAAAATGACGTAAAGGCCATTCAGGATCACATCATTAATCTTTACAAAAAATTTCTTGACGAGGCGCGCTTGAATGGAATTACACTACCCGGCAGCACAGCCAAAAAAGACACTTTCTGGGGAAAACCTCTGCTAGATTTCCTTGCTTCCATCGAAAAAAACGAAAGCTAATTTGAAGCGGCTGCGCGCCTTAACCTGTCATTGATTGCTGCCCCCAACCCATCTGGCGGTGCTTCTTCCGCGCGTATAAACTCAAGTCCCAGCTTGTCCAACTCGTGCAGCATGTCGAAAAAATTTGCAGCAGCTTCAACCATATTGCCGCGTTCAGATAGAATTTTTACCCTTTCGCATAACTCATCATTCTTTTGCGGCAATGAAAAATAGAGCCTCCCTTCATTTTGCTTCAACGGCAATTGGTCAAGTTCACCTTTTTTATAAAGATAAAGCGCTGTGCGCGGCGCATAATGGTTTTTCAAAAGACCTGGGGACACAAGCGTTGTTTCTGTTTGGTTTTGCGCTATCACTTCCACAGGCCCGATCAAAGCCTCGATCTGCTCGCGGCTTATACCGCCGGGACGGAGCAGTCTGCAAGGCTCTCTGCATATATCAAGCACAGTTGATTCAAGGCCCGTGTCTGTTCTGCCGCCGTCAATAATAAAATCAACCTTGTTTCCAAGCTGGGAAACAACGTGCTCCGCCCTGGTTGGCGATAAACTACCAAAGGGATTCGCACTGGGCGCGGCCAGAGCCCCGGTCGAAAGCCTAATCAGTTTTTGTGCGATTTCAGAGGAAGGAAAACGTATGGCCGCGTTGGGGAGTCCGGCATTTGCAAGGTCTGGCAGCTCCGGCCTTTTGGGCAGTATGAGCGTTAGTGGTCCCGGCCAGAAGACATTTGTCAGCAATTCAAATTTTTTCTTTGCTTTTTTTTCAAGGGCTTCCCATAAAACCAATTTGTCCAGGCTGGAGATATCTGCAATGTGAATAATTAACGGATCAAAATAAGGCCGGTTCTTTGCTTCAAAAATTTTTGCCAGCGCGGAAACATTGAACGCATCCCCGCCCAGTCCGTAAACGGTTTCTGTGGGAAAAGCCACAAGACCGCCATTTACAAGAGCGGCGGCGGCCCGGCTTAAATCATCATCAGAAGAAGAGAGCAGTTCCATTGCTATAAATCAGCCTTTAATTTCCTTTCTGAAATGCACGCCCTTTTCATCATCAAAAATTTTCCGGAAACCCATTTTGCGAAGATATGAAACATGAACCGGAACTTCACCGACAGCGGCGAAGACGGTTCCCGCACCTGCGATTTGTGAAACAGCGGTTTCAAAGAAAAATTTCCCGTTCTTGAAATCCCTGTAAGACGGAATGGCATAATCCAGAACAACAGAAATTTCTCCGTTGTTTTCACGCCGGAAAGCTACAAGTGAAACCGGCATTGTTTCGCGGAGTATGAAGCAACATTCAGTCCCGATTAGGGTTCCGGTTTCAGAATCAGGATCAAATGAAGGGAAAAAACGCTTGATATCTTTGGCATAAAAAAGCACAAAACGCCTTATATACTCGTCCGATCCCGGATCCTTAAAAAGAATATCAAAAGCGCCGGGATGCATTTGGCTGATTCTGTATTTTGAAAGATGGTATACATTGGCGCCAAGGGTAAAAAGATTAAGTACGATTACCGAGAACGAACCAATCAGAATTCCATAAACTCCAAAAGCCAGACAGCCAAAGAGATTCACAATTCTTAAATTTTTTATGTGATGCATGGTCATGCTTAGAGCTACCAGCAATGACCCCAAAAGCCCTATACTTTCAAACACCCAGTTAACCTGAAACTCTTCCATCATATCCCCCTTCACCATTATGCAAACGGTTCTGTTTGATTATACCTGTTCCGGCCAGTGAAAACAATCAGAATTTTCAGTTTCGTCTGACTGGCGGGCCTATGGTAAATTCAATTTCTTTATATGCAGCTTCATACCTGTCATCACCGGGAAAAAAAGCCAATACATAATAAATACCTTGTTCTATAGGCGCCCTTTCGACCCTTGTAAGACCGCGAAGCGCTGCCGAAAGAGCGCTCTGTACATCACCGTCTGTTCTGGAATCTATGGCTGCCTGCCTCAACTCAAAGCTGGGGTAATATGAGTATGAAAGCGGCAGTTCCGGCTCTGACTGTGCTGTCACACGCTTTGGATCGCCGTTATACACAGCGCTTTGCACATCATCGGCAATTATTCTTACTGGGGCTTTGGTTATGCGAAATTCTACAGTAACGTTATGAGCGGTACTAAAGCCGTACTCCGGGTCAATGCAAATTTCTGCAAGATAAAGTCCGGGCTCTGCAGGCCCTCCGTCAATGCCTTCCATAGAAACCGAATCATCATTTTTCAAATAATAAAATATGATAAGGGGATATTCCGGCTCAGAACTGGCTGCAATATGCTGTGGAAATCCTGAGTAAACCGTTTCCTGATACGATTCTGCAATGATAAGGGGATAGGTTTTTTGGGAAAAATTCCCGGTTTTACATGAAACTAAAAGAGATAAACCGATTAACAAGGCCGGAAAACGATTTTGTCCCATGCTTTATCATACACCAGATTCCCGCGTATGCTAAGCCTCTAAATACTGTAATGCTTCCCCGGGAAAGTTAAGCGCCATATCCGCAGCCTTGCTCAACAAGGGCCATTTCG
>Ga0082212_10013177_pt1 | contig 10356 bp, 5 predicted proteins | sample TergutNt197P3_FD_71548 | JGI IMG/M metagenome (GOLD analysis project Ga0082212, IMG submission 71548) | Neocapritermes taracua P3 segment gut microbial communities from Petit-Saut dam, French Guiana - Nt197 P3 | ecosystem: Host-associated > Arthropoda: Insects > Digestive system > Gut ...
ATGCCGTATCGTGTGTTGGCGATCAACCGGGGCGAAAAGGCCAAAGTTTTGCGAGTCAAATTCGATCACGATACAGCGGCAATTCAAATCATCGTCAATGATTTTTGCGTTCCCAAAGATCACCCTCTGGCCGATTTTATTGCGGAGTGCGCCAAAGACGCCTTAAACCGGCTTTTGCTACCGACACTCGAACGCGAAGCCCGTCGCGATCTGACCGAATCGGCGGAACAACAAGCGGTCAATGTTTTCGCGAAAAATCTGCGAAACCTGCTTTTGCAGCCGCCACTCAACCGACAGCGTGTGCTGGCCATTGATCCCGGGTTGCGGCATGGTTGTAAAACCGTTGCATTGGACGAGTTCGGGAACCTTCTTGCGTATGAAACCGTTTATCTTGTCGGCAAAGCGGGTAAAAAAGGCGGTGCATCCGAGGTTGTCACACAACTGATGGAGCAATACAAGTTGACCGTGATTGCCATTGGCAACGGAACCGGTTGCCGTGAGGCGGAAGATTTTGTCCTCAAGTTGATTGCCGGCCCACTTGCGGGGAAAGACGTCGGTTATATCATCGTCAACGAATCCGGCGCCAGTATCTATTCGACCAGTCCGGCGGCGAAAGAGGAGTTTCCGAATTTCGACGTGATGTTGCGCGGCGCCGTTTCGATCGGTCGGCGGTTGCAGGATCCGCTTAATGAATTGGTCAAAATCGATCCGGGCCATATCGGTGTCGGCATGTACCAGCACGACGTCAAAGCGAAGCATTTACAGGATTCGCTCGAAAAGGTCGTCCAGTCGTGCGTTAACCATGTCGGCGTCGATCTCAATCGTGCAACATCGGCGATCTTACGTTACGTGGCCGGTTTGAACCAATTGACGGCAAAACGGGTTTACGAGTACCGCCGACAGAACGGCCCCTTCCGCACACGTGAACAACTCAAGCAAGTGACCGGGCTTGGCGAAGTGTCATACACACATGCCGCCGGATTTTTGAAGATCAAAGACGGGAGCAACCCCTTCGACGCGACTTGGATTCATCCCGAGAGTTATGATGTGGCGGCCATAATCCTCCGTAAATTCCGCTTTGAAGAAAACGACTTGCGGAGCAACGACAAAATCACGCAAATCGCCGAAGCACTCAAAACAGCGGACATTGCGGCCTTGTCGCAGGAGTTGGGAATCGGACAACATACGGTCGCCGACATTATCACGCAACTCGGTCGGCCCGGTCGCGACCCGAGGGAAGAGTTGCCGCCGCCGGTTTTCAAGAAGGGCGTGTTACGTCTCGACGACTTGGAAAAGGGAGCGGAATTAACCGGTACGGTACTCAATGTGGTTGATTTCGGCGCGTTTGTTGACATCGGTCTTCACGAGTCCGGGTTGGTGCATATCAGTCAAATGGCCGACCGCTACGTCAAAGATGCACACCAACTTGCGTCGGTCGGTGAAGTGGTCAAGGTTTGGGTCGTTGACATCGACCGCCAACGCAGTCGCATTTCGCTCACGATGCTCCCGCCGGGAACCGAACGGAAACAGGAAAGACACGAAAACCGCCGTCGTCCGCGCGGAGAAGGTCAACAGCCGCAGGACGGTGAGCGCGCGAAACGCGATGATCGACGTCGTGATCGACGCGGTGAAAGACAGGGGGGTGAAAGACAGGGAGGTGACAGGCAGGAAGGTAACAGACAAGGTCAGCGGCGTGACGGTGGCGACCGTGTCGGGCAAGTCGGACAAGGTCAAGATGAGCAGAACCAACAGCGGCGGCGACAAGGTGGTCAACGTCGAGACGCCACACCACGTCCCGTTACTTCCTCTGATGGTGCTTCCGGTGATTCGGCGCGAAGAACCGTTGGGGGTGATGACCGGAACAGCCGTCGTGACAACCGCGATAACCGACGTGATGATCGCAAGAGAGATCAACGGGGAGATGGTGGGACGCGCCGCCGCGAGGGGGATGGACGAAGGACGGATCGTTACAGCCGTCCCAAGTCGTTTGAAATTCTGTCAAAACAGGAAAAAGTGATCACCCCTCTGTCGGAAAGCATGAAAAAAGGTTCCGAGCCGTTGCGAAGTTTCAGCGATTTAGCACAGTTCCTTGGTCATATTCAACCTGTTGACCCGGAAGAGGAAAAGCGTCGCAAGAAGCAGGAAAAGCTCGCGAAAAAACGTGGGGCCGATGAAGCACCAGCCCAATCGTCCGAACATGAACAAGCACAACCGTCGGATGCTTCGCAAGAAACAGCAGAAGGCATCGATTAATAGGACAACTTTTTTTCGTATCCGTTCACGTACATTGAGGAGATTTCACGCAGAGACGCAAAGAAAACAAAGATCGCAAAGATTTATATATAAACTTTGCGGACTCTGGAATCGCCAAGTAAGTTTGATTTAACTTGTGACCTGTAAGGAGGTTATCATGTAAATTGCCTGTTTGCCATGTAGTCCGGCGACGCTTTCGTTGAGCAATCGGCGGGGGTGGGATTCGTTCGGGCAAAGACATCAGCCGCAACGCAAGTGAATCCGATTCGGCCTCGTTAGACTTTTTGATTGTGACCAACCTGCCAGATAAGGCGAAGTCTATCATCGACAACGAAGCAACAGGTAAATGCAGTTGTCGGGCAATCCGGGGTGACTGGGAGCAGCGGGTGTCGAAAGTTAATTCAGAAACTTGGGAGATCCCAAGCGGCGGACAGATCGGCGGCAAAATCCGGTTGTGTCCGACTCTTCGCGGGAATGCATAACTACGACGGGGCCGTTTGGGAAGTCGGATGAGGGCATAGTAGCGATTGTTGCCACCAGCGCAACATCGAAGTCGGGTAATGCCGATGGAGCGAAGGCTCTCTGGTTGGTACTCGTTAATGTTAAATGGAAGGAGACCCGCTTGGAACAACTTCCCACTACGGAACACGCCGATTCGGAACGTTATCCCTTTGATAAGGGACGACCAATCGCGCTGAAAGTCTCCGAACTGAGACAGAAACTGGCTGTCAAAGCCAAGCAAGAGCCGAGATTTCGATTCTACGTTTTGTATGATCGCATCTTTCGGCGCGACGTTCTCTGGTCGGCATGGCAAATCGTTCGTCGCAACGACGGCGGTCCGGGAATCGATCAACAAACCATTGATGACATCGTGGAATACGGCGAGAGTCGCATGATCGATGAAATTCAGGAAGCGTTGAAATCGAAAACCTACATGCCGCAACCGATCAAGAGAGTCCACATTCCCAAAGGAGACGGCAAAACACGACCGCTCGGAATTCCCACAGTCAAAGACCGCATCGTTCAACAGGCAACCCTGTTGATTCTTGAGCCGATCTTTGAAGAGGATTTTCTCGATTGTTCCTACGGGTATCGCCCCGGCAAGTCGGCGCATCAGGCGTTGGACGCCGTCGGGCAAAACCTCAAGGAAGGTCGCACGGCGGTGTACGATGCCGATCTGAAGGGCTATTTCGATTCGATTCCGCACGACAAGTTGATGAAAGCGGTCGAATTCCGCATTGCGGATCGTCAGGTCTTGCACCTGATTCGCCTGTGGTTGACGGCTCCGATCATCGAAAAAGACGAGCAGGGGCGAACGACGAAGAAGCGTCCCGACAAGGGAACACCGCAGGGTGGAGTGATTTCTCCGTTGCTGGCGAACTTGTATTTGCATTGGTTCGACAAGGTGTTTCACGGCAAGGACGGCCCTTTGAAGTTTGCAAATGCGCGACTGATTCGTTTCGCGGATGATTTTGTCATCATGGCAAGATACGTTGGCGAACGCATCACGAATTGGGTGGAAAACAAAATCGAAATGTGGCTGGGATTGGTTATCAATCGTGATAAAACAAAAGTGGTGCAAGCGACGCGCTCCGACGAAACGCTGGATTTCCTGGCGTATTCGTTCCGTTATGACAAAGACCTTCGCGGTCGGAATTGTCGTTATTGGAATCGCATTCCGTCGAAGAAGCCGATGCGGGTGGCACGTGGGCGAATCCATGAATTGACTTCGGGACGTTGGTGTTGTTTGCCGATCACCGAGGTGGTTCGTCGGCTGAATCAATTTTTGGTTGGCTGGTCGAACTACTTTGGCACGGGCTACCCGCGCTGTGCGTTCCGTTCGCTCAATGCTTTTGTTCAAATGCGAATGATACAATTCCTGAGTCGTCTGAGTCAGCGTCCTTTCAAGCCGCCTGAAGGAATGAGTTGGTGTCATCTGATCTACAAAGTATTGAAGGTGAAACAACTGTAACAATTTGAAGGGCAACGTAACATTTTGAATGCAACGCAGTCATTTGAATGCAACAAACAAACTCACCGTGAACGCCTCAAGTGCCTCCTGAAAGGGGTGCGTCAATGGCCGCCGGATGGGGGAAATCTCCATGTCCGGTGGGAGGAGGGGCGGGGAACCCTAAACTCCCCGCCTACTCGACTTACATCTGTTGATATTTTCTCTTCGTGGGGAAAAAATCAGAAGTTCCACGCCAAGCCAACGTTGGCACCGTGCATGAACAGCGTGTCGGTGGCGACAAAATGACTGCTTTTGGCGTCAAACGTGAAATCCAGTTGATCGGCGGCCCGGGCGGTATCGCCGACCCACAGCAGGTTGTAACCGCCAATGAGAGCAAGACCTTCGGTGATTTTGTAATTGCCGCCAAAATTCAATTCGCCGACAAACGCCGCCGCGTTCTTTTTCTCGCTGACGTTACGAAGTTCCGTGACATTGTTATCATCGCCCAGCCAAGTTGTCTGCCGGGCATTATTTCCGTAAACACCCGCCTTGCCTACAATATCCAAATTCAATCGATTTGTGATTTTCGGGTTCCATTTCAAACCGAGTTGACCACCGAATAAATCGTTCTTTGCATGAACCAGATAATCGCTTGAATGGTTCGGAGCCAACACCAAATCCGGCGTGGAATTGATCCCGAATTTCTCATCAAAATTGATGTAACGAAAACCTGCCAGTGTTGACAGATTCGTTTGTTTGATTTTTCGCACGAAATTAATCTCTGCGGCATGAAATGCGGTTTCCGAGCGAACGATCATACGGTTCGCCTGAAAATAGTCATCGGTCGCACCACCCAAGGGGTTCGGCAACCAGAGAAGTTGATTGCTGACAAGGGTTTGCGAACTTTTCCAAGGGGAAAACCCATTGTACTGCCCTTCGACGGCAAAAATAGGCGTGAGTTGCAATCCGAGCATAATGCGGGGTGTCGCCCTGGTTGTTTGAAAATCGTTTGCAATGAAAGCCCTGTCCAAATCACCAGTTCCGAGGTTAAAACGCTGAATAAGCGTCCGATCACTCCCGCCAAACGTCCAAAACACGGCATCGGCGCGACCGTAAAGCCCCAATGTATCGCAGCCATTATATAATGTATCGCAGCCATTATATATTGAGCAACCTGAATTTGTCGAACAGCCAGAACTTGTTGAGCAACCAGCACTTAGGGAATAGCTGGTTTGACACCCGATTCCCGTATCACAAGTCGTTGTCACAGAGCAACTTTGGCGAATCAGGCAAACAGGCATGTTGAGCGAAAGTGTGCTGGTTGAAAAGGGATAAACCGAAAATCGCCATAAAGAAAATGGTGTCGCAATTCCAACTAATAAGTCTCGACATGTCGTAAGTTCTTTGAGAAAAAGATGTCCAATTGTTTTGAGGATTTATCAAAGAAATTTACGTCCAACTGCTTTGAACACAAAAATCCATGAAATCCACATTGTCAGTGACTTCGACATAATCGATACGACGCCTTGAGAAGTAACTTGCTGCGTAAATGGAATAGAAATATTTTACGATTATCAGGAATGGAAAAAGTAATTATTCTGGAATGAATGGGTTGAAATGAGAAATAAAATCGCTAAACTAACTTTGGAACTTATTTATCTTGATTGATTAAGTTGCCTATTTTGCCTTGCTGAAGTCGCTTTTTGACTTGCCGTAAGACCGGTACGATCATCTGGAGTGAATCCTCTTCCGTTTCCGCAATGAAACAACGGTTTTCGACCTTGTTATCGACACGGAGTACGAGTTCAAAATTTGCGCGTCGAATGATCTTGGAACATCCAGGTGGACATCATCACTTTGTGTGACGACCGGTACAATCGTTGTGAACCCGCCTGCTGTACCGACGGGACTTGCCGCATCAGATACGACGATCAACATGATCACGTTAACTTGGATGCCTTCCCCTGACGCAACGGGATATGATATTCAATATCGCAAGTCAGGCGACTCCGATTGGAATGATGTTCAGTCCGCCACTGCCCCCACGGCGACAATTCCCAACCTTACCCCAGACACCGATTACGAATTCCGAATTCAGGCAAAAAACTCCGGTGGCCAATCAGGCTGGACGGATTTGGTAATGGGGAAAACCCCGGCTGTCGAGGTGAATCCACCCGCCGTGCCAACCGGTCTTAGTGTTGCAACGACGCACAACTCCGCGATGCTGACCTGGGACACGGTCAGCGATGTCACTTACGTCATGCAGTACAAAAAATCGAGCGACACAGATTGGACAACCGCAACCACGGCCACGATCATCGGTCTGACCGCAAACACAGCGTACAATTTCCGAATTCAGGCAATCAATCCAGAGGGTGAATCCGAATGGGCATACAAAGATGCCACAACGGAACAAACACCGGTGCCGGTCGTCAACTCCATCATCGCTCTTGCCGCTGATGCCGGCCCGTTGAGTCAGCCGATTGTGCAGGTTTACAACGCCGTGACCGAAGAGTTGCTCTTTGAAATCACCGCAGATCGCACCTTCGGCGTCGATTATACCGGTGGCGTGCGTGTGGCGACCGGTGATCTCAACGGCGATGGCGTGCCGGACATCGTCGTCGTGCCGGGACGGGGCATGGCACCAAGCGTGATGGTATTCAGCGGCATCGACGGCTCATTGCTCGAAGAATACTGCATACCCGCGTCGGCAACGTATGGCATGAGTTTCAAAGACGGCCTCAACGTGGCCGTCGGCGATGTGACCGGCAACGACTCCAATGACATCATTCTCATTCCCAGTGGCGGTCAGGCGGTCGTCAAGGTTTTTGAAAACCTCACCGATGTGAGTGCCGGAATTTACGGCCTGTCCAATTTTGCGGTGCGGCAGTTCAATGCCTTTGACGATTACAAACACTACATCGGCGGAGGTTCCATTACCGTCGGCGTGACCGAAACCGCTGTGGCCGATGCCGACCATTCGCAAATCGTCATCGGAACCGGTGCGGGGATGACTCCCATTGTGCGCGTGTTCGATGTCATGAGCAATCAAACGGCATACACGGCGGTTCGTGAAGTGAAATCCATCAGGCCGGATGAACTCGGCGGTGTCAATGTCGCTGTCGGCGACATCAACGGCGACGGGTACAACGAGTTGATCCTCGCGTCGAAGAACGGCGGACGTTCATGGATTGACATTTACGAGATGCTCCCGGAAAAGGTTTCGCGGCATGTCTCGGAATTTCAGGCATTCAGCCCTGCTGAGGCGAATATCGTTGCGGTCAATCTTGTCGTCCGCGACACGGACGGCGACGGCTTTGCGGAAATTATCGTCACACAAGGCGCAAAAGGCCGAGCCGGTTTCGTTGCCAAAAAATTCCAAGTGAAATCGCTGGAGGCAAAGCTCGTTGACGAAATTTTTGCCGAATGGTCAAACCCGCTCGCCACAGGGTTGTTTATCGGGTAATGTTGGGGCTTTCGTATTTGAAGCCGATTTTGACGCCCACTCTGTCACTTGAAAGTTGATAGAGTGGGTGTCAATTCATTTCCCACCCACTCAAAGAACGGCCGGTTTTTGTAACAATGGTGTATGTATGACTTGACGTCAAACTCAAACGAATATCCGGGTCGATTGGCAAGAGGTGCAACAGCTTTTTCGCCGCTATTTTCCAAGCGACAACGTGAAACGCAACGAGATCAAACATGGCCGTAACAAGTGCATACGACAAGTGCAACGGAGACGATTTGAAAAGGCAGGGCATGACCATTCTGCCAGCCGCATCGCCGGAGCAAGGCAGCTAACATGTCCCTTGCTCATCTGATTGTCACTCGCTTACGCGGCGGGTTCTGATCATTTCAAGCTCTGATCAACCCAATAAGGATACGCGGCGACCCGACCGGAATGTTTCGAGAGCGGCGGCTGAACTTGCAAGTTGTCTCCAGTGGGACGCTGGACTGTGTATGTGAATGGAATTTGAAACTGCATCACGGCACGTGCCATCGGGGCGTCGTTCAAAAAATCCGGCGCAGGACGTACCGGTGCTCGACCATTCACCTCGTTGCGGATGGCCTCCGAGACATTTTCCGCGCCATAGTCCGGTGCCCGCCTGGCGTAGGGGTCGGCACCCGGAAGTTTGGAAAAATTATCGCGGGCATCATTTCCCAGCAGCCCGCGAAACAACTGCGCCGATGCTTGTTCCGGTGCCAAAACGCAAAAAAACATGCCCGCCGCAATCATCAGATGTAAGAATTTCATGGTGCACCTCTATAATTATCCCGCGTTCAGGACGCGGGCTAAACGTATTATACCCCTATAGTGTTAAACATGTTTAACCCTGCGTCCTGAACGCGGGATCAACAATTTGCTAAAACTTCAAACCAAACTTGTCACCGTCACTTCCACTGCTCAAACCACCTTTGAGCGGCCCTTTGCGCGGAGTTTTCACTTTCACCGGGTCAAGCGGGACTTCCTTGCGTTGCACAACCGCTTCGGCTCCTTCGGTTTCCGGCAAAGGTTCGGGTTCCGGTGGCGTCATTAACTGTTTCATCGACAGGCTGATTTTACGATTGGCCGCGTCAACCGACACCACCATAACGTCAACCCATTCGCCTTCCTGGACGACTTCCGAAACACGACCGACACGCTTCAGCGAAAGCTCACTGATGTGTACCAACCCCTCGACGCCCGGAAGCAGTTCGACAAAGGCGCCGAACTCCATGATTTTGGAGACCTTGCCGCGAACAGCCGATTTTGGCACAAATTTCTCTTCCGCAGTGAGCCATGGGTCGGTCGATTCGTCACGGTAACTGAGCGAAATTCGATTTTTCGCCTCGTTAATGTTCGTGATGCGTACCTTAATTCGCTGTCCTTCCGAAATGACGTCACTCGGATGCCTTACCCGTCCCCAGGCCAGGGCACTGATTGGCAGAAACCCATCGACTCCGCCGAGATCGATAAACGCACCGCCATCAATGATTTTTCGTACCAAGCCGTCTTTCGTTTGTCCAACTTCCAGTTCACTGAATACTTTTTGGCGATTTTCCTCACGTTCACGTTCGAGCAAAGCACGGTGACTTAGTACAAGGTTGCGTCGCATTGGGTTGCACTCGGTGACGATGCACATTAATTTCTGTCCGACAAACTCTGCGGCATTTTCGACACGAAAAAGTGAAATCTGGCTCATCGGGATAAAAGCCCGCAAACGGTTGACGTCACATTCGAGACCGCCTGCGTTGTGGCCGGAGACTTTTGCCTCAACCACCATGCCTTCTTCCACTTGCGACCAATCGGCGACGTCAGCCGCCGCAGTCGGAAGCGTCAAATCGTACAAACCTTCCTCGGAGAGAAATCGCACCACTTTGACTTCGATCGCGTCACCGACATTGGGCGTCTCCTTAAACTGCTTGAGCGGCACGGCTCCCTGCTCACGTCCGCCCAGTTCGACGAACGCACTGTCGCGGCCTATCGACACGATTGTTCCCTGATACTTTGTATCCGTTTCAATTTGGGGTTGGGCGGCAACCTTGTCGGCACTGGTCAAAATATCATCAAGTTCTTTACCGTCAAAGATTTCGGCAAATTCTTCTTCCATATCGTCGGAAAGATTGCCTCGTAAGGTCGGCACGGGAATTTTGGTACGAGAAACGGCTTCGGGCTTCGGACTTCGGACTTCAGGGAAGTCGGATTCGGACTCTTGGCTAATAGCATCAAGATTTGTTGTCACATTCTCTTCCTGAAGTCTGAAGTCTGAAGCCTGAAGCCCGACCTCCGATTCAAACACCACCTGCCCGGTTTTCATCGCCGGAATCGGACTTCGGTCTTCGGGCTTCGCGGTTGGCGTTTGGGCATCCTCCTGAAGCCCGGCGTCTGAAATCTGAAGCATGTTCCCGTTATCATCAACGACGGGCACAGCCGGTTTGGGGCGATATGCATCCGGATTCCGTTGCGAACCGATCAAAATGCGTTGTTTCGGTGCGGCTTGATCCTGTTCGTCATCGGTATTGACCGATTCGGGTTGATAATCAGCGGTCGGGGACGAATCGGCGGTATCCTCAGTAAAAAACATAGCAGGGGACAGGGGTTAGTGGATAGGGGTTAGTGGATAGGGGAAGGGGACAGGGTGCTGTGGAAATAACTGATTCCTAGTGGAGCA